>SDBV01007890.1_pt1 | contig 14444 bp, 21 predicted proteins | sample 2277081 | NCBI WGS metagenome assembly SDBV01 (sample SAMN10402039, study PRJNA504765) | marine sediment metagenome | isolation source: marine sediment core GS10_PC15, 223 cmbsf | place: Arctic Ocean: Southern Knipovich Ridge | collected 2010
ATACTTCTCCAGATTTGGATATTATTGAGATAATTGATATTGATTATTATAGAAAATTGTGTCCAGAAGTATTTAATAAGATTGAAGCTCGTAAGCCTTTTACATTAAGTAAGTTAGAGAAATCTATGTTAACCAGCAATGAAGAGGTTAACAAGTCTTTACAAGATATTACATTTATTGCTGATGGTTGTGAGCAAATTCCTGGAGATTTAAGAAGTCCTTGGCATGATATTGAGGAACGTAGGCGAAGCAAGAGAGACTTAAATCAGAACATTTGGATGAATCCAGTTGGATCATCTGATATGTATTTTGATTCTGTAATTAATGATCGTATTCGTAATTCATGTGTTAGACCTCCAAAGTATGTTGGTGAAGTAGAATTTGAAATAAAGAATGGAAGATTCATTTATAAGTTTCAGCAGCATGGAGTTAGAGGTAGATTAAAATGGTGGGGAGACTTAAGAGAAGATAACTTTGAAAGACTTAGACCAACTCAGGAACATAATTATATAATTGGATGTGACATATCTTTAGGAACTGGAACATCTAATTCAGTGGCATCTATTTTAGATGTAAATACCTCTGAGGTAGTTGGAGAGTGGGCTTGTCCAGATACTTCTCCTGAAGAATTTGCAGATCAGGTTGTTGCACTTTGTTATTGGGTTGGTGGAAATTATGGAACTCCATTTTTGGTCTGGGAAAACAATGGTGGTTTTGGCATAAATTTTGGAAGAAGAGTAACAAAAACTCATAAGTATAGTCTTGTATATATTACAAAGAGTGAAGATACAAGAAGAAGAAAACGTAAAAATAAATTTGGATGGAATAATTCTACTAAAACAAAAGATGATGTTTTATGTGAACTAAGTATTGCTTTGAAAGAAGGTTTAAGACATAATCCAAAACATAAATTTGTAAAAATATTTAATGAGGATTTAGTAAATGAATTAGATGATTATATGTATTATGAATCAGGATATATTGGATGTTCAGAAAATCAGGATTTAACAACCGGAGCAAGATTAAGACATGGGGATAGAGTTATCTCTGTGGCTCTTACAGTTTTAGGAATGAGGGACCAACCAAAGGCAGCTATGAAGGCTAGGATGAACTATCCTCGTGATTCAATAGGATTCAGGATGCAACAGTGGAGGAAAGAACAAATAGAAGATAAGAGAAAAAGAAGAAAATATTTGTATTAAACTGGACTAATATGGAAAATAATATATTAAAAGAAAAGAATATCAAGCTTCACTTTCCTGCACGACTTCAGAAAATTGCAAGGCTGTGGCAACAGAGGTCAACGACAGTTTTAAAACATAGAAAGAAACTTTTACAGCTTGAAGCATCTGGGTTTTATGATGAAGGATATTCACGTAATCATACTATTAATTTAATTGATAGAGGAGTCTCAACAATAGTTCCTTATCTTGTTGAGGGAAATCCCCAGGTTCTTGTAGAGACAAAAATTCCAAGATTAAGATCATTTGCTTATACTACTCAACTTGCTATGAATTATTTTATTGATAAGATGAATCTTGCTCAGAATGTTTTAATTCCAGCAGCAGTAAATTCTATGTTTGGAATGGCAGTAACTAGAACTTCTATTGAGTGGGATAGAAATATATCTTTTAAGGATAAGGTTTATAGAGTAGGAACACCTACTGTAATTCTTATAGATGATTCAAATTATATTGGTGATCCTTCTGTAAGACGTTGGCAAGATTTTCAGATTGAAGGGGATGTATATCAGTTACCAACAGACTATGCAAAAGAGTTTTTTGGTTCCTTTAATTCAAAAAATTCAGATTATATATCAGCAGATGCTCAAACTAGATGGGATGTATCTCCAAGGGATATAACTTCTAGAAACTTTGATAGAAAATTATTATCTTTAAGAGACTATACCACATTTATAGATTTATATATTTATGATGAAGATATTATTGTAACTATAATGCCAGAAGGAAAAAAGGCAAAGATTTTAAGAACAGTAGAGAATGATTTTAATGTAAGTCCTTATGATAAGTTAGCATATAAACTATTTCCTGAAGAGCCTTATCCAATTCCTCCAGCGTGGTCTTGGCATGACATTGATGTTTCTGTGAATATTCTTGTGGATAAGATGAAAGAACAAGCAGAAGCACAGAAAGATATTATTGCTTACGAAGGACAGGCTGAGAAGGATGCAGAAACAATAAGAGTAGCAAAGAATAATGAAGTAGTAAAAGTTGATAATATTGATGCCATAAAAGCAATAAGCTATGGTGGGGCAAACCCATTAAATTTTCAATATATTTCATATATGGAAGATCAGTTTTCCAAGCAGGGTGGAAATGCAGATGTTCTTGGTGGACGTGGAGCACAGGCTCCTACACTTGGTCAGGAACAAATGGTATTTGCAAATGCTTCTAGAATTGTAAACAACATGGTTACTAGATATAATAATTTTATGACTTCCATTATTAAAAAACTTGCTTGGGGGTATTGGACTGATCCAACTGTATATGTTCCACTGGTAAAAGAAATTCCAGGAGTTGCTTCAATTCCTGTAGTATTTTCTCAACCTGAACAGGTTGGAGATTTTTATGATTTTGCTTTTAATATAACTCCTTACTCTACACAGAGAGTAAATCCGAAACAAAAATTCCAAGAAATGATGATGTTCTTGACACAATGGATTATTCCAACAATGGGAATGGCTGCACAGCAGGGAGCACAATTAGATGTTAATGAAATTAATAGAATATTATCTGGTTATCTTGGTATGGATAATTTTAATCAATGGTATAAAACCGCAATACCTACTGGATTAGAAAATATAAACTACACTATGATGCCAATGGGGAACAAAGCTCAAAAGAATCAGGCTCAAAGTAATGATTCTGGTGGAGCAAGTCCAGGATCAAGAACAGCAAATATGTTTCAACAGCAAGCAAGAGCAGGGGGAGAATCATCCCCCAACCAACAGACAGGAGTTAAACAATGATAAAGAAAGCTATTAAAAAAGTACTTGAATATTCACTTATAGTTCTGGTGTTTTGTTTTGGAATGACTTTTAATTCTCCAAACGAACCAGTATTTATATATCAGGAAATTAATAATAATATAAAAGAGGTAGTAACAGACTTGCAAAATTCAACTGCTTATATTGAAGTTGATGGCATAAATTATGATTGGTCTGGTTCTGGAGTTTTAATAGATAAGGATAAAGGAATCATAATGACAGCGGGCCATGTTGTTGAAGATGCCAATTCTTTTGTTGTTAAATTTAAAGATGGAACTGTATGTGAATCTACTATCTCATATAAGGAAAAGAATGTAGATGTGGGCTTTATATCTGTGTGTCCAAATAGTGTGAGTCATTTGATTAATGTTAGTTTTGCACCTGCCCCCGAAATTGGGGATGATGTATATATTTGTGGAGCACCATTTGGAGAGCAACTATCTTATTCTGTATCCTTTGGAAAAGTCTCAGGAATATCCCGTAATTTTCCTTATTTTGGTAAGATGACCATGATACAGAGTGATGCTCAGTCATGGCCTGGAAATTCTGGTGGGCCTGTGGTAAATGTTGATGGAAATTTAGTTGGTATCCTCGTGGGGGGGATGCGATACACTGATGGTATATCTCTTATTGTTCCTTCAAGACCTTGTGAGTTAAGCCTTCAAAAGTATTGTGCTGAATTGGGTTTGTTTTATTTTTTAAGTGAGTTTGAAAATGCCGAAAACTAAAAAAAGTAAAAAGGTTTATGGAACCATGAAAAAGAGTTATGGTAAAAATAAAATGGGTCGCTTATATAAAGGGAAAAAGTAATGGCTGCCGAGGTTACTATAGAAATGGAATTAAAGATCACTGGATTAGGGACAAGTGATACAGTGGTAAAAGTAAAGTCAGCCGTAGATGGGACAACTATAGAAGAAAAGCTTGGCCCCCATTATGCAATTATTGGTAATTCTGCACTTAATTTAGATTTAGGGTATATTGAAGAGACAGATTTATTGGGAGTACTTATAATTGCTAAGGCAGGTAATATAGGTATATTGGTAGATGATGATGGTACTGGGACTCCATCTGCTACTGCTGGCAATATGGTTATTAATACTGGTGAGCCTGTGTTTATTCCTTTACCAGGTGGTTTGACTAATGGCCAGTATATTCGTTTATTGGGAAGTACCTCTACGACAGCTATAGAATATCATCTTTTCGGGAAACACACATAAAATGAGGGTTAAAGATGTTCACATTTTGTTGAATAGACTAATCAAAAAATTTAATTCATCTGTAGGGGATTCTGTGGAAGTTTATATGGTAGAATCTATAGAAGAGAAAATGGCTTATTTGGAAACAAGTATAGTTTATATTTTATTTGATAATGATTGTCTTAAAAAAGAATTAAAGAAGGAGTGTTAGATGCCAGTTTATCCATTTTTGTGTCTTGAATGTGGAAATAAGTTTGATGAGTTTCATTCTATGGCTGATGCACCTTTGGAAGTTCCATGTAAGTGTGGACAAAAAGCTTATAGAAACTGGAATGACTATGGAAAGACAGATGCTTTGATGCAGGAGAATATTAGATATTCTTGGAGTCTTGGAATACCTGATCCAAGTGATCCGAAACAAGTTGCTGCTTTTCATAAGAAATATCCAGGAGCAGAATTTAGAAAAGATACCGGACAGATGAAAGTACATAATAGGCAGGAAAAGCTTCTAAGAATGAAACAAGCTGGAATGGAAGAATATTAATAGGAGATAGAAGATGTCAAAATGTGATAGAATGGAAATAAGTGATATAGCAAAAACAGCACATGAAACAAATAGAGTTTATTGTGAATTAATTGGGGATAATAGTCAATCAATTTGGGATGATGCTCCAAAATGGCAGAGAATTAGTGCAATAAATGGAGTTAAATTTCATATTGATAATCCTGATGCTGGATGTTCTGCCTCGCATGAAAATTGGTTGAAAGAAAAATATGATAATGGTTGGAAATATGGTGAAGTAAAAGATGCCGAAAAGAAAGAGCACCCTTGTTGCGTTCCGTATGAACAACTTCCTATTGAGCAGAGGGTGAAAGATGCTTTGTTTGTTGGAGTAGTTAGGGCTTTAAAAGTTCTTATTAACTAATAGGAGATAGAAATGCGACATCCAAAATTTAAAGATGAGAAAGTTTGTCCCACGTGTGTTTGTACTTTTTTACCTCGTGATAAGAATCAAACACAATGTTTAGGGTGTAATCCTAATCCAACACCCAATAAAGAAGTGGTCTCTGATGATGTTAGGGTTGAAAAAACCGATGTTAAGTCAAAAGAATGTAAGAAATGTGGCACTATGTTTGAATATACCCATCCTGCTGCAAAGTTTTGTAATGATTGTAAAAAGTAATAGGAGATAGAAATGAGTGATGAAGAAAAAAAAGAATTAGAAGAAGAGTCTCAAGAGGAATCTCAGGAGGAACAGGTTGAAGAACCTAAAATTGATCCAAGTGGATTATCTAAGAATGAACCTTCTGATAATTTTTTAAAGAATACTTGGAATAACATTTTTCATAAGAAAGAAACTGAAGAAGAGTCTGAAGAGGAAGAAGTAGAAGATAAGGAAGAAGTAAAAAATGAAGAGGTCGCTGATGAGAAGCAAGAAGAATCCGAGGCTGACGAGAGCGAGGAAATTGATCCTACTCTTGTTGATGCTGCTCGTAGGGCCGGATTAAGTGATGAAGATATTATTAAATATGCTGAGAGTGACCCCTATACTCTTGTGAAAATCAAGAGTGATATGGATGAATCTCGGAGATCAGAGTCTACTGATGGATCAGATAAAAAGGTCAAGGATGACCAAAAGGCTTTGAAAGTTGACGACTTGATTGAGTCATTGTCAGAGGATGAGGAAGAGCAAGAGAAGTTTAGAAAAATTTTAACTCCTTTTGTTTCTGAAATTAATTCTTTGAAGAATGAAGTTGGTCAAGTTAAAGGTAATTTTAAAGAATCTGAAGAAAGTATTAGAGCTTCAAGAATGGATGCAAAGATAGATGAAGCTGATGAGTTCTTCGATAAGCTCTCGGAAGATTTCCCTGAGTTCGAGAAAACAGATGGATTGCCAAAAGATACTAAAGGAGAGTATCTAAGGAGTTATCCTGCTGTTGAACACAGACAAGAGTTGTGGGGAGTAGCTCATGCTTTCGAAAATGCTGGCATGTCTTTCAGAGATTCTTTAAAAGCATCTGAACAGTGGTACAAAGGTGGTAATACTCAGAGAGTTGAGCAATCACTTGTGAAGAAGTTGAAGAATCGTGAGAAGAAGTTAACACCTAAGAAACAAGGTAAGGCCACAGTTAAAAAGTATGCTAATGAGGAGGAACGAAAGGCCGATGTTGTTAAAGATGCTATGATTAAAGCAAACCTTCCTGTAGATGATTAATACTTTTGTACCTTAATTATGGATAATTAAGTTTTAATTTTGAAAGGATTCGTTGATGGAAACGATCACAATAGAACAAGCAACTGATGTTCTCCAGTCAACTCTGGAGGATGTTAAGAAAAATAGTTGTCCCTTAACTTATTTGTATAGTTCCTATAAGTTATTTAATTCTCTTTGGAAAGATAGATCAAAGGTTGAGGGCGGCGATAGAATTAATCGTTTTATTACTCTAAAGAATGAGGGTAATGCAAAGCACCAAGGTAACTGGGAAAAAGATACACATAATGTTGTTAATACTGATGAGACGATTGTTCAGAATTGGAAACGTGCTTCATCTAATTTCAGTTATAATATAATTGAAATGGATATGAATAGAGGAAGGGCACAGATTTATAATAAGGTTCAGAATAAGTATAACAACACTTTGAGAGAAGTAGTTGATGAGGTATTTGAGGGTGCTCTTAAAACACCATCAAGTGCAACCGATAAGCTATCCCCAGAAGGTCTCCCTGCTCATTTAAGTATTGGTACGAGTGGTTCTACTGGTGGTTGGACAGGTTATTCTGCTAGATATAATGATGGTAGTAATCCTGGAACAGCCTATAATTCTGGCTCTATTGCTTCAAGTGCCACAGTTAATGCTCGATGGGCTTCGTATTATGCAGATCATGCTGGTGATATTGATGACAGTCTTTTGGTATTGTTGGATAGAGCTTGTCGTAAGTTAAATTTTGAAGGGCCAATGTTCCCTGAGAAATTACCTGGGCCGAATTTTAAGTTTAGTCTTTATACTAATGACAATATAATGGGTTCTTTGAATCTTTTATATGCTAAATCTGACGATCAGATGGGTTATAGAGTTAGTGAGCACTTTGGTTATCCTAATTTTAAAGGAATCCCATTTGGTTATGTGGATATACTTGATACTGCTAATAATAGTCTTTATGGTACTGATCCGATTTTTGGAGTTAACCATGAGCTTATTACTCCAGTAATATTAAATGGTTGGGATTTTAAGATTGGTAAGCCTCGTCAGAGAGATGAGCAGCATGTTGTTCTTACTGTTGATGTTGATTTGGTTTATAACTACATCTGTGAAAATCGTAGGCGTGCTGGTTTCTTGATTAGTAAGCATGGTTAATAAGAGATAGTAATGTGGGGAATGGAAAGGATTTTCCAAAACCTCGAAATAGGGTGCAGGAAAAACGTAACTGCACCTTAACATATTTTTTATAAAAAGGAGTTTATTATGAGTGTAGCTTTTGGAACAAATCCAAATGTGCAGAAAAGGAGAGTCAGATTTTATAACAGGGCTGGCTCTGCCGTAACTCTGTACGAAGGTATGCCGTTGTGTTTTATGTATGATACTACAACGAATGTACTTGGTTATGATAAGGGGGCTGGTGGACTTCCTACTTGTCAAACTTCACCGTCCACAACTGCTGAAGGTAATCAGAATGAAGGTAAGTTTATGATTGTTGAAAAACCTTTTACTGATAATATTCTGTGGTTTGCTGGTGTTTTAACTGCTCCGGATGCTGGTAAATCTGTGCCCGCAACTTCGTATAAGTGGGTTGAGATTTATGAGCCTAACGGAGCCATTGTGCCTGTGAGGACAGATTTAAGTTGTACTGTTGGTAGGACAATTCTTGCCGTTGAAACTGATTCAGATGATTTGACAGTGCCTTTGGCTGCAAATCAGGCTCGACCCGTTGCTATTGCTGAAGAGACTGTTGATAGATCAAATGCTTCTGGGATAGTTCTTGCAAGACTCTGTCCGTCAGAATTTATATATCAAGACCATACTGGAGATGCTTTGATTCTTGATGATGATGCTGCTGCTGCTGAAACAGTAAATAGCATTAATCTTACGTTTCAAGGTACTGGTGGCCCAAAGCGAGGCTTATATGCTGTTGGTGAAATAGCTGGTCTTGGACATGCAACATGGGGTATGTGGAAGTTTAGAACATATGTTAATGCTGCTTTAGTATCTAATGTTGTGCATACTTTATGTGCTAATTTGCATTTTAAAGATGCTGCAACTATTGCTGTTACTTCAGGGCATTGGAACTCTGCTTTTTATGGAACAGTGGAAACGGAAGTAACATCTACTGCTCCCACTTTAAGTGGTGGAAGCGTGGCTGGTATATCTCTTGAGTATTATGTAGATGAATCTACTGCTGCTCCTGCTAATGCTTTTGCTATGTATGTCCATGCTGGTACTTATAATTGGGATGGTCTATTAGCAATTAGAAATGCTGGTGATTGTGGTGATGTTGGTACAGCGGCATCTGGTGATGGTGATGGTTCTATCCCCATTTACATTGCGGGTACTACTTATTATCTTCAGTATTGGAACTCTGTATCGTAATTGCACTTTGGGGGGAGATTAATTTCTCCCCCATATTTTAATTTAATAGGAGATAGGTAATGAAGATTAAAACAAATGTAAAGTTGAGAAGTTTTGATGGTGAAGTGTTAAAAGATAATGATGGTAAAGGGAATGTTATAGACGCAACTTTGAAAAATGCCATTGTTAATGCTTTGCTTGCACCACTTGGACAGGGTAAAGCTGAAATAGGCACAGATAAAGTAAAGAAGTTTGACTTAGCTCAACAAATTTACAACAATGATGAAGTTGAATTAACTGTCGAAGAAGTTACCTTGATAAAAGAAAGAGTTGGTGAGGTTTTTGGAGCCATTGTTGTTGGGCAAGTTTTTAATTTACTTGAAGGGAAAGATTAATGCCGGAAATAGAAGATGAAGTTATGTTTATTCTTGGAGCAGACCAATTAAAGTTTACTACTGCAACTAATGGGGATACGCTTGTTGTTTCTGGGATTAATTTAACAAGAGAACAGGCTGCTTCAGTGGCTTATTTAGTAAATAGTCAACAAGAGTTACAAGTGGAAATTAAATTGAATTAAGGTAGAAATCTTTAAAGGATTGAGGAATCTATCTCTTATGGTAGGGGGCAGTTATTCAGGGATGGAGAAGCTGTCCTTTACTTACAAGGAGGATTAATGGCGAATTTAAAATTACAATTTTCAGATGTGTATAAAAAAGTTTCAGAGTTTCTAGGTATGGGTTCAACACCAACCGGAACTGATCTAACTAAAGTAAAAGATATAACTTATCGTGGGTATGTTAATTTTTTAAATCCCATTGATATGCAGGATGGACAATCTTATTATTGGAGTTTTTTACGTAAGTATGATACAATTACTACAGTAGATGGTCAATGGAAGTATTCATTACCTAGTGATTTTGCAAATATTTATATAGAGATGATCCACGATCAGCAAACTGGATATCCTCCTATTACACAAGTAAGTGCAAAATCTATTCTTAGAAAACGAATACACACAATATGGACTACCTATCCTATGTATTTTGCAGTAACAACTGGAACCTATACTAAGGAAACTGGATCAAAATATGAACTATGGTTTTATGGTGATCCAAATGGAACTTATATAATTTCTTATTGGTATATATTTGAACCAGAGAAATTAGTTGGTGATACAGATATGTTTGTTGGAAATGTAATGACCTCAGAAGCTATCCTTGAATCTGCTTTAGCTATTGCTGAAAATCAGGAGGACGATACTCAAGGCCTTCATTCAAAATTAGCAAATGAAGCAATACAAAGACTAATAAGAATGGATAAAGGAACTAAGGCTAATAGTTTAGGAAAATTAGTTGGTGGAATAAGTCATGAGTATAGAAGGTATTTAGAGATTATTGATGAGCCTACTGTATATAATGGTTAAAATTAAAAAATTATTTGGAGAAATTTAACATGAGTCGTGGAAATCTTGAACATGAAATAAAAGCTATATTTGAATTAAAGAAAAGAGTAGTGGCTGCAACCGCAACAATTCGTACAGGACGTGCTGCTGATACCAATGTTATTGATATGGTTATTGACATAGCCGACCCTGCTGCTGATTTTACTCTTACTCTTCCAGATGGAACTTATATGGGTCATGAGATTTTAATAGTTATGAGTTCTAATACAAGCTCAAAAACCTGTACTCTTGCTATTGATAATCATGCAAATTCTGGTAGCTCTCCAACAGCTTCTTTTGATGCTGCTGATGAGTATTTAAAATTAATCTATACTGGTGCAGAATGGGATACCATTGCTTTTGATGGCCTTTCTGACGTAGCATAAGGAGGAAGGTAATGAGTGATAAATATAAGGCTGCGAGAACAAACATTCTTTCTCAGTCAGGGGGGTCGGTTCGTGTAACCCTTTCTTCTGGCACAGGTCAGGGGAATGGTGGAACTACTTTAGACTGTAAGGGATGTTATGTGTCTTGTGTAACTGCTAATACTGAAGTTGTTAAGATGAATATTGGAATCGCTGCAAGTACTACATTGGGCGTTGATCTTGCACGAAATTTTAAAGATGATACCAATAATAGTGCTGGAGTCACTAATCCATTTTTTGTTCCAATTACTGATGTATCCTTGTTATATTTTTTTTCCACTGATGCGGATGCTATTGTGGACATTATGTATCTGAGAGGTTAATTATGGCTAAGAAAATATCTTATAGAAAATATAGAAAGACAATAGGAAATGTTCCTGCTCATGCAAGGTTTACCAAAAAAGAATTTGAGATGCTTAATAATCCTCAATATACAGCAAGAACATCTTCTACTATAAAAGGCTTAAGAGCAGCAGGAATTAAGCGTAAAGAAATGAGAACTGATTTGCAGAAGGCACTGCGTAAAAGTGTGCGATCTAAGAAAAGGAAATATTAATGGATTTTATTCTACCTTACAAGGGAATCCATAAGGGTGCAATCGTTGACAGACAACCTCAAGGAACCTCAGGCTATATGAATAATATTCGTGCAAGAGATGTTCTTGAAAGTCGTGTGAGGATTGGTCAAAGAGGTGGGATGGACAAATGGGGAGCTGGTACACAGATAGGTTCAGCAGAACAACCAGTGGTAGCAATGTGTTCAGTAACTACGGTGGCATAAATGGCTTATTATCCTAATTGGTCCATTACTTATGTGTTTCCCAGTGATAATGCAACAGGTGTCTCTATAGATTTGGTTGAGTTAAGAGCATCACTTACAATTTTTACTACACCTACATTTGATTTTGGTACAGATGTTCTTTCTACTTTTATTTCTATGGAAATAGCCACAGATGTTCCTGTTGACAGTCCCACCTGGTCTGGTAGTGCAGGAAAAACTCACAACGGCAGAGCGACTCTCAACGACCAACTTGCTGGAAGTACAGAATATTCTCATGCTTGGACAATGGAGCTTAATCTTGGTACTTGGGTATCACCTACTTATTCTTTTACTACCGTGAGCGACAATGGTAATGGTAATGATCCTCCTGGTAAAGTTACAAATCCATCACCTTCTCATACAGCAACAGGAGTGACTCTCGATGAGCCTGAATTAAGTTGGACAACAGGAGCGGACACAGACACATTTAATATTTATTTTGGTGAATCAGGTAGTGTTGTTTTAGTTGCAAGTGGGCAAGATGTGTTAGATGAAAACTGGGCTATTGATTTTGGAACATTAGGTTACGGAATTCCCTATGAATGGAGAGTAGATTCTATTAATGAATTTGGGACTACAACTGGGGATACCTGGACATTTACCACTTTAACATTTGCACCACCTGTAGCAAGTGGTTCAAACACAATGAAAGTTATAAAAAGATTAATTGCAGTAGCAAGAAATAAATTTTGGTATGAAAATGTTTAAGGAAATATAAATGAGCTTTGCAGATTTTTTAGAGGGGGAGTTACTGGATCACTTGTTTAATATTGGTGCTTATAGTGCTCCAAGTACATACGTTGGTTTATCCACAGCAGACCCATTGGATGATGCTTCAGGATTGGCAGAACCATCTGGAAATGGGTATGCAAGAGTACAAGTAACTACTTGGTCAAGAAGTGGAAATGAAGTTCATAATGATAGTGCAGTAGAATTTCCAGCGGCATCAGGAAGCTGGGGCACCATTACCCATGCTTGCTTATTTGATGCTTCTACCAGAGGAAATATGCTTTTATCATTTGTATTAAGTGCTTCTAAAACGATTAGTTCTGGAGAAACAGCGAGATTCCCTGCTGGGGATTTTAATATAACATTGGATTGATATGCCACTACAAGATTTTTATAATACTGGGCAAACCACTTCTGTTGGGGTATATAGTTCATTTTGGCGTTCTCAAGAATTTCTTGCGGGGTCAAGTTATACTTTAACAAGTGTGAAATTATTCTTATTTAGGTCTAATAGTCCTGGTACAATAACTGTAAGTATTAGGGCAACAGATGTAGATGGTAAACCTACTGGTGGGGATATAGATAGTGTTACTGGAACAACAGATGGGGATACTTTAACAGGTGATTCAGGAGGGGAATGGAGAGAGATAGCCCTTAGTGCTGGAATTTCTATTACTTCTGGAGTGCAATATGCTATAGTAATACGAGCTACTTCTGGAAATAGTTCAAATAAAGTGAACTGGAAACAAGATGGAAGCCCTCCTTATTATGCCGATGGAAAAAGTGGTAGTAGTTCAAATTCAGGCTCGTCTTGGGGTGCTTTTGACCAGAGCTATATGTTTGAAACATGGAGTTCGGCCAATTATGTAGATGCTTCTGGAACTTGTGCAGGAGTAAGTGATGGTTCTGGTACTTTAGAAATAGAGAATTTTGAGGATATGACTGGGACTTGTGCTGGGGCGGGTGCTGGTTCAGGAGCAATGGTTGTGGCTGGAGTCCCATCAGATAAAGTAACTTATAAAAGATTAGTAGCAATAGGAAATAATGAATTTTGGTATGAAGATATTTAGGAGCTAACATGGCAGCAGGTACTATGGTAGAATTGAATACAAGTGGATATGCAATAGATACCACCGATCAATTAAATATATTTGAAGCATTTCAAAAAGTCATAGTAGTTAATGGAAGTATTCTTGGAGTAGCTGATTTTACAAATACTAAATTATCCACTGGTGATGTTAGGCCTGATGATGTAAATAATGTAGCACCTATGAGAGGAACAATTCTTACTGGTGGAAATAGTGCTGCTACTATGGTAGTTGATTATTGTAATGCTAATAATGGTGCAGCATTAATTTATGGATATGTTACAAGTGGAACTTTTGAGGATGCAGAAGTAGTTACTGGAACTAATGCCACAGGAACTCCTGTAGCAGTAAGCTTTACTACTAATACTGTTCCCGTAGCAAATCCACATTGGTATCAATACACTGTGTATCCTACTATTGGTGGTATTTCTTTTGGAAGTTTACCAGACACAGCATATTTAGGATGTCTTTATCGTGGAAGAGTAGTTTTATCTGGTAATCCAGACTATCCTTTTCAATGGTATATGTCAAGACAAGCAAATATTTTTGATTATGGTTATGTAGCTAATGATGCCCAAAGTCCAGTAGCAGGTGGAAATGCTGATGCAGGGGAGATAGGAGATATAGTAAGAGCTTTGATTCCATACAAGGATGATTATTTAATTTTCGGGTGTGCTTCATCTATGTGGATTATGAGAGGTGATCCTGCTTCTGGTGGTTCATTAGATGAATTAGATTTAACAGTAGGAATGTTTGGTGCTAAGAGTTGGTGTTTTGATGGAGATGGAAATTTATATTTCTTTGGGACAAATGGTATATATAAAGTTCCGAGGGGGTTTCAAAATGTAGAAAACTTAACTCAAATTTCTTTGCCTGATATTATTAATGATGAAGCAGCCGATCCAAGTACTCATAGAATTACAATGTCTTATGATAGAATAAGACTTGGACTTGAGATTTGCATTACAAAGTTATCTGATGGAACTAATTCAAATTACTGGTATGATTTAAGAACAGAGGGATTCTTTCCTGAAACTTATCCAGAGGAATGTGGGGTTTATTCTTCATTTCATTATGATGCTAATGATCCTACATATAAGGATTTACTTATGGGATGTAAGGATGGGTACATTCGTAAGTTTGACCCATCCCAGAAAGATGATGATATAGGGG
>SDBV01007891.1_pt1 | contig 14444 bp, 12 predicted proteins | sample 2277081 | NCBI WGS metagenome assembly SDBV01 (sample SAMN10402039, study PRJNA504765) | marine sediment metagenome | isolation source: marine sediment core GS10_PC15, 223 cmbsf | place: Arctic Ocean: Southern Knipovich Ridge | collected 2010
TGTCTTGCGTCAGTTGTTAACCGCAAGACTTCCGAGATTCCGGGCCAACCTCGCGGACCCTCGAAAAGGTCTACTCAACCGGCCTGGCAATCATTCCCAACCCCACTTCAACGCGTAGAGCCTGATATCCTCGGCTGAGAGAATCGGAATCTGCGCACCCTCGAAGGCCACCTCTCTGACTCGTTCCGACATGGCAACGTGGAAATCGACGTCGGCAAAGAAGAGATCGACCGGCGTATCGTTCCATCTTGTCCTGGCCTGGCCGAGGTTTTGCACGTCTCGCCGAAATTCTTCTTCGTTATCGATCGTAAACAATTCGCCAAGGCTATTTGCGACCATCTCTATCTGGCTAGACGGAAGAAAGATGTTCACATCGATGTCGAACGTGAATCGCGGATCACGGTAGTAGATAGCAGACAATGCGCCGCCAAACGCGTACGGGATGTCGGCGACGGAGAACTCAGCGTTCAGAGCGAGGACTTTCTCACTCCAGGTTGGGTTACGCGCTATGTCGGTGGACTCCACAAAGATTACCGGGAGCTGTCTTTCTTCTGGGGGATTCCAGGGAAGACCACTCTGTCGGCGCGCTCTTTTTCTATCGCGGTGAGTCCGAGGCGTTCTCCCGCCTCTGCCAGCTCGACGGCAGCGCGCGCGTGCTGGGCGGGACTGGCGTTGCGCCAGAAATCGATGTCCATCTGTTCCTGCTTGTCGACGCCCGCGGTGAACCTGGCAACCTTCTCGGCCTTCGTCATCGCCGACATTTCTGCAGATCCGACTAATGAGGCCTTTTCTTCACTCATGATTCATGCGCATTTTACTACAAACGTCGGTCGATGGGAACGTGGCGCAGCTACGGCGGAGGGAGAGGGATTCGAACCCTCGAGGCGTTTCCGCCAACACGCTTTCCAGGCGTGCGCCATAGGCCGGACTAGGCGACCCCTCCTGATCTCTGGAATGATACGGTATCGATGAGAACGCATTCTTCGAGATCAAACACGCGATCACGACCGCCATGTCGGCTGCGCTTGACGCCGCGCGTCTTGCCGAATCGTGGAGCGACGTTCCCGTCGGAGCAGCCGTCTTTCGCGGCTCCGAGATCGTCGCCGTCGGCTCGAACGAACGCGAACGTACCGGTGACCCGACGGCCCACGCCGAGATCGTCGCGATCCGGCGGGCCGCAGTAGAAATCGGCTCGTGGAACCTGACGGGACTTGCGATGGCTGTAACACTCGAACCGTGTGCGATGTGTGCAGGCGCGATCGTGAACGCCCGGCTCGACCGCCTCATTATCGGGGCTGCCGACCTCAAAGCAGGCGCGGTCGGTTCGCTCTACAACATCTGCCAAGACGCACGACTCAACCACGAACTCGACGTCGCCTGGGACGTCCGAGCCGACGAGTGCGGAGCGCTCCTCAAGAACTTCTTCCGAACGAAACGCCCGTGACCTTCGGGGAGTTGCCGGGGTGTCCCCGGGTCCTCCCAACAATCGCCCCAAGATCGATTTCGAGTGATGAATCCTTACACACATGCCAGAAATCTCGCCGCCATCCAACATGGCGTCATAACGCGTCGCCAACTCGCAGCGTCCGGACTTGAACCGGATGCGATAGATCGCCGTATCCGAAATGGGAGCCTTACGCGACTGCACAGCGGCAAGGATCTGGGACCTTCCCGTCCCGGCGCCGCTATTGCCACAGATCTTGATTCCGCGATCGAGACGTGGAATCAAACTCGACGTCGCCGAGATCCACACCACGACTCATACTGCCCAACAGGACGCGACTATCGAGTCGGACACTCGAGTAACGACAGCGACGCGAACGCTGATCGAGTTGGCCGGCGACAAAGTCGCCGACGAGATAGTCGCCGAGGCGACCGTCACTGCACTACGACGAGGCCTTACGAGCGTCGCTCGACTGCGATCTCGCTCGACCCAACTCAAGCGAGCCCACAGCCAGGGTCCAACGAAGCTGCTCCACATACTCGACATGTTGGATCCCGATATCGGTCGACATGAATCGATCCTCGAAGATGACCTTGCACAGCCGTTACGCTCCAGTGGACTCGCTATGCCTGTCTTCCAGTTTCCGATACGCACTTCCGGCGGATGGGCCCGTCTCGACGCGGCTTATCCTGACTTCAAGATCGGAATCGAAGTCGATGGCTACGTCTGGCATTCGACACCCGCTCAACTCGCTCGTGACCGAGTCCGAAAGAACAGACTTTCATTGCTGGATTGGACGATATTGAACTACACGCACCTCGACCTGCAATCACGCCCCGATGAGGTGACAACCGAGATCGAGAGTCTGTACCGAAGCCGGCGGGGAGCGCTCACCGTTCCCTCGACGTGACGGCCAACCAACTAATGTCAGCCTTTGCCCTGGCTCGAACAAATATTGTCATCGACTGCCAGCGGAAATCGCGGGCTGAGTCGGACAATAACTTGGTCGGCCAGGGTAATTTCTGACGAATCACCAAGGATTCGGCGGTCATCAGCCTGGTAGGCCGATCAGACCTCGACAATACAGAACTCGTTGCCGTCGGGATCGGCCATCACGCACCAGTGAAAGCCCATCATGTCGTGGTCTTCGACAAATGAACCGCCCAGCGACTCGATCCGCTCGCGGGCGCCGGCAATGTCACCGACGCGTGTGTCGAGGTGGATGCGGTTACGACCCGGCGTCGGCTCTTCGACCTTTTGGAATGCCAGCGACATGCCGCCTTTGCGTTGCGGTTCGAGCCAGATGAAGAAGCTCTCAATGCGCCGCGCAATGCCCACATCGAGAAGCTTGCCCCAGAATTCGGCCAGGCTGTCCGGATCTGTGCAATTGACTGTAGCCGTCCCGATCCTCGGGATCTCTTCGCTCGACATCGAACCTCCACCGGCGGTCGATACTGGATCGCCCAATACTGGCATCGCGGACGCAGAAAAGCGTCAGGGACCCAGAATCACCCCGCTGCGGACCTGAACACGCTCGCTAGAATGCCCGGCGGAGGCGTCGCATAGTGGACTAGTGCGCGGCACTCGAAATGCCGTGAGCCGAGCGATCGGCTCCGTGGGTTCAAATCCCACCGCCTCCGCCATTTACACGGCCCGGCATCGTTCACCCGTCGTGTGAACCGGTGGACCACGCTGTGCGATACGCTCTCACGATGACTGCTACACCGACCGACTACGCCCCGAATCCGGCTTTCATCGAGCGGGCGGCCGACCTCGCCGAAAGACTCATGCGACGGGCCGAAGAGCTCGAGACCGGACGAGAACGACGTGCCCGAAAGAAATTTGGGGCGCTCATGGACAGCCCCTCAGGAACTACGTTCACGACGAACCTGCTCGACCGGGCGCTCCGACCGAAGAATCCCAAACGTGTCGCGGAGTTGGTCAGCGACGCACTGAACGAACCAATCGGGTTCTTACGCCTCGACGAGCGCTTTCTGCTGCGAGCGTTCTCAAAGCTGTGGCCAATCTCACCGAAGCTCGCCGTCGGCATGTTCATGAGGCGCCTGCGGGCCGAGGCGCACAAGTTCGTGATCAGCGCCGAAGACAAACCCCTCCAGCGCTACCTCACCAAGCGTGAGCGTGACGACGTGTTCGTGAACCTGAATCTCGTCGGCGAGGCAGTCCTCGGCGCCGACGAAGCCGAAACACGTTTGCGACGGTACGAAACCGCCCTCAAAGATGCCCGCATCCAAGCGATCGCGGTCAAACTCTCGACAGTATGCACGAATGTGCGTCCGCTCGCATATGACGCAGTCGTCGAAACCGTCGCCGATTCGCTACGGCGCCTGTATCGGGCAGCCGGGCCGAAACTCGTGACCCTTGACATGGAAGAATACCACGACCTCGAGCCGACGCTCGACGTCTACTTGCGCGTTCTCATGGAGGATGAGTTCCTTGGTCGCAGACACGGCGTCGCTCTACAGGCGTATCTCCCCGACTCGTTCGCCGCTCTCGGACGGATAACCGAAACAGGATCCAAACGCGTCGGCATGGGCGGGGCGCCTTTGCGCGTGCGCATAGTCAAGGGCGCGAACCTCGCGATGGAGCGCTTCGAGTCGAGCCTGCACGACTGGAAACAAGCCCCATATCCCGGCAAGCAACTCGTCGACTCGAACATGAAACGTATGGTGGAATGCGCACTGTCGAAGGAAAACGCTACCGGCCTCCACACGGGCATCGGGTCTCACAACGTCTTCGACATCGCGTTTGCAATCACCTACGCCCGTGATCAAAGAACGATCGACTCGCTCACGATCGAGATGCTCCAAGGAATGGCAGAACCGTTGCGCCGTGCCGTCGCCGAGATCGTCCCGACACAACTCGTCTACGCCCCCGCAACGACCGACGCCGAGTTCGTTGCGGCAGTCGCATACCTGATCAGGCGCCTCGACGAAAACTCATCGAAAGAGAACTTTCTTCGCCACGCACTCACGATGAACGTCGGCGATCCGGAGTGGACCGAACAACGTCGCCGCTACGTAGAGGCCTGTGCCCATGTCGACGAAGTCACCACCGAGCCGATGCGCAACCAGAACCGCAATGACCCGCAGGCGCCGACAAATCCCGAACCGTTCCACAATTGCGCCGACACCGATTTCGTCAAGCGTGTGAATCGCGACTGGGCGCGTAGCCACATCACCGACACGACGCTCGACCCAGAGCCAGAACTTGCGGACGACTACACCGTCGACGCCGCCGTCGCGAGAGCAAAGTCAGATCCGTCGGGATGGTCGTCTCGGACGCTCAAAAAGCGCAAGCAGATCCTGTTCAGAGCGGCCGACATTCTCGAAGAGCGACGAGGCGAACTCCTCGGCGTCATGTCGAAAGCAACGTACAAGACGGCGGCCGAAGCCGACCCGGAGATCTCCGAGGCGATCGACTTCGTGCGCTACTACGGCCAGTCGCTCGACGAAATCGACGCAGACGACAGGGTCACACACACGCCCCGCGGCGTTGTCGCCGTCTTAGCGCCGTGGAACTTCCCGATAGCGATCCCGCTCGGCGGAGTCAGCGCCGCACTGATCGGTGGGAACCGGGTAATCCTCAAGCCGTCTCCATTTTCGATCCTCGTCGCACTCGCCGGAGCGCGCGCACTATGGGACGCCGGCGTCCCGCGCGAGACGTTGCAGGTCGTCCATTGCGACGTCGAACCCTCAGCTCATCTCGCCGCGCACACCGATGTCGACGGGCTCGTGTTCACTGGGTCGACAGCGACCGCGACTGCGATAATGAAGGGACGCCCCGAACTCCACTTCCTGGCAGAGACGGGTGGCAAGAACGCAACGATGGTCATGGCGACGGCCGACCGCGATCAGGCGATTCGCAACATCTTGAAGAGCGCGTTCGGTCATTCCGGACAGAAGTGCTCGGCAACTTCGCTCGTAATCGCCGAAGCCGAGGTCTACGACGATCCCGACTTCCGACGTAGACTCGTCGATGCAGCGACGACCTTGCGGGTCGGACCGTCAACGACGCTCGGCGTCGACATAACCCGCTGCGTCACACCGCCGAACGCGGCACTTGCTCAGACCCTCGACGGCTTGCCTGCCGGCGAGGAATGGGCGTTGGCGCCTCGTATCGAAGATGGTGTCCTCACGCCGGGAGTCATCTGGAACGTGCAGCCCGGCTCGTTCACGCACATGAACGAGATGTTCGGGCCGGTCCTCGCCGTTATGCGAGCAGACGACTTCGACCATGGCATTGCGCTCGTCAACCAAACGGGATACGGGTTGACCTCAGGGATTGAGAGCCTGCGCTACGTCGAGTGGGCACGCTGGCTCGATGAGATCGAGGCGGGCAACCTCTACATCAATCGGTCGACGACCGGTGCGGTCGTACAACGTCAGCCGTTCGGGGGCTGGCGCAAATCGGGCTACGGACCGGGCGCAAAAGCAGGCGGGCCCAACTATGTGGCACAGCTCGTCAACCTCAAACCGATCGACCCGAAGAGCGCGCTCGAAGCCGACTACGACGGGCAGTTCGCGAACACGACACATGATCCGCAGGACGTCCTGGGCCAAGCGAACATCTTCCGCTATCGCCCCGCCCCCGGAGTCGTGATTCGCGTCGACGACGGTGATGATCCGAATGCTTTCGAGAGCCGCAAACGCGCCGCACGCGCTGCCGGCTGTGACTTCACGGTGTCGAGCCACGAAAAAGAATCCAACACCGACCTCGCCAAACGCCTCGGCGAAGTGCGTCGTGTGGTGCGGTGTGGACCCGGCACAAATCCCGAGCTGCTTGCCGCGGCCGCAGAGAATTGGATCTGGATAGACACAACGGCGATCACGGGTACATCCCGAGACATGTTGCCGTTCCTCTTGGAACAATCACTGTCGGTCGACTACCACCGATACGGCTGGATCCCGCCCGGCGCCGAGAAGCGGCAATGGCTCCAGCCCCCGAACTGATCGCGCCCGGCGAGACATTGGTTTCTGGACGTCCATGACAAGCGGTCGAGGCGCCGCCGCCGACAAGCGCCGAACACTGACTGTCGTTTTCGCGACGACACTTGCCGGAATCACAGTCATTTCACTCATAGCGCCGGCCATCCCGGCGATGACCGCAGATCTCGGGCTGACGGATCTGCAGGCGGGTCTCGTCATCAGCGCGACGGCAATGCCCGGGATCGTCTTCGCCCCGCTTGCGGGCGCCCTTTCGGACCGCATCGGCCGAAAGCCCGTGATCGTCACGAGCCTCTTGATATTCGGCGTCGCGGGTGGGCTCTCTGGGCTGGCGCCGAATTTTGGGTCGCTCTTGGTTTTGCGTCTCGTTCAAGGCGTCGGCGCGGGCGGGCTGATCAACCTCTCTGTCACACTCATCGCCGACAACTTTCGCGGTGCGCGGCGCGCTCATTGGATTGGGATCAACGCGATGGTCTTGACGATCGGCCTGTCCCTGAACCCGCAAATCGGCGGCCTGCTCGCGCTCGGCGGCCATTGGCGCCGAGCGTTCTTGCCATATTGGCTCGCGCTCCCGGTGGCGTTGTTCGCAATCATTCGGTTGCACCACACGCGACCGCGCCGTTCACATCTCGGGCACTATTTGCGTTCGACAGTCCGGTCTGCGATGCGACCGCGGGCGTTGACGACCTGGTTCTGCGCCACGATGGTCTTTCTTTTGATCTTCGGCGTGGTGCTGTTTCTGTTCGTGTTCAAGCTCGCCGACCAGTTTGGGCTCTCCTCAGGTTGGATCGGTCTCTACCTCGGCGCCGGCGCTCTGGTGAATGCGGCTGCGGCTGCGCTCCACGGTCGTCTCAACACTCGGTTCGAACCGAAATGGCTGATCGTGTCGGGCCTCAGCGCATTCGCCGTCGGCTATGTAGTCATGGGCTGGGGTTCGACTCTCGTCGCTATGGGCGTCGCAGTGTTCTTGTTTGCAGCAGGTGAGGGGTTGTCGATCCCAACACTTCAGACCATTTCCACGAACCTGGCGCCCGACGAGCACCGCGGTGCAATCGTCGCCGTATTCGTCGGATCGGCTCGGCTTGGCCAGACGACCGGACCAATCCTCGCCGGCGTACTCCAACCCATCGTTGGCATCAACACGGCGATCCTGATGGCCGCAGGCTTGGCCGCCGCTTTCGCTCTCTCGCTAGTCGTCGTCGCTCCGTTGACGGGCTTCGGTGCCCGGAGCACAAGACCTCACGGGCGCGACACTTCGACGTGAGCATTGCTTAACCGAACTGTCGATGTCGCCTCACAAGCCCGAAACGCGGCGCAGCTACCGTGCAACCTATGGACCGCAATACTGTTGTGGTAATCGGGAATGGCATGGTCGGCCAACGCTTCCTGCGCGATCTCATCGACGCAGGTGGCCCGGGACGCTTTGAGGTCGTGGTGCTCTGTGAAGAGCCATACGCTGCGTACGACCGAGTCAACCTGAGCAGCTATTTCCGCGGCGTCACCATTGACGACCTGTCACTACGCGACGTCGGCGTAGCGGCTGACGACCACATTGAAGTCCGCCTGTCGACCGGCGCCACGGCCATCGAACTCATCGGCCGGACGGTCACCACGACGGCCGGTGACGTCATCGACTACGACGTGGCAGTGTTTGCGTCGGGGTCGTCTCCGTTCGTCCCGCCAATCCCCGGCATCTATGCGGACGGCTCGTTTGTCTACCGGACCATCGAAGACCTCGACGCGATCTCCGCATATTCCAAAGCGTGCGATTCCGGCGTCGTGATCGGTGGCGGATTACTCGGCCTCGAAGCCGCGGGCGCACTGCGCTCGCTCGGCCTGCGCACGGACATAGTCGAGTTCGCGCCCCAACTCATGCCGGCCCAACTCGACGACATCGGTGCGGAGCTACTCGCCAACGAGATTCGCGACCTCGGAATCGGCGTCCATACCGGCATGACTACCGAAGAGATAGTCGTCGACGACAGATCCGTCACAGGGCTGCGCTTCGACGATGGAACCCGCATCGCCACCGACATGGTCGTCGTCTCGGCCGGAATTCGCCCTCGCGATGAACTCGCTCGCGATTGCGGGCTCGAACTCGGAGAGCGGGGCGGGATCGCTATCGACAAATCATGCCGGACATCGGATCCGCACGTGTTCGCGATCGGGGAATGTGCCGCCCGCAACGGACAAATCTTCGGTCTGGTCGCTCCGGGCTACGACATGGCGAGCGTTGCCGCCGGCGTGATCTGCGGCGGCGCCGAGTCGTTCGATGGCGCAGATATGTCGGCCAAGCTCAAGCTGCTCGGCGTCGAGGTGGCGAGTTTCGGCGATGGCCATGCATGCTCAGACGGCGCACAGGTGATTTCGTGGCTCGACCCGATTGCTCGCGTCTACAAGAAGCTCGTTGTCGACGACGACGCCAAGAAACTCCTCGGCGGCATCCTCGTCGGCGACACCTCCGACTACGCTGCGCTGCATTCGATGTTCACCAGTCCAACGGCGCTGCCGGATCGTCCGAGTGATCTGATCGCTCCGTCGCCAGGCAAAACCGCTCTCGGCATCGATCTCTTCGGGCCAGAGACGACGATTTGCAACTGCAACAACGTGACGCGGGCGACGATCGATACGGCTGTCGATGCGGGAGAGCTGACGAGCGTTGGTCAGATCGGCGCCGAGACACGCGCCGGGACGAGCTGCGGGAGTTGTGTCCGGCTCTGCAAGCAACTTCTCGATGCAAGCCTCGCCAAGCGTGGGATCGAAGTCGACCGTTCGATCTGCGAGCACTTCGCGTACTCCCGCCAGGATCTGTTCGACATCGTTCGGGTCCGGCAAATTCGCACGTTCCGCGAGCTGCTCCAAAGCTGGGGAACCGGACGCGGTTGCGCCGTGTGCAAACCGGCCGTCGCTTCGATCCTCGCTGCTCTGTGGAACGACTACGTGCTCGACAACGAGCACGCTCCGCTTCAAGACACCAACGACCGCTTCCTCGCGAACATGCAAAAAGACGGCACCTACTCGATCGTGCCACGTGTCCCGGGTGGCGAAATCACACCCGAAAAGCTCGTTGTCCTAGGCGAGGTCGCTATCGAGTTCGACCTCTACACGAAGATCACCGGGGCGCAGCGGATCGATCTCTTCGGCGCACGTGTAGACCAGCTGCCGAAGATCTGGCGGCGGCTCGTCAACGCCGGATTCGAATCGGGTCATGCGTACGGTAAGGCATTGCGAACGGTCAAGTCGTGCGTCGGCGATACCTGGTGCCGCTACGGCGTTCAAGACTCGACGTCGCTCGCGATCGATCTCGAGCTGCGCTATCGAGGTCTACGCAGTCCGCACAAACTCAAGTCGGCGGTATCGGGCTGCGCGCGTGAGTGTGCCGAGGCCCAAGGCAAAGACTTCGGCGTCGTCGCGACCGAGCGAGGGTGGAACCTCTACGTGTGCGGCAACGGAGGCATGAAACCTCAGCACGGCGTCCTCTTCGCTGAAGACCTCGGCACCGATACGCTCATCCGTTACCTCGATCGTTTCCTCATGTTCTACATCCGCACGGCCGATCGGCTCGAGCGGACCGCAACGTGGTTCAATCGTTTCGAAGGCGGCGTCGAACGACTGCGTTCAATCGTGATCGCCGACTCGCTCGGCATATGCGCAGACCTCGAAGCCGACATGGCACGACACATTCAGACATATCGATGCGAGTGGGCGAAGACGCTCGAAGACGCAGCGGCGCTCGCGCGATTCACTCACTTCGTCAATGATGACGGCAACGACCCCATGCTGTCGCACGCCCGCGAACGCAACCAGCGTCGCCCCGTCTCGTTGCACAGATCAAATGGCGCCCATATCGACATATCGGCAACAAAGGTGGCGAGATGACGGCAACTTGGACACGGGTGTGCGAAATCGAGGCGATCGTAGCCGACACCGGCGTATGTGCTCGGATCGGCGACACTCAAGTAGCAGTGTTCAAACTTGCCGACGATTCCGTACACGCTATCGGAAACGTCGATCCGTTCAGCGGGGCGTCGGTCCTGTCTCGAGGCATCGTCGGCGACATCGGCGGCGTGCCTGTCGTGGCGTCGCCAATCTTCAAGAACGCATTTCGGCTGCGAGACGGGACATCGGTCGACGACCCGTCGCATCGCGTGCCGTCATATGCGGCCACCGTGCGCGACGGAGACTTGCTCGTGTCGGTCACGCCGCGTGATCAGTAGGCAAATGCGTCGACCCTGAGGCGGTAACCGCGCCGCATCGTCGTCTCGATCAGGTCGCCGATCGGCTCGAGCCGTCGACGAAGACGCCCGACGGCGACTTCGATCGCGTGGACGTCGACAACTCCATCCGCCCAGATACGTCGGTGTAGGACGTCTTTGGACACGATGGCCCCGGGTTGCTCGGCGAGCACCGAGAGAACGGCGCGCTCGCGTCCAGTGAGTTCGATTGCAATCCTGCCGTCTGAAACCGTGACGACGTCGCCTTGAATCAACACTTCGACACCGTCGATCATCACGCGGCGTCGACGCTGCGCCAAGACATTTGACAATTCGCCGATCATTGCACCAAGACGAGGCCGATTCGGCCGAACGACATTGTCGACGCCTACTGCGTTGAGTCGCTGCTCCGCGGCCGATCCGGTCGCTGCCGCGAAGACTCGCTCGTCGAGGGCGGCGACGAGAGGCTCTCGCACGCGTTCGGACGCTGCGATAGCGAACAAACTGTCGACTGCTGCGGCGCTCGTGAACGTCATCGCGTCGAGATCGCCGTCGACCGCCGCTCGGATCAGCTTCAGAGCCGGGTCACGCACCTCCGGCAGGCCCCACACATACGGAATGACCGGCAGGGCTCTGGCGCCGGTTCGCCGCAGAGTGGCAATAATCTCTGAACCGCCCATGCCCGGCATCTGAACGGCGACGCGCCGTCCGACAAGATCCAGCCCAACTAGGTAGTCGGAGATCTCGTCGATGAGACCGGACGGGCACTGCCACGTGACGCCGAGGCCGACGCTCGCTACGAGTCGGGCGACGCCTGCGCCGCACGCTATGACGCGCGATTTGGCGAGCGAACCAATCAGGTCGTCGGCACGGGCGTCGATCTCGGCGAAATCGAGCCACAATCTAACCCCGGTTTCGCTCAGAAAGACGATTGTGTGCGGCGGCGACGAAATCAAGTCTGCTGTGACTCTTCGCATGGCGCTACCGTCGCCTCCGGGGACGATACGCATGACCTGTCCGACGAGCACTCTCGCTCCGAGTTGGCGCAGAAGCGTCGCCTGTTCCTGAGCGGTCCGCGCCGCCGTAACTCCGACCGTGAATCCTGACAGTTCACCGAACACAACACGAAGTTTTCCCGATCCAGGTTTCACGTCGGTTAACACGGTGTGTACAGAGCGAGAATCAGGCGCCAAGTCGTGGGGGAACACCCCGCGCAACCACGTCCTACGGCATGAAATTGCCTGGTCATCTGATTAGTCGGCTCACTCGTTCAATTTGAACCCGATCGCTGTCGATACTGATTCGCAGAGCCAACGACATGAGGGGTCCATGTGGGCGACAACGACAATCTCCAAGACCAGTTCCCGCGTCACATGAGTCCGAGCGACTCAATTGCTTGGCGAATCGAAGCCGACCCCGTGCTGCGTTCGACGATCGTTCTCGTCATGCGACTCGCGAGCGCACCCGACCATGACGTCATGCGAGACAAGCTCGAGCGAGCATCGATTTCGTTTCCGCGGATGCGCCAGCGGGTCGTGACGCAGCCACTCGACTTGTCGACACCGATATGGGCGTACGATCCGTATTTCGACCTCGACTTCCACTTCCGCACGTTCAGTGGCGCAGGCGACGGGTCGTTCCGGGCGTTGCTCGACATTGCTTCGACGATTGGGATGCAAGCGTTCGACTGGGCACGTCCGCTCTGGCAGGCGACCATCGTCGATGGCCTCGAAGGCGACACGTCGGCGTTCATCATGAAGATCCACCACTCGCTCACAGACGGCATCGGTGGCGTGCTATTGATGAGCCAGCTCTTCGATTTCGAACAAAATCCGAGCCGACCGAGCGACGCCCCACCGAAGGCGCCCGCAGGGGAGACCTTCACGCCAACCGAGTTGCTCGTCGACACCGCCAACTATGAAGCGGGCATTCGCCGCGGCCAGCTCCGGTCGCTCGCAACAACCATGGCGACGGTCGCGAGAAACCCACTGTCGTCGATCAGCACAGCAAAAAACGACCTGGAATCACTCGCCCACATTCTCAAACCGGTCAAAGAGCCGCTCAGCCCGGTGATGCGCGAACGCTCGCCTAGGTACCACTTCGAGATGTTCACCGTGCCGTTGAGCGACCTGAAGGACGTCTCGCATCGCGTGAAAGGCAAACTCAACGACGCGTTCATGGCCGGCGTCACCGGAGCATTGCGCAAATATCACGACAAATTCGGCGAAGACCAGGTCACCCACCTTCGCGTCAACATGCCCATCAGCCTCCGTCCGCCCGGCGACACGTCGGCAGGCGGCAACAAATGGGTGCCGAGTCGTTTCACGGTGCCGATCAAGTCGACCAACATCGGCGAGCACATGCGTGAACTCCACAATATCGTTGCGCACGAACGGGGCGAACCGGCCCTCAACTTCACCGAGAACATCGCCGATCTGATGAATCAGCTCCCAACCCAAGTCGTTACGGACGCATTCGGCGGGATGCTCAAGGCACTCGACTTCGTCGCGACGAATATTCCGGGCGTGCCAATCCCGGTATATGCGGGCGGCGCCGAAATCACGGCGATGATCCCGTTTGCGCCGCCTGCCGGGGCGTCGGTCAACTTCGCGCTGCTCAGCTACCAAGACGACGCCACTATCGGAATCAATACCGATCCGGCTGCGGTATCCGACCCGGAACTCCTGCTCGACTGCTCTAAGGAAGCGTTTGCCGAGGTACTTGCGTTCGGCAAGGATTGACGTCGCGATCTCGGATATCTATTTCGCTATCGGACTCGGCCGATGTCGCCAACTCAGCCGCGCAGCGCAAGGCATCCGGATCATGTGACGCGTGTTCGAGCACTTCGATGATCTCGTCGCCGATGAGTTCCTTGCGCACCAACAGAGCGGAGCGAAGCGCTTCGACGAGATGGCGGTTGTCGGTGAGCATCGCCTCGACGTCTGATTGCGCCTGGTTGAGCAAACGCTCGACGTCTGCGCGCGCCGCTTCGTCGCCGAGAACGCGACCCACGAGATCTATCGGCGAATTCACTGCTGCAAACGAAACAAGCGAGTCACCCATGCCGAGCGACCCGACCATAGTGGCCGCGATCTTCGTCGCAGCCTCGAGGTCGGCGCCGGGGCCCGTGCCGTGCTCGCCGATGAATATCTGTTCGGCAACGAGTCCGCCGAACGAGATCTGCATGCGTTGGTAGAGTTCACTTCGTGTGTTCGTGAATCGCTCTTCGATGTCTGAATGCGCAAGCAGGCCGAGTGCGGGGCCGCGTTTTACGATCGACAAAACATCGAGTTTGCGGCCTACCCCAGCGAGATACGCGACGACGGCGTGGCCCGACTCATGCGTCGCGATCGTGCGCTGCTCGTCGAATGTGTAGTCGACCGGCATGCCGATCCCAATCTCTTCGGTCAGCTTCGCCTGGTTCACATCATGCCAGTCCATCGACACGCGTCCGTCGCGCAGCGCCCAGACCAGCGCTTTGTCGAAGAGGTGTTCGATCATGACCGGCGTGTAGCCCATCGTCATCGACGCAATCGCGTCGCGTCGATCTTCGCGGTCGAGTTCGGCATCGTGTGACTTGCGTCCGAGGTAGTAGTCGATGATCTCGCGTCGACCGTTCTTGCTCGGGATGTCGAAAGTAATCGTGCGATCGAAGCGTCCGGGCCGCAATAACGCCGGGTCGAGGTTGTCGGCGCGGTCAGGGCCCGTTAGCGAATTACATGCGCGTTATTCGGTTTGGGTTGGTGGGTTGATCGTGTAGTTCCAGTCGCCGTGGAAGTCGTGGCGGGTGAGGGGTACCGCTGCGAGTTCGTCGTTGGTGAT
>SDBV01007892.1_pt1 | contig 14442 bp, 11 predicted proteins | sample 2277081 | NCBI WGS metagenome assembly SDBV01 (sample SAMN10402039, study PRJNA504765) | marine sediment metagenome | isolation source: marine sediment core GS10_PC15, 223 cmbsf | place: Arctic Ocean: Southern Knipovich Ridge | collected 2010
CGTTTTGGAATCGGCAGCAGGGGACATGACGATGATTTCATACTGATAAAAAATAAACCCGAAGTTTACCGAAATACTCACTATAATCGCAGCTCCATTGTATCCGCCGAATATTTGTCAAATTTATACGACAACTTAAATATACTGGTTGGGGCCGAATCAGAGCGCATGGGTATAACAAGCGGAAGTCTGGGCTCTCATTCAGATTACAATAATGCTGTTTATGGCGAATTGTCAGCACGGGTCAAAAAGTCGGATATGCTGATTTCGATGCGTATGGACAGCGGATACATGGACGAGACTATACTATCGCCGGGTATCGCTTTGATGGTGCCCTTGAGAGATGTAATCCGGTTTAATATAAATGTAGAAAGATCATTCCGTCAACCGACATACACCGACCTTTTCTATATAAGCCCGGCAAACATGGGTAATCCTTCGCTAAAATCCGAACATTCGACCCTGTTCTCCGCAGGTTTCGATTTAACGGGTAAGCGAAAGGAGCTTGGAATTTCATTCTTTGCCCGAAAATCAACCGATGTTATTGACTGGGTCCGTAATACAGGAGAAAATGTTTGGAATGTTGCAAATCACGGCAGTCTTATGACAAATGGTGTGGAAATGAAATTTCAATTTAATATTTTTAAACAATGGGAAAGCGGTTTTAATGCGGTCGTATTAAATCAGACCGTAAAAAGAAGAAAAGGGATCGAATCGAAATATTCACTAAATCCGCTTTCGACGATTTTAACATCGACACTGACCGGCAATGTTTTTGAAAATATAAGATGCACCCTTGTTGCGCGATATGAAGAACAGCTTAGAGGCGGAAGCAGAACCCCTGTAACTTTTCAAATATCGAGGAGATTTGCCCAAATAAATGCCGTATTATCAGCTCGAAATATGTTTAATGAAAAGTATGACGAAATACCCGGACTTCCTGCGCCGGGCAGATGGTTAAATCTGAATATTGAGTATGCCCGATGAATCCTGCTAAACCGGTAATTTTTTGTTTTATCCTCATGTTTTTTTCAATAACCGCTTCCGGAAGTGATCCGACATCGTATCTCCCCACCGAACATCGGGCCTATGATTTCTTAGAGAGGATGGAACATTATTTCTTTGTATCGGGAACAAAGCTCGGAACAAAACCGTTTACCAGGGCGGAGACAGCACGGTTGCTGTTCAGTTTATCGGGCAAAACAGTTTCGATGACCGATGTTGATAAAAATGAACTTAAATGCCTTCTTGATGAATTTAAACCGGATTTCTACGGACGTCACGGTCTGGTATGGGATGACAAAGGCCCTGTCGAAAAGCTGCCGGGTTTCCTGAAAGGTTTTATGTACCGTAACCGCAGAAATCTATTTTCAACCATCGGGGACAATTATTCATTGTATTTTGACCCGGTCACATTGAGAAAAGCATCGATTGGAAAACTACACGGCTCCTCGAAAGATGATAACATCTATACCGCAACGAACGGCTTTAAAATTCACGGCACTTTGGGAGACCACCTGGGATTCAGCATAGATGTCCGTGACTCAAAAGAATGGGGAAGCGGTGATTACCCTAAAAATACTGCGACTACCATGCCGGGGATCGGTTTTGCGTCTTTTAAAGAAGACAGCGCCGAATTCGATGAAACGAGGGCTCATCTGGCATATTCCAGCGGGCCCTTTGTGCTTTCCTACGGCAGGGGCGAAAACATATGGGGCAGGGGCAGAAAGAGTTCGCTCGCTCTTTCGGGATATGGAGCGCCGTATGATATGTTTCGCATCGAGACCGGCTTCTGGAAGTTGAAATTCATGTTTTTTGCCGCTGAAATCGAGCAGTATCCTCCCATAGCGAAATTTTATTATTCTAATCCAGGCGCAGCATCGGATTCTGTTACCGTTAAAAAACATTTTAGCGGCCACAGGGTTGAAATCGATGTAACAAACCGCATTAATATTGGCCTGTATGAAGCTGTAATCTACGGTGGCAGGTGGGATATGTCGTATCTTAATCCGGTGATCTTTCTGAAAGGCGCCGAGCATGATAACGGTGACCATGATAATGTAGTAATGGGTCTGGATTTTCGCGTTTTCGTTCACCGGAGCCATTCCATTTACGGGGAATTGTTTATCGATGATATTACTACGACAAAACTCGGTACGGACTGGTATGGAAACAAGCTCGCATACCAGCTTGGCTCATATATAGTCGAACCTTTCGGTCTGGATAATGTTGATTCAAGAATAGAATATACGAGAATCAGCCCCTGGGTATATACTCACAGGTTTCCTATCAATACATATACACATTACGGCGATATCATGGGCTATCCGCTGGGACCTAATTCCGATGAAATATTCATGGAATTCAGAAAACGCTTTTCCCGCCGTCTGCACACATCTCTGTCATTTTCCAGGCAGCGTCACGGCGAAAATCCCATCGATAAAAATGTAGGCGGAAACCCCCTCGATGGCTACAGTGAAGGCGATTCGAAAAAAGCCCGGTTTCTTGCCGGAATTGTGGAAAGGACTCAGTCTGTTTCTTTGGATGTGTCGTACGAGATTTTGTGGGAGTTTTTCCTGAAGGTCGGCTACACTTACGAAGAAATCAATGACGACGGGGTAAATATATTTCGGTTATCGGTTGGATTGAATGAATGAAAAGATAGGCAGAAGGCAGAAGGGATAAGGCAGAAGTAACAAAAATATTTAGCCACGGATGAACACGGATGGGAACAGATAAAAAAGGCAGAAGGCAGAAGGCATAAGGCATAAGTAACAAAATTATTTAACCACGGATGAACACGGATGGGAACAGATAAAAAAGGCAGAAGGCAGAAGGCATAAGGCAGAAGTAAAAAAATTATTTTACCACGGATGAACACGGATGGGAACAGATAAAAAAGGCAGAAGGCAGAAGGGATAAGGCAGAAGTAAAAAAATTATTTAACCACGGATGAACACGGATAGACACGGATAATGAATTGTGAATTTAATAATTGGAGAAATAAAATGGCGCGTATAAAAATGGAAGATATAGTAGAAGAACTGGATGAAAATTTCGCCCGTGTTTTAAAATCAGTAGTCGATGAACTCGTTCCCGAAAATGATTTTGATTCGCGCCGGATAATGAGGGTATTCCGTATGAGACTGGAACGCGGTTTTGGAAACTGGGAACATGTTCCCGACCGTTGTGTGGATACGGGATATTGAGTTGAAGGATGAAGGGTGAAAGATAAGGCAGAAGTAATAAAATTATTTAACCACAGATGAACAAAGATGGACACGGATGATTGCTCAAATCAAACGGTGTGATATACCTGCCTGATAACTTACGACAAAACCGCATTTGAATTATATTATAATAATTAAATATTATTCTTGACATATGTGTATGATGATAATATTTTACACATATAAATAAATTCCGATAAGAGCTAATTATATTACATGTGTTTTTCGGATTTTTCATAGAGGTTTTATAAAGCTCAAATAGCTGTATATAGGTTCTTAGCATAGAAACTATATAAGCCCTAGTTGGGCTGTGAAACTTGCGAGGAGCAATATGAAGAAAACCGTTTTCATATCGTCAACATTTGAAGATCTCGCTGATCATCGACGAGCGGTGTGGCAGCTCCTTGAGGACTTTGACGCGAGCGTTAGAGGCATGGAACAATTTGGTGCTCGTCCCGATGCGCCGCTGCAAACGTGTTTGGCTGAAGTGGAACAAAGCGATGTTTACGTAGGCATCATCGCATTTCGAGCGGGTTCGATCGACACTGAAACCGGAAAGTCTTTTACACAGTTGGAATATGAGCACGCGTTGCAGCTTGAAAAAGACATCTTGGTATACATGGCTGATGAACAACACGCAAAGGTGCGATACGTAGACGTGGATGCCGACACCACACTTCGAGAAAAACTAAAGGCCTTCAAAGGCATTCTACGAGAACGCCACACAGTTGATACTTTCACCAGCTCTGACGATTTGGTCGACAAATTGCGCAGAGATTTTGCTCGATACTTTGAATCACGAAAGGCTGAACCCGAAGAACTAAGGGAAAAGTTCGATGCAACCCTTACAATAGTTCGACGCTTTCTTCTTATTCCAAAGACTGTTTTAGGTCGAGAGGCACTCTTCAATTTATCGTTCAACGGCAAGCCTTATCCTGCATCTCGGACCTTCTGTAAAGCATTCAACCTTGAGTACGGAGGAACAATCGGCTTTAATATAATTGTTAATGAACCCCGATTGTCGAAAAATAATCCTGTTCCCTTCAGAGAAATATATGCAACTGGTCGAAGGGTAGACACCTTGATAAATTTGGCAGCCAAGGAGAGCCCGATGGAATTGTATGCAAGAATGCAATTTGCAGAGGAAGATGTTTATAAGGTTCGCGGTGTTTTTTTCGGATACACTTACTATGAAATGGATGACGACCCACAGCAGGACCCATACGAGCGCTATGTTGCACCCGAAGGTAAGGCAATCCTACTCTTTTCTAAGGTGCTCTCGTAGAAGTGGATTGCCCAACAATCGGTAGAAATAGGATTGCAAATCCGCTACGCTACTTTGCCAACCTCTAACCATAGCGTTAGGCAACAAAAAGTGCAAAGTTTCAATGTTTCTTACAACTTTTTAGTTATAGTACTAACCAACAATCGTTAGTTTTCACCTCCTCCTTTTTTATCCGTGTCCATCTGTGTTCATCCGTGGTTAAATATTTTTTTCATTTTTCACTTCTGCCTTTTGCCTTTTCACTTCTGCCTTATTTTCTTCCTTCTCCTTGATTTTTAATGTCCCATAACCTATATTCAAATCTGAATTTATTCAGGAGGGGGAATGTATAGAATCATCCGTACTATTTTTTATATACATATTATTTTAATGATATTTACGTGTTATGATACAGTATACGCTCAGGATAATGGCAGCGGTTATTCCATACTTTTCGGATGGAAAACGGAAGGATCGATTGATATCCTCGCCGGGAAGGCAACGGCTTTAAAACGGCTGAAAGATAATAACAGTATCGCGCTGAGTTTCGGTTCTATAATCGGCCTCACACATATAGTCGAGCATGATGAGGGTGCGCAGTTTTTATCGGCGGCAAAAGATGCGGGAATAGATTACATAATACCCTCTGCATCGGAGTTCATGTTCGGTAAGGATATTTTTATGAGCTTTGCCTCGAGCGGACTTATTCCCGGGTTTATATCTGCAAATCTTATAGATGAAAAAACAAGGGAAACTCTGGTTGATCCGTACATTGTGCGGAATATTTCGGGCATTCGTATCTGCCTGATAGCCATGTCGGACATGCATACCGTTATGGATGCCTCGGATACTGATGTACAGGGTATCGATGTAGTTTCATACAGCGATGCGCTGGAAAATACCGCAGAGGATGTTCTGGGTAAAAATCCTGATGTGGTAATTGTTGCGGGAAGAATGGACAGAAAATCGATAGTGGAATTAGCCGCGGCATTTCCTTTTGTCGATGTTTTTATTACAAACAACCAGTCCGGCGGCTTTGCAGATTCGAAGATAACAACAACACTTAATATTGCGGGAAAACCTGTATATATCGGTTCTGAGTCGGGCGACAGACTTGGGCTTTTGAGAGTTGAATATGTTGAAGGAGCCGAAACGAGTGAATTTTCGGACGTTTCAATCAGCGAGGAGTATCCTCCGGAAAAGGAAATCAGCTCGAAATTGAATAATATTGTGGAAATGCTCAAGAGAAAAGATTATGAGGAATCTGTGACTTTAAAAACAGGCGGCGCGGTTACATCTATTCTTAAAGATATTTTTAGTGTCGATGCGGTGTTTGTTGAAAAGCAGAGTTTATACTATTATCCTCTTGAAGACAGTCTTACTGTTTTGAACGTCCGTAAGGTAATAAAACCCGGCAATTCTTTAATCTCATACATTATAAAAGGCGAATTGCTGAAATCGGCATGGAAACAGAGCAGCGATGAGAAGTTTCCCGGAAAGAAGCTTATATTTTCAGGTTTGACAGTGGATGGAAAAATTGACTCGATTCCAATCCAGGATGACCGTGATTACACAATTGTAACAACAGAATTTCTCCGCAGGGGAGGGGATGGTTATGAGCAGTTTAAGGGCGGTGAAAATGTTATACTTACAGGTATTTTTATGCTCGAAACTGCCGAAAGTTATCTCGTTGCGAAGGAGGAACGTTTACGGAAGCTGGCTAAAATAAAGATCTGGGATCTGTCGTTGAGTCTCGATATCGGTTCAAATTTCAACAAAACGGATGTTGATAAAAACACAATTTTATACGGAAATTCTGTTCCGGAAGCGATGCAAAAATTAACCGACCAGATGACAGGATATTTTGATATTACTTCATGGAACAATATCCTTAATATCAAGAAAAAACGTAACATATTATTTCACCGTCTTAATCTAAAATATAGACGGTCCGATTTTATGCCTGAATCCAACAATATTACTTATAAGGAAACCGATGACAAAGCGGAATTATACAATAAATATACCTATGACCTTGCCACTTTTACTCTCAAACCATATATAGATATAACCGCTACTTCGGAATTGTATTCGGGCACAGGAAAACACCCGGTTGTCGGTTCCGCAAGTGCGGGATTTACACGTAAAATCCCTTTTTTATGGGACATGGATTTTAATATAGGTTTAGATGGCAGCAGGAATTATTTTACAAGTGAAAACAGCTTCGGCGCCAAAGCGAAAATGACAGTTAATAAATCATTTTCTGAAAACTCATTTTTCTCTGATAAGACCACTCTCTATTCCGATACTAATATAACATATAAGCCGATATCAAAATATCATAAGGCATTTGCACTTGAAAGTAATAATAGATTGAAGATACAGATATGGAAGAAAATTAATCTGGTATTCGATATAAAGTCATATTCATATCAGGATACAAGGTACCGTAAATTAGTGTTCGGATTTACTTATGATATTACCCTCAATTATGGCATGAATTGGAAGTTATAAGATGGACGAGGCGGTTTATATTAAGGAATTTGAGAATCTTGCGCAGCATCTCGGGATTGAAATAAGATATCTTGAGGAAGGTCCGACAGGTTTGTGTACGATTAAAGGAAACCGTGTGATGTTTATTGACAGGACACTTGACAAAAAAGCGCAGCTTGGTTTATTTGTGCGGGATTTCAGAACACTCGATCTCGAAGGTTATTTTATTGTTCCGGTAATACGTAGACTTTTAGGTCTGGAAGGTGAAAAATCAGATTGGTAGATTGATAAAGAACGGAATCGGTTATGGTATGGCATTGGCAGGTTTTATTGCCGGCACTGATAAATCACCGGGAAACCCGGTAGCCATAGCAATAGAGCCTACGAACATCTGTAACCTACGGTGTCCGCTGTGCGCTTCAGGCGCAAATATATTGAACCGTCCGAAGGGAATCATGGATTATGAGGATTTCAGGAAAATCATCGATATGCTGCCTTCGAGTGTTACCGATATTTATTTATGGGGCCAGGGAGAACCGTTTATGGCGCCTGATTTCCCCGGTATGGCAGAATATGCTTCCCGCAAAGGTTTGAGAATATTTGTTTCTACCAACGGGCACTTTCTGGATAATATCAAAGAGATAATACACAGTGGAATATACTGCCTTATAATATCACTCGATGGCGCTGATGAGAAAACGTATGAGTCTTATAGAAAAGGTGGCGACTTTAACCGTGTTGTGAATGGCATAAAGGAGCTTTCCCAGGCTAAAAAAAACATCGGGCGCGGCCCTGTTATAGAACTGCAATACCTTCTAACCGGGAAGAACTCAGGCGATATGGATACTTTCATGTCACTGGCCGGTGAGATTGGAGCAGACCGAGTAGTATTCAAGACTCTGCAGGCGGCATCGATGAAGAACGGCTTTTCATTTCTTCCTGATGATATGAGGCTTTCAAGGTACCGTAAAAGCAAAAACGGGTCGATGGAAACCGATACAAGCTGGTTTCTAAGGAATCGCTGCTTGAGGATTTATTACAGCTTTCAGGTCGACTGGCAGGGAAATATTCTTCCATGTTGTTTTGATAAGGACAGTGACTATATAATGGGAAACTTGCATAATGATACCGTTTCCGATATATGGAATTCGGAAAAATATCGTTCGTTCAGAAAAATGCTGAAGAAAAATGGGAGGATTTTGCCGATGTGTAAAGACTGCACCGAAGGTCTCAGAAAGATGAATATACATGGTTAATCTACTAAAAAATATATTTGCATTTGTAAAGCGGCATCCGGTAAAAATACGTATCTTTATGGTTTGCGTTCTTTTTACAATCTTGATATATAATGTCCGCCCCGGGGAGATATTTGCGGCTTTCAGGCAGGCACGTCCGCTTTATCTTATGTACGCTCTTCTTCTGCTGGTTCCCAACCTTTTGTTGCAATTTCTGAAGTGGAATTTCCTTTTGAAAGATTTTAATCCCAGACCGCCGTTTATAACTGCTGTAACATCCGTTCTGGGCGGTTTTTTTCTTGGAGCATCTACTCCCGGAAGGACTGGAGAGCTTGCTCGCGGGCTTTTTATTCCCGGTCATTCGAAAATCAAGGTGGCATCGCTTACTGTTGTGGATAAAGGATTTAACCAGATAATGACTTATTTATTCGGTCTTGCATCTCTCAGTTATGTCCTGCCGTGGCCTTTTTCAGCAATTCCCATAATCGCCGGTATGGTCATTGTGACCATATTAATTAACATACACCGGACAAGACCGTTGTTAGAAAATTTTTTCCACCGTTACACGAAAAGTGAAAGAGTTGACAACATATTAGCTGCTTTTGATGCTCTTTCTGCGGGTAAAGTTATGGGGATGCTTACTTATTCGATACCTTTTTATGCAGTATATACCTTCCAGTATTGCTGTTTGATTCACTGTTTTTCCGATATTTCCATTTTTTCCGCTATGAAAACGATTCCACTGATATTCATGATTAATACTATGTTTCCGATAGCTATAGGTGATTTCGGAGTAAAGGAAATGGCTGCCGTACATGTGCTCGGAGCAATAGGGATTTCTGGCGGTGCGGCTTTCAGCGCGACACTTATACAGAATGTGATTTCGTTTCTCGTTCCGAGTGTTGCGGGAGGAATTGTTTTTACTTTTTACCGCCCCCGGCAGCCTCAAGAAGCTCCTGCATCAGACGGTCGTAAAGCTCTCGCGTTAGAGAAATAACATCTTGCAGCCGCTTATTAAAACGTCTAATATTTTTAAATTTCATAAGCCTCGCAATCCTGGCAAGTTCTATGCTTGATTCAGGCAATGTATTTACAGGGTTCCCCGAACCTATCCGTATCGCTTTCTCGACGCTGCAGAGGAAATTGTATAATTCTTTGAGCGATGAAACATCATGTTGAGTCAAAATCTTTTTAGAGGCCAGCGCATTAAGAATATTTAACGTATTCTGAAATCTTATTTCTGGATACTCTTTACAGAAATGTGCCGTATAGGACTGAGCTATGAAATCAATATCGATGATACCGCCATGACCGGATTTAATATTTATCAATCCCTTGTGCTTTTTAGCGGAATTATATGCTATCGTTTTGCGCATGTTTAAGATTTCAGTTATTTCCGGATGAGTAAAATGTCCACGGTAAACAAAATCGCGCAGGGCTTCGGTGACTTCATTTCCCAGTTTTTTTTCTCCGGTCAGATGTCTTGCTCTAACAAGCGCCAGTCTCTCCCATACGGAAGCGCGCCGTTCTAAATATTTTCTGTATTCTTCAATCGAAACGGCAAGCGGAGAATTACCTCCTTCCGGCCTAAGCCTGGCGTCGATATCATATATTTTGTCAGCTCCGCCGCCCCCTGATATAAGAAAAAGTATATGCTGGGCAAGCTTGATAGAATACTCGTTAACTTTAATATTTTCTACATATTCCCCGGAACTTTCGTAAACAAATATAAGGTCCAGATCCGAACCGAAATCCATCATCGAGGAGCCGAGTTTACCGGCTCCTATTACACTGAATGAAAAGTTATCTTTGAGAGCGTGTAATTCCGAGGATACTTTCCGAAAAGCCCTCAGGTAGACTGCTTTTAAAATACATTCTGCTACACAAGTCAATTCTGTGAAAGTTTGATCCGAAGTGGAAAGCCCGGTGATATCACGTGTCCCGATACGCAGCTTCTCCCGGAGTTTGACTTTAAGGCATTCGCGTGTAAATGCCGTATCATCTGAAATTTCGGAGTCATACATTTTGAGTTCATCAAGTAATGCTTTTTTATCTATAGAGTGAAGAAGTTCACCCGTTTCGACAAGCCAGTCAAGCAGGGATGGGTCTCTAACAAGAATATCTTTAATAAACACAGACCCTTGTGTAATTGACAGCAAAAGGTTGAAAAACTGTTGATTGTTTTCCATGATATCAAAAAGCACAGAGTGAGCATTGTATGAATCTGCAATATGATTGAAATGTTCGAGTGCTCCCCCGGGATCGGGTAGGTCGGAAAGAGCTTTGAGAAGTTTAGGTAAAAAACGTTCGATAGATGGATGGAGATTTAATTCCGTTTTTCCTGAACTTTTCCCGAAAACAAGCATCGACAGGTCCTTTGCGCTTTTATCAGGATTATTGAAGCCGAGATTTTCCAGAAAACGTTTTACTTTTTCATCTCCGGCCGGATTAATGGCAGAACGTATGGCCATTTCCTCGAAGGATTCGCTGCTTTCGAGCGTGAAAATTTCATTGTACAGTGACCTCACTTCACCAAACAGTCTTTCCAATTCACCGGGTAAACCCGGAATGTCAAGGTATGCCGCAAGTTCGTTCATTTCTTCAGATGAATCGGGAATATTGAATGCCGGCAGTAGTTCACGCCATTGTAGAGCATTTTCAACACTACGGTAGACACTATAAGCCACGGAAAGTGTTGAATATTCTTCGTCACTAAGTGCGCCTGCGTCTTTAAGCATTGCAATAGCCCGAAGAGTCCCTGTACAGCGCACTTCGGGGTGTTTTCCGCCCATGAGAAGCTGTAGACATTGTACTATAAACTCAATGTCACGTATTCCGCCCGGCATAAGTTTGAGGTGAGTTTTTTTACTTCCCTCGGCGCTGATTCGTGCTTCGATCTGATTTTTCAGGGCGAATATTTCGCGGTTCGGGCTCTTTGTAATGCTTGTCGGGTAAATAAACCTTTCGAGAGAATCGAGAAAAGCCTGACCTGCCTCAATTTTGCCTGCAATAGGCCGTGCTTTTAGCAGCATCTGGCGCTCCCAGGCTTCACCCCGCATTTCGAGGTAACGGAAATAGTCCCCGGTAGTTCTGACCAGCGGTCCCGAAAGACCATCGGCTCTCAGGCGTGTATCGACACGATATAAATAACCGGATTCTGTGGCTTCGGATAAAAGCTTTGTCAATCTTTCGGCAAGGAATGTATGCAGGTTCATATCCTCGAAAGAAGGCCAGCCTTCCTTCTCATCACAGAGGTAAATAATGTCTATATCAGAGCTTACATTAAGTTCTCCGCCTCCGAGTTTTCCAAGCCCGAGTACAAAAAGCGAAGGCTCATGCGGAATCTTCGTTTGGTTTGTCGAGTTTTTGAAAGCTGAAAATGTGTCCTCTGCCGCAATTTTCAGGCATGATTCGACGACAGCATCGGCAAGAGAAGAAAGTTCGGCGGTGATTTCGGCAATGTTGACAGCGGGATTTGCGTTTCTGGCACAGATTCTCATGAGCTGGACGGTATGTTGTATATGAATGGCTTTTACTTTTGATCTTTCAGACAGAGACTCTGAATCCTTTATGATTTTTTGGATATTTTTCATATAATAGTTTTTATCAGACTGAGGAAGCAGAGGGTTTTTTAATTCACGGAGTTGAGAAATGACCGCATTATCCGAGTTAAGTCTCTCGGACAGTGCGCTGCTTGTGGAAAAAATCGCTGCAAGGATAGAGGGAAATTCAGAATGATATGGATTCAGCTCTATCTGATTCTGCTCTGAATTTTCTAAAAACCGTTCAAAGCGGAGAATACCTTTTTCCGGAGAATGTGATTGAAGAAGCGGGACAAATACATCGTGTAAAAAATAAAAATCGACAAATGAATAATTATGCAATATGCTGGCAATATTATGAATAATATTGTGTGGAATTCCAGCATCGACAAGAGGTAATTTATTATTATTTGCAAGAGAATTGATGCCGCTGCTTAATATTTTAAATTGTGAATTATTATATAATATCATATATATCAGGCTCCTAACAGTAGAATGATAAGACTTATGAGACAAAAAGGCAATAAATAAAAAAATAACTTGCACTGTGATTGAATAATTATTACATTATATAAATTCTACTGTCCAAAATAATACCCTAAAAGGGAGTGTTTGATGAAAAAAATTGAGGCATATATCAGACCCTTCAAGCTCGATGATGTAAAAGATGCCTTAACCAATATCGGTATAAAGGGTATGTCTGTCTCTGAGATTAAAGGCTTCGGCCGTCAGCGAGGACATAAGGAAATATACCGTGGCAGTGAATATGCTGTTGATTTTCTTCCGAAAGTTAAGATTGAAGTCATTGTAAAAGACGATGAGCAAGATGATGTTATTGATGCTATCATCGAAAGCGCTGCTACAGGCAGGCTGGGTGACGGTAAAATATTTGTTTATGATGTCAACGATGCTATCAAGATTCGTACGGGTGAGAGCGGCGAAACAATTTTATAAACTTCACACCTAATCTAATTCCTAATAAATAAAGCAATTATTTAATATTTATCCCTTAGATTGTTACGATTACAAAATAAGGTTGTTAAAGTATATGAACAAAAATGGCATAAAAAAAACATCGGACAAACATAGAAGAAAATCTGCCATACGCGAGGTATTAAATACAAATGCGAGTGCGACTCAGGAGGGAATAAAAGAATACCTCTTTAAACAGGGGATAAATGCAAGCCAGTCAACTTTATCACGTGATCTCAGGGAAATCGGGGCTGTGAAAATACCTGTTAACGGTGGTAGAGCTTATTACAAGCTGAATGCTCATGTAGAAGATTTCATGCAAACTATATCGAATTACTCAATAAATGTTGAAGCTATCGGCAATCTTCTATTAATTAAAACAACACCCGGTAACGCCCCGGGCTTTTGTGTGATTCTTGACCAGCAGGGGTGGGATGAGATTGCCGGGACAATTGCCGGAGATGATACTATACTGGTGATAACCAGGACTCCTGATGATGTCAGGACAATAATTACAAAACTTGAAAATGCACTATAGAAAGGATGATAAATGATTCGGGCTGGAATTTTAGGCGCTTCAGGGTATACCGGGTCGAAACTGGTCTATTATCTTACGCGCCACAATGAGGTTGAAATCGTTTTTATAACTTCACGCCGGGAAAAGGGGAAATCAATTTCAGAATTGTACGGTTTTCTCGGCGGGCATTGCGATCTTATTTTTTCAGATCCGCGTGATGTCGAGGATATTCGGACAGATGTATTATTTACCTGCGCTCCCGATCAGGTTTCGATGAAAGTCGTTCCGGGCTATTATGAAAAAAATGTTGCTATTATCGATCTTGCCGGTGATTTCAGGATGGATTCTTCCGAAGCATACCGGTTTTGGTACGGTAAGCCCCATGAATCGCCTGAATACATTGAAAAGGCGGTGTACGGGCTCACCGAACTTAACCGTGATAAAATAAGGGATTCGAAATTCATCTCAAATCCCGGGTGTTATCCGACTTCGGTACTGTTGGCACTTGTCCCGCTTTTACGTGAAGGAATTATTGAATGCAGCAGCATTTATGTTAATTCTGTCAGCGGGATCAGCGGCGCAGGCAGGGGATTAACAGTATACAAGCTTTTTTACGAGGCAGATTCAAACGTTATGCCATACAGTTTAGGCCGTGTCCACAAACATGTAGGCGAAATGGAGCAGGAACTTTCTAAGATAGCAGGAGAGAATTGTTCAGTAGTTTTCTCTCCGCATATAGTCCCGATGAAAACCGGTATAGTATCCACAATCCTTGTAAAGATAAATGGTAAGGTATCGAAAGAAGATCTGGATGATATATTTACCAAGTCCTACAAAGATGAGTTTTTCGTACGGTACCATCATGACAGGATACCGGAAAGCAAGTTTGTGGCCGATACGAATTTCTGCGACATCGGCTGTACTGTTGTAGATGGGATGGACAGAGCTGTAATAGTATCTACAATATGTAATCTGGGCAAGGGCGCTTCCGGGCAGGCGGTGCAGAACATGAATGTTATGTTCGGTTTTGATGAAAAAAAGGGGCTGCTGTGAAAAGGAAAATAGTGGTAAAAATGGGCGGTTCAACTCTCGATGCGGAAGACATACTTGTACAGTTTGCCGAAGCTGTGGCGAAAATACCGGAAAACTGCAGTATAGTAATAGTCCACGGCGGCGGCAAAGATATAGG
>SDBV01007893.1_pt1 | contig 14441 bp, 12 predicted proteins | sample 2277081 | NCBI WGS metagenome assembly SDBV01 (sample SAMN10402039, study PRJNA504765) | marine sediment metagenome | isolation source: marine sediment core GS10_PC15, 223 cmbsf | place: Arctic Ocean: Southern Knipovich Ridge | collected 2010
GACCTGCTAAAGAGCGTTCCGATCTTCTCTGAACTCGGTCGCGGCGACCTGTCGCGGCTCGCCAAGCTGATGGTCCCGCGCACCATCAAGGCCGGCGACGCCGTGATCGAGGAAAACGACCAGGCCGCTGGCTTCTTCGTCGTCTCCAGCGGCAAGCTCGAGGCAGAGCGCCACGGTAAGACGCTTGCTGCCTATGGCCCCGGCGATTTCTTCGGTGAGATGGCGCTCTTCGAGGGCTTCCCGCGCTCCGCCACCGTCCGCGCCGTGGAGGACAGCGAGCTTCTGGCGATGACCCGCTGGGACTTCACCGCCGAACTGAAGAACCGCCCGCAGATCGCCCTCGGCATGCTGCCGGTGCTCGTCCGCCGCCTCCGCGAAGCCGACCAGCGCCTCGCCGACTAGCCGCGCTCACTCCAGGATCGCGCCGGCGTCCCGTAGCCGTTTCTGTAGCGTCGCCACGTCAACCTTCGTTGCGTCACGCCCCTCCGCCGCCAGCGCCGCCGCGATGCCAGCCGCCTCACCCGTCGCCATGCACGCCGGGATCTCCTTCGTCGCGTGGTGCACTCGGTGATCGACCGAGATGCAGCGCCCGGCCGCAAGCAGGTTCGCCGTTCCCCGCGTCAGCAGCGAGCCGTACGGGATGTTGTAGACGCAGTCGTACTTCGTCCAGTGGCCGGTGCGCGCGATCGTGTCGTCAAAGCGGCGGTCCATGTCGTCTCGCGCCATCACGTGCCGTCCCTGCAGCCGCCGCGATTCCGTGATCCCCAGCTGGTCCGCCATCAGCGATATGTAGGCGTCCTCGAAGCCCGGCACGTTGCCGCGCAGCCGCGACGCCTCCTCCTCCACCATCCGCCGGCACTCGATCAGCGCCGCCGAGACTTCCGCCGGGTCCGTCGCGTCGATCTTCTCGCGCACGCGTCCCTCGCCGCCCCAGGGCACGAGCGCGCGGTCACGGCCCGTCGTCCGGAAGAACAGCCCGCCCGCCTCGAACGCCTTGTCGAGGTCGCGCACGCCACTCATCTCGAACCAGAGCCACGGGTGGACGCGCTCGGACTCGTACGGCTCACCGGCCGCCGCGAACACGTCGCCGTCGCCGGTCGTGTCGATCACCACGCGGGGAACGATCGCCTGCCGGCCGGACTTATTCTGGATCACCAGCGCCGTGATCCGCCCGTCCTCCAGCAGCGGCTCGCAGGCCCACGTTTGGTAGAGCACGTGCACGCCGGCCTCCCGCAGCATCTCGTCGGCCGCGAAGATGAAGGCGTAGGGATCGAACGCTACTGAGTAGCGCACACGGTGCGGCGCGCCGCCCCAGACGAGTCCCCAGCGCCGGCAGTGTTCGACGAGCGCCGGGTCCGGGTCGTCCCACTGTTCTCGTGGCGGATACCAGACACCGCCGCGCCGCTCCATGCGCTCGACCATCTCCTGGCAGAGCCCCGCCACCGCCTGCTTGCCCGCGCCGTCGTCCAGCGTCAGCAGAAGGATGATCATGCCGCCCGTCGCCAGGCCGCCCGTGTAGCTGAAGCGCTCGATCAGCAGCGTCTCGGCGCCTGACCGCGCCGCCGCCACGGCCGCCGACACGCCCGCAGAGCCGCCGCCAACGACCAGCACGTCAGGCCGCGCGGCCACCGGCAGGCGCGATTCGGGCAGCGTTACGAAGTCGGGATCAGGTGACACTCCGGCACGAGGATACACGAGCGGAGCGGGAGAGCAAGCGCCGGCGACGTGTCAGTCGCCGACTTTGCGCCACTGACCGCGGCCGTCTCTCGACGTTCGGGACGCCTGGCCGACCACGCGCAGCGGATCGGGGGCCGGCTCAAGGGGCGGCGGCAGCAACTCCCGGCTCGCCTCCGCCGTTGTCTCGAAGTACACCGCCAGTTGGCGCACCCCCAGGAAGTGGGCGCGCGAATACAGTGACTGGATGGCTGCGATCTCATCAGACGATTTCACTAGATTCATGGTCTGCCTCCGGGTCTTCTCTATATCTCTACTACAGACGCGCCGGACGGTCGTGAGTTGCGTCACATTTCGCCGGCCGGGCGCGGGTTCCGGCTAACACTGCCATGCCCTAACCTGAGAATTTGAGCGGTCGAGTCCCCAAAACCCCATGTCTAACGAATCTTCTGACGCCCCCGAAATCGCTGCCCCCGAGCTAATCGACGAGAAGGACCTCCGTGGTTCGATCATGCGACTGGCCTGGCCGGTCGTCGTCCAGCAGGCCAGTTTCGCCATGGTCCAGCTCGTGGACACCGCGCTCGTCGGTCACCTGGGCGAAGATTCGCTCGCCGGCGTTCGTCTCGGCGGCCAGCTGCTCTGGTTCGCGATGAGCGGCATGATGGCCGTCGGTGTCGGCGCCACGGCTGTCGTCGCCCGTATCGTCGGCTCCGGCGACTCTCGCAACGCCTCGAAGGTCATGCAGACGGTACTCATGCTGGCGGTCGCCTGGGGCCTGCTCATGATGGTATTGATGCTGCTTTTCGGCGGCTGGATGCTGGGCGTGCTTGGCGCCGAGCCCCAGGCGCAGAGTGAAGGCACCGACTATCTGAGGGGGCTTGCCTTCGGGCTGCCGTTCTTCTCGTTCGTCTTCGCCGGCAACGCCGCCCAGCAGGGCGCTGGCGACACCCGGTCGCCCATGGTCGTTGGCTTGCTGATCAACGTCGTCAACGGCTTCGCTTCGTACGCCCTGATCAACGGCCCCGGTCCGTTTCCGCGGCTGGAAGTGCTCGGTTCCGGGGTCGGCTTCGCGATCGCTGGCGCTTTTGGCGCCGTCCTTGTCGCTGGCGTGCTGATGTCCGGGCAGCGCACGCTCAGCTGGGTCCCCTTCCGCCAGGGCGCCTTCAATCGCGCCGACGCCCGGCGCATCCTGAACATCGGCGTGCCCGCGGGCCTGGAGCAGGCGCAGTTCAACATCGCTTTCATGATCTACACGCGCATCATCGCCTCGCTTGGCACGACGGCGCTGGCCGCTCACGGCGTCACGCTGGCGATGCAGACGCTCACCTTCAACGTTGGCTTCGCGCTCAGCATCGCGACCTCGGCGATCGTCGGCCAAACGTTGGGCGCCCAACGCCCGGACCTCGCCGAGAAGGCCTCCTATATGACGATGCGATATTCGCTCGTCTTCATGGGGGTAGTGGCTGTCATCCTCATGACTCTCGGCGGCCAGATCACGTCGATCTTCGTCGGCGGCGAGAACGCCGGCGCCGTCGTCGACATCGGCCGTGACCTGATGTTCATCTTCGCCTTCGCCATGCCGGGGCTCGCCGTCAGCCTCTCGTTATCGGGCAGCTTGCGCGGCGCCGGTGACACCCGCGCCGTGCTCTACATAATGGCCGGCTCTACGTGGATCGTGCGACTCGTGCCCGCTTATCTCCTGGCGATCACCTTCGGTCTGGGCGTGCCCGGCGCCTGGCTGGCCGCCATCGCCGACATCAATGTTCGCGCGACGATCATGTTCTTCAGGTTCCGTCGCGGGAAGTGGAAACACATCAAAGTCTGATGGCCTGCTAAGATTGTTGCGGAGGAATCGCCCGTGTCCGCCACCGTCTACACCCTGCGAAACTGCGAAGTCAGCGACAAGGCCGTCGCCGCTCTCCGTGAGCGCGGAGTCGACTTCGAAGAGCGCCGCGTGGACGAGAACGCTGACTGGTGGGAAGAGGCGCTCGACTACGCCATGGCTGTCCCCATCATCATCTGGGAGGATGGCCGCGTTGAGCTGGGGTGGGATGGCGAACACGGCTGAGAGATCACCTGAGGGGCGCCGTGAGCGTCTCGATCGGCTGGCCATGCGCATCTATGACACGCTGACCCGCAAGAAAGAGGAGTTCGCTCCGCTTCAATCAGGGCGCGTACGACTCTACTCCTGCGGGCCCACCGTCTACCGCTACGCCCACATCGGCAACCTGCGTTCATACCTAATGGCGGACTGGCTGCGCCGCCTTTTGGAGGCGGACGGCTATACGGTGCACCACGTCAAGAACATCACCGACGTCGGCCACATGCGCGCGGGCCAGCTGGAACAAGAAGAAGACCGGATCATCGCCGCCGCACGCGCCGAAGGCAAACCGGCCAGTGAGATCGCCAGCTTCTACACAGACGCCTTCCTCGAAGACGAAGCCAAGCTAAACATCCTGCCCGCCGCTGACTTCCCGAAGGCGACGCAGTACGTCCCGGCGATGGTCGAGATGGTGAAGTCGCTCGTCGACTCCGGCTGCGCCTACGAGGCCGGCGGCAACGTTTACTTCAGCGTCAGCAGCTTTCCTGAGTACGGAAAGCTCTCTCATCAGCAGTCAGAGGACCTGCAGGAGGGCGACCGGGCTGAGCCCGACCCGCTCAAGCGCGACCCTCGCGACTTCGCCCTCTGGAAGGCTGCCGAGCCTGGCCGCGCACTCAAATGGGAGAGCCCCTGGGGCGACGGCTTCCCCGGCTGGCACATCGAATGCTCCGCCATCGTCTCCTCCGTCCTCGGCGACGAGATCGACTTCCATACCGGCGGCGTCGACAATATCTTCCCGCACCACGAAGACGAGATCGCCCAGAGCGAGTCGGTACTCGGTCGCCAGCACGTCCGCCGCTGGGTACACGGCCAGCACCTGCTCGTCGACGGCGTCAAGATGGCGAAGTCCACCGGCAACGTCTACCTCGTCTCTGACCTCGAGCGTCGCGGCTTCGACCCGCTCGCCTTTCGCTACCTCTGCGCCAACGCACACTACGGCACGCGCCTCAACTTCACGCCGGCTTCCCTTCGTGCCGCCCAGCGTGGCCTCAACCGCCTGCGCGCCGCCACGCATGCCGTCAGCGGCCGCCTGACCAAGAAGGCGCGCGCCGAAGGTGAGAAGCGGCGCTCCGCCTTCTGGGAAGCCGCCCGCGACGGCCTCAACATCCCGGCCGCGCTCGCCGTCGCCTGGAGTGTCGCTCGCTCTCGTTTGCCCGGCGCGATCAAGCGAGAGTTGCTCATGGATTTCGACCGCCTCCTCGGCCTCGATCTGGCGACGGCGCTTCCCGTGCCGCAAGTCACCGGCGAAGTCGCCGCTCTCGTACGTGAGCGCCACCAGGACCGCAGGGCCAGGCGCTGGGACGCCGCCGACAGCATCCGCGACCGCATCACCGATATGGGGCTCGAAGTGCGCGACGACCGGCCCGGGACCACCGTGCTGCCGTTGCCGGCGTGGAAGCACGACGACGACAACATCGCCTCTAGCGCGGATGTCGGCTCGCGCCTGGACGAGAAGCCGGACCTCGACTTCACGGTTGCTGTCGTCGCCCGGCGCGGCTGCGAGGAGCTGCAGCGCTGCGTCTCCTCGGCTCGGGCCTGGCTCGGCGATATGGGCGAGGTGATCGTCGTCGACAACGGCTTCCCGGAGGAGTGCGAGCCAGTGACCGACAAGCTCGGCGAGGCCGCCGAGCGGCTGCGATTCTTCCGCGCCGATCACTTCCTGGGTACCGCCGGCGGCCGCAACGTCGCGCTTCGCCAGGCGCGCGGCCGCTACGTCGTACTCCTCGACACGAGCGTCGAGGTCACGGGCGATCTCTTCGCCGCGCTGCGCCCGCTACTTGAGGACGAGACGGTCGGCGTCGCCGGCCGCTGGGGCGTCGTTACGGACGATATGCGCAGCTTCGAAGAAACGGAGTCGAGCGGCGACGTCGACGCCGTCGAGGGCTATCTCATGGCGTTCCGCCGTGACGTGCTCCGCGAGGCCGGCCTGCTGGACGAGAAGTTCCGCTTCTATCGCCACCTTGACCTCGATTTCAGCTATGCCATCCGCAGCCGCGGCTACCGCGCTGTCATCGATACTGGCCTGCCCGTCAAGCGTCACGACCACGTCGAGTGGCTGGCGACGCCCCCCGACGAGCGCGAGCGCCTGAGCAAGCGCAACTTCTATCGCTTCCTGCGCAAGTGGGGCGGCCGCGAAGAGTTCACGGCGCCGCGGCGCTAGCTCTCGTCCTTGCCGAGAGTCCTATCGATCCGCGTGCGCACTGAGCGTTCTCCCCGCCGCAACACGGACCGTACCGCCGCCATGCGCGACGCGACCTGCCTCTGGATTGGCTGCCACGGCGCCACGTGGCTCGGAATTGGTACCGACCAGCGCAGTGCCAGCGCCGCCCAGGACAGACCAGCGCCAAAGCTGCTCAGCACCACGTAGTCGCCGACCTTCACGCGTTCGGTTTCAAGCGCTTCGCACAGCGCGATTGGGATCGACGCCGCGCTCGTGTTCCCGTATTCGCGCACGTTGGAGAACACCTTCTCGGGCGGCAGTCCCAGCCGCTTGGCGGTCGCCTTCATGATGCGCTCGTTGGCCTGGTGTGGGATGAACAGCGAGATATCCTCGGTCGTCAGCCCGGAGGACGCCATCACCTGCTCTGCCGCACGCGGCATGATCTGCGTCGCCCAGCGGAAGATCTGCGGGCCGTTCATCGTCAGGTAGTTCTCGTCGGCGGCAGCGGCGACACCGTTTGTGTCCTTTTCGTGGCCGTTCATGCTGCCGTTTCTGCTTGCCCGCACGCGCGAGGCCCCCTTGATCGTCAGCAGACCGGCGCCGGAACCGTCCGAGCCCATCGTCGAGCCCATGATCCCCGGCTCCTTCGCCTGGCGAAGCACGACCGCGCCAGCGCCGTCTCCGAACAGCACGCACGTGCTGCGGTCCTGCCAGTTGAGGTAGATCGAAAGCTCGTCCGCCCCGATCACCAGCACGTTCTTGGCGCGGCCCGACTCCACCTGCGCCGCACCCGTGGCCAGCGCGTAGACGAAGCCGGAACAGGCGGCGTTCAAGTCCATCGCGCCGGCGTTCAGCATCCCCAGGCGGTCCTGGACGATCGAAGCCGTCGCCGGCATTACGTGGTCCGGCGTGCACGTCGCGACGACGATCAGGTCGATGTCTCCGGAGTGCAGACCGGCCACGGCCATCGCCTGCATCGCGGCCTTCGTTGCCATGTCAGACGTCGCCTCGTCCGCTTCTACGACGCGGCGGCGTTTGATCCCTGTGCGAGAGGATATCCACTCGTCGGACGTGTCCAGCCCCATCGTCACGAACGTGTCGTTCGGCACAACGCGCTGCGGGACGTACATCCCCCATCCGGCAATTTCTGCGTATCGGCGTTTCATTTCGGCCAGTCGAGCGAACCGCTCGTGGCGCTACTCCTTGTCTAGGCCGAGGGAGTCGGCCGCGATCTGCCAGATCTCGTCTGGCATGAAGAATCCGTCGCGGTAGTCCAGCCAGCGGTCGCTCGCCTCGTCGTAGCGGCCATTGTAGGCGTCCTGTACGCGGTCGTAAATTTGCTTGACGACGCGGCTCATCGAGGTGAACCGCTGCTCTACACCGCGCTTCTCGGCCTCGTCGTTGAGAATCGCCACGATGCCTTCCGAGCCGCTCAGCGCGCCGACTAGGTGCCGTTCTGCGCCCTCGCTGCCGACAAGAGCCGGGTCGTACGCCAAGTAGATTAGCCCGCCCGGGGCCTTGGCCTGCCGCTCGATGCCTGCCTGGTGGATGCCCGCCTGCGTCGTGAACACCTGACCGATCACCGGCGCGTTGAGCGCGACGTTCGTCAGCGTCTCCTCTACCAGCGCTCGCATCTGGGGCAGGATCGTGAGGTCGAAGCCCGGGTCGCCGTAAAAGCGGATGTAGCTGGCCAGCATCTGCTCGAGCGACGTATTGCCGGTGCGCTCACCAAGCCCCGCGAAGGCAACGTTGACCTTGCTGCAGCCGTAGCGCCACGCGGCGATCGAGTTCGCGGTCGCCACGCCGAAGTCGTTGTGGCCGTGGAACTCCAGCTCCGCGCCCGTCTCGCGGTAAAGCGTCGAGACCAGCTTCGGGATACCCTGCGGCATCGCTGCGTGCGCGTCCGGGATGCCCCAGCCGATCGTGTCGCAGATCCGGAACTTGGCGCGGCCCTCGGTGTGCTCCAGCACCGTCTGGATGAACGGGATCACCCAGCCGTGGATGTCGGCGCGCGTCGCATCTTCCAGGTGCACGCGCGGCGTGATGTCGTGGTCCAGCGCCGTCATGATCGGCTTCAGGTACTTCTCGATCGCTTCCGCCTTCGAGTGGAAGCCCAGCTTGTCAAAGATGTGGTGGTCAGATGCCGACGCCAGCATCCCCGTCTCCGTCACGCGGCCTTCCGTCGCCGCGTAAAGCTCCTTGACGTCCTTCGGGTTGGCGCGGATCCAGGTCGTGATCTTCGGGTACTCGTAGCCGCGCTCCAGCAGCTTCTCCAGCACCCAGAGGTCTCGCTTCTGGTAGATGAACGTCTCGATCGCGTGGATGCGGCCGCTGCCGTTGTCCAGCAGGTGCAGCAAGTCGACGTACTTGAGGCGCGCCTCGTTCGGGAAGAACGCGAAGCGGGCGTCCTGCGCGCCGTCGCGCAGAGTCGTATCGGTAATTAGCTTCGGCTGTACGTCTGTGACCGGTAGTGGGGCAGCTTCGTCTTCGAGGGTAACCGGCGGCATCTTCCCGTCGAAGTTGTAGTAGACACGTTCCTCGTTTACGGAGTTCTTCGTTACCATTTACCCTTCCATGCTAGGTATGCGTCCAGCTTCACCATTATACGCTCCCGCGCCGCCGTGATTCGCTTTCAGTATGGCGCAGACGGGCCTGTCTGCAGCATCCGTTCGGCGCCTGCCCACAGCCTTGTTCCGCACATACGCCGCGCGTATCCTCGTGCGTCCACGGAGTCCGTCTGGAACCTGGACTACGTCGAGGGCCTCTGGCCTGGGCCGCCCCCGATCAGAGCGGCCGGCGGAGCGTCCTGGTTCCGGGCGACTTGTACACGCTCTCGAACTCCGCGTCGAGCTTCTCGCCGACGACCTCAAACCCGCACTTCTCGTACGCGCGCTGGGCGCCGTCGTTGCCTATGAAGACGCTGATGTCCGCTGTCGACGCCCCGGCTGCGCGGCCCCGCTCAAGGATCGCACCCATGAGGCGCTCGCTGAGCCCTCGCCGTCGGAAGTCGGGCAGCGTCGCCACGTTCTCGACGATCCAATCGCCCGCTACGTGCTCCGGGATGACGTTCATGATCGACAGTGCGCGTTCGAACCCCGCCGCGGCCTGTTCCTCCGTCCGACCGCTTTTCTGGTTCGCCTCCATGCCCGCGAGCCTGATCGTGGGCCCGCCCAGCTCCTCTTCGAAGTAGCCGCACAGGGCCGAGACCGGCTGACCCTCGACCTCCGCGACCAGGAAGATTGAGTAGTGCGCCCAGTGACGCTGTTCGGTCGCGACAAGCGTCTCCAGGTAGCGGAGCTTACCCGCCTCGTCCATGTCGTAGAACATGAAGTCCCAGAAGCCGCGCGGAAGGTGTGAGCGAAACGCTTCCAGCGTTACCCAGGCGATGAATGGGATGTGCTCTTCGGTCGCTTCGACGATGCGAGGTTCTGCGGCGATAGTCATCACAATCACTCCTTACAATCGCGCAGCATTATCCCATGACGGCTGGGGAGAGCTTCAAGAGGCCGTTTGGCACCAATGTTGTCGCTGGTGCTTGTCAACCGCCGCGGCGCGCACTATCATCGCCCCGCAAGCTGAAGGAGATGCCCAATGGTCACCGCCAGGACTTACGAATACATTCTCTTCGAGCAGCGAGACCGTGTCGGCCTGATCACGCTCAACCGGCCCGACAGGCTCAACGCCTGGAACTACGCGATGGGCGACGAGGTCATCGACGCCATCGAGGCCTGTAACCAGGACCCCGGCATCGGCGCAATCGTCGTCACCGGCGCCGGGCGTGGCTTCTGCGCCGGCGCTGACATCAAGGGCTTCGATCGCAGCATCGAGAACCGCGAGTCCGGCAACGGCCAGCGCAGCGACCTCGATCCGCCGCCCCGCCGCGAAGAGCACCTCGCGGCCTTCCTGCGCCGCTCCAAGCCCCTGATCGCCGCCGTCAACGGCCCCTCCATCGGCGTCGGCCTCACGATGACTCTGCCGATGGACATCCGCATCGCCTCCGAAAAGGCCCGCTTCTCGATGCGCTTCATCCGCGTCGGCATCTCGCCCGAAGTGGCCAGCACGACCTATCTTGCGCAGATCGTCGGCCTGCCCAACGCGCTCGACCTCATCCTGACGGCGCGCATCATCGAGGCCGAGGAAGCCGTGCAAATGGGCCTCGTCAACGACGTCGTCGCACCCGACCGCTTGATGGACGAGGCGATGGCCGTCGCCAACCTGATCGCGAGCAACCCGCTCGAATGCGTGATGGAGGGCAAGCAGATGGTCCACCGTCACATGGTCGAGCAGGACATCGACAAAGTCGTGGCGGAAGAGGACCGCGCCTTCTTCAAGCTGCAGCCGGGCCCGGCGCACAAGGAGTTCGTGCGCGCCTTCCTCGAGAAGCGCGAACCCCGCTTCAACCAGCCTTAGGCCGTCTCCACCAGAACCGCCTCGTACAGCCCGATTACCGGCGGCCCCTCCAGCACACCGGCGACCGACCCCTGGCGGTGGCCCTTCGCGAACGCCTCGCTCTGCGTCCAGTCGATGAACGACTGGCGGTCCCGCCACGTCGTGTGGCTGATATAGTCGCCGGCGTTGTCGCTCTTCAGCAGCATGAACTCCACGAAGCCGGGGACGCCTTCCAGGTACGTCTCGCGCTCGCGCCACTGCTTCTCGAAATCGTCCTCGCGGCCGGGCGCTGTCTTGAAGCTGTTCATCGCTACAAACATCGCATCCTCCTACGTCGCCATCGTATAGCTCGCGTCCGTCAGCCGCACGAGGTCGGCCACCGCCAGCTCGACGTCCATCCCGCGCGCGCCGGCGCTGACGTGGATCATCTCCAGCGACCGCGCCGCCTCGTCGATCAGGACGTCGAAGCGTCCCTCCGGCACGGCCAGCGCCGAAATGCCGCCGACCTGCATGCCGGTGAGCTTCTCCGCCTCTTTCTGCGTCGCCATGCGCAGCCGCTTCTCTCCCCGCGCCGACGCCAGCGCCTTAAGGTTGGCCTGCCCGGCCACCGGAACGATCACAAGCAGCGGCTGGCCGCTCGGTGGTTCACGTAGCACGACCAGCGTCTTGTATACGGCCTCTACCGGCGCTCCGACTAGCGCCGCTGCCTCCTCGCCCGTGTGAAACTCGCCCGCGTCGTCGTAGACCGTCACCCGGTGACTGACCCTCTTCGACTCGAGCAGGCGAACGGCCTGCGTCTTCTTCGGAGAGCGCGCCGGCATCAGCCGCGCCAGCTGACCTCGAAGAGGTGCACCGGCTCCTCGAAACCCTTGGCCACGAAGTCGCCGCGGTCCGCGAAGAGAAATCCCTTGCCGGAGCAAAGGCCACGGATGACGTCCGACACCAGGATCTCGCCCCCATCCGCCTTCGCGGCGATGCGGGCGGCGAGGATCACTGTGGCGCCGAACAGATCACCGTCTTCCTCGATCGGCTCGCCGGCGTTCAGGCCGACGCGGACGCTGAGGGGCTCCTCAGAGGAGCGGTTGTGCTCGTCGAACGCCTTCTGAAAGGCGATGGCGCACGCGACCGCCCTGGCGACTGATCCGAACGAAGCCATGAAGCCGTCGCCCATCGTCTTCACCTCGGTGCCGCCGTTCGCCTTCAGGACGCCGCGTGTGATGCGCTCGTGCTCGCGGAGGACGTCGCGGCCGGCCTCGTCGCCCAGCCGCGACATCATCTCGGTGTGGCCAACGATATCGGTGAACAGCACGGTGCGAAGGCTCGAAGGCACACTGGCCCTTCGTGGCGTCGCGTCCGGCTGGATCAGCTCGTCGACGGCGTTGGCCATCGTCTCCCAGACGCCGGCCTCTGAGGCGGTGAGTGCATGGTTGCTGCTCTCGAGCGGTAGAAATCGTGCGCCCGGAATCTTGCTGGCGATCGCTCGGCCTTCTTCGAACGGAACGATCGCGTCGCCGCGCGGGTGGAAGACGATCGTCGGAACATCCACCTCTTTCAGTCGTTCGAAGAGCTCCGGTTCAGGCGCCGAGATCGCAACCAGCGCTGCGGCTGTATCGGCGTCGGCGGACACCCGCTGGAGTTCGTTGAACGCGGCAATATCCGCGGCGGTTGCGTTGTCCGGCATGAAGAGGCTGGTAAAGAACTGCCTGTACGCGGGCAAGTCGCTTCCCCATCCCTGCTTGATCAGGTTGTACTGCGTCCGCGCCTGCCCCGGCTCTCCGTACATCCTCGCAAACGCTCCGTAGAGCGCCAGGTGAGACACGCGTCCCGGATTCTCCAGCGCGTAGCGGATCGCAACCGCGCCGCCCTGTGATATCCCGAATAGCGCCACTTGCTCGAACCCCGTCGCGTCGATCACGGCGTCCAGGTCGTCCAGGAAGCCCTGGCGTGTGAAGCGCTCGATGTTTCGATCCGAAAGGCCCGTTCCGCGGCCGTCGTAGACGACAGACGTGTATCGCCTGCCGAATGCGTCACGATAGCCGCCCCACATGTTCGTCTTGAGCTCATACTCCAGGTGCGTAAACCACCCGAGCACCCTGACCAGAGGTGGTCCCTCGCCAACCCGCGAGTAGGCGATCTGGACGCCGTCTTCCGTCGTGCAGTAGCGAACGTCGACTGCCATGGCGCGAATAATACCAGCGGCAGGACAAGATGAGTAGGGCGCTCCGCCTGCTGACATGGCGTCGTCAGGAGCGCTGCTACAATTGACCGTGCCATGACCGTTGACCGCGACATCAACGTCACGCCCGCCGAAAAGCCGTTCGTCCTCAGTTCCGAGTTCCAGATGACCGGTGACCAGCCGGCCGCCGTCGAGGCCCTGGAGTCCGGCCTGCGCGACGGCAAGAAGCACCAGACGCTGCTCGGCGTCACCGGCTCCGGCAAGACGTTCACGATGGCCAATATCATCGCCCGCTACAGCCGCCCGACGCTTGTCATCTCGCCCAACAAGACGCTTGCGGCGCAGCTCTACGCCGAGTTCCGCGACTTCTTCCCCGAGGGCGCCGTCGAGTACTTCGTCTCCTACTACGACTACTACCAGCCGGAAGCCTACATCCCCCGCACCGACACCTACATCGCCAAGGACGCCGACATCAACGAGGAGATCGACAAGCTCCGTCACGCCGCCACCCGGTCGCTCTTCGAGCGGCGAGACGTCATCATCGTCGCCTCCGTTTCCTGCATCTACGGTCTCGGCGAGCCCAGCGAGTACTACAACTTCGTGCTCAAGTTCCGCGTCGGCGAGACCAGCAACCGCCAGCGCGCCCTGCGCCGCCTCGTCGACATGCAGTACGAGCGTAACGACCAGAACCTCGTCCGTGGCCGCTTCCGCCTGCGCGGCGACAGCCTCACCGTCTTGCCGGCCTACGAAGAGCTGGCCGTGCGCATCGACTATTTCGGCGACGAAGTCGAACGCATCCTCCAGCTCGACCCGCTCACCGGCGAGGTGCTCGCCGAGATGGACGCCGTCGACGTCTACCCCGCAAAGCACTTCGTCACCTCACAGGACAAGATGGACGCCGCGATCGTGGACATCGAGGCCGAGCTTGCCGAGCGCCACCAGTGGCTCCTCGATAAGGGCCAGCTCATCGAGGCCCAGCGCATCGTCGAGCGCACCCGCTACGACATCGAGTGCCTGCGCGAGCAAGGGTACTGCTCTGGCATCGAGAACTACTCCCGCCACCTCTCTCGCCGCGAGGCCGGCAGCATCCCCTGGACGCTGATGGACTACTTCCCGGACGACTTCCTCCTCTTCGTCGACGAGTCGCACCAGACGATCCCGCAGGTCCGCGGCATGTACCACGGCGATATCCGCCGCAAGCAGACGCTCGTCGACTTCGGGTTCCGTCTGCCCTCCGCGATCGATAACCGGCCGCTCAGCTTCCAAGAGTTCCTTTCGCACCTCAACCAGACGATCTACGTCTCGGCCACGCCCGGCCCATGGGAGGCCGAGATGAGCGAGCAGACCGTCGAGCAGATCATCCGCCCGACCGGCCTCGTCGACCCGCAGGTCGACGTGCGGTCGACCAAGGGCCAGATCGACGACCTGCTGCACGAGATCCGCCTGCGCGCCGAGCGTAAGGAGCGCGTGCTCGTGACCACGCTCACGAAGAAGATGTCCGAGGACCTCGCCGACTACCTGATGGAGATGGGCGTGAAGACCCACTATCTCCACTCGGAGGTGCAGACGTTCGAGCGTGTCGAGATCCTGCGCGACCTGCGCCTCGGCGTCTACGACGTGATTGTCGGCATCAACCTGCTGCGCGAAGGGCTCGACCTCCCGGAGGTAAGCCTCGTCGTCATCCTCGACGCCGACAAAGAAGGCTTCCTGCGCTCCGAGTGGTCGCTGATCCAGACGATGGGCCGCGCCGCACGCAACATCAACGGCGCCGTTATCATGTACGCCGACACGATGACCGACTCGATGCGCCGCGCGATCGCCGAGGTCGGGCGCCGGCGCAAGCTCCAGGAGGCCTACAACGCCGAGCACAACATCCAGCCGGAGGGCATCCAGAAGGCGATCCGCGACATCACCGACCGCATCAAGCAGGTGGCCGAGGA
>SDBV01007894.1_pt1 | contig 14439 bp, 20 predicted proteins | sample 2277081 | NCBI WGS metagenome assembly SDBV01 (sample SAMN10402039, study PRJNA504765) | marine sediment metagenome | isolation source: marine sediment core GS10_PC15, 223 cmbsf | place: Arctic Ocean: Southern Knipovich Ridge | collected 2010
TTTCACTATTATTTCTAATTCATACTTTATTTTCTGCCTTAATCACTATTTGTCTTTTTTTTGAAATTAATGCTTTGTTATATTCTTTTTTTAATACTTTATCTTTGGGATAATTTATCTTTTGTTTCGTAATTTTAGAATAATCTTTCTCTTCTTGTCTTTTTAATTCCAGATACTCTTTGAAATCCTCTTTTTTTGCTTTCCGAATTTTCATTTTAACTCTTTACTCATATTTATGTTTTCTTTATTCTCTTTAAATCCTAATCTTTTATAAAAATTATGGGCAGATGATTTCTTATTAGTTGTAAGTGAAATAATACATCCTTCTTTTTTAGAATATTTTTCTTCAATAAACTTAACTAATTTTGTACCGACGCCCTTACCTTGATAATCGCTATCAACAATTAAATTTTCAATAAACAAACAAACTTTATCCAAGATGTCTTTTCTTATGAGTATAAAACCAATAATCTTCTTATTTTCTTCTACAATATAACCAACACCAGTAATTAAATCAGATTTAACAGACTTTTCAGAGCTTTCTTTTGTCCATTTATCATTATAAGGTGATTTGGAAAATTCTTTAATCATTAATTGCGCCATTTTACTAATATCTCCTTTTTTTGCCTCACGGATTTTCATATGATTGGTTTAATTTCCTCTTTAAATATTTTTGAAGATTTTTTTGTATAATCAACAATATTCTTTTTGAAATAAGGCTCTTTTTGTTTTTGAATCTTACCAATTACATAATACGCCGTTGCAATCATCCCTCCAAATCCACAGTTCTTAGGAAGAGAGACAAACAATCGATTTTTCCCAAAAACATTATTTCTTTTACCAAAACTAATAAACAATTCTTTGTTTGAAGGCGTAACAGTTTTAGCGTGCTTTGTTTCTTCAGTAGTATAAACTCTTCCAAGAATCGTAGGACCAAAAAGCTCATCAAATTTAGTAACTAACATTTCTCTAACTGCATCAAATTCTTTTGGGAGAATTAAATAAAAAGCGTTATATTTTTTCACACTTGGGACTTTTACTTTTTGTAAATGTTTGTAAATACTTTCAAGATTTTCTTTTTCACTAGCAAGAATCATTGAAAGATAAGTGGAAGTATTGTAAGTATATGGTTCCCTTTGTTTAGGAAGAACAAAAGTCTTATCCGCGAATTTTGAAGCAGGAGAATCTTCAGTATTTGTGATCAAAAAAGTTTTAATTTTTCGAGATTTTAACTTTTTAACAATTCTGGGGGAGTGTTTTCCTCCAGATGCAGAGATCACAACTCCTTTACTAAACTTGAAATGTTTTAATTTTTCTTCATAATCCGACTCAGAAGCAAAAACTGCATCATAGTTTCTAAAAATTATTTTTCCAGTTGCCAAAGCATTCCCACTTCCGACAACAATCAGCTTACCTTTCGGAATTTTGATCTCTGGTAATTTCTTATCTTGAAACAATTCCAAAGCACCAAGAACACAAACATCTAAATCTGGGATAGTTTTCAAAGTAAATGTTTGCATAACATCATAATTTTTTTTATCTTTGATTTTCATTTTTTCATATATTTGATGCATTTATCCAATAAAACTTCAAAATCTTTTTTCTTTTTCCACTCTTTTATGATAAATTCTCTTAACTTTTGATGATTTGGATACCCATTTTCTCCAAGCACCCAAAGATCTTGGAATTCTATATTTAAGAGAACAGTCAATGCTTCTTTTAAATCATGAGTTTTCCTATAACCTAATTCTTTTTCAACACTTTCCCAACACTGATTGTGAAATTGTAAATGCATTAGTTCATGTCCTGAAGTTCCCATCACCTTAAAGATATTTGAAAAAACATTTACATAAAAATAAGGGGGATTCTTGTGGGGCCTATAAGGGCATCTTCCAAATGTGGTCAAATAAACAAGAACTTTTTCACAGTAAAATGGTTTTTTCATTATTTTTTTTAATCTACTAAAATATTCTTTTTCTATTTTTTTCCAAGATTCATTAAAGAGGTTTGGCGCGGTTTTTAGTATAGAATTTTCGTGCAATTTTTTGTATCTTTTCTTTAGTTCGATTTTACAATCTCCGAATTCTTTTCCCTTACAAATTTTCATTATGTCTTTAGAAACAAACTTTTTGAAGTCATGTCCATACCATGTTTTTTCATTACATGTTTCCCAAATATTGTGTAAATCTTTTTCAATATCAAATTTAAAAATTAATTTTGTCATTTTAATCTTTTTTCAAATCCAAAATAATCTCCAACTTTTTTCAGGCCCAATTTTTTATAAATGTAGATTTGCTGTTTTTTATTTCTATTAACATAGCTATTAATCAGTGTTACTTTCTTTTTATTACAGAACTTTACAAAATAATCATATAAGGATTCTATTATTTTTTCTTTATTTTTACCTTTAGCAGAAATCTCTCCCACGTATGCAAATCCTTTATCATCCCACAATTCCCCATTTATCGTTCCAACGACGTTATTATTTTCTATTGCAATAAAAAAATAGTTGTGCTTGTTAACGATATATGAAAGAACAAATTTTTTAGAAGAAATATGCCAACTTTTCCTATTTACTTGATCAATTCCCATTGATTTCAATATTCTATCCAAATCTTCTTTTTTTGCCTGTCTAATTTTAAGGTTCATTTTAGTTTATATCCAAAAAAAATTTCGTCTCTACCATAATGCAATTTTTCCAATTTCTTTAAATCCTAAATTTTTATGCATTTTAATTGATATTTTATTTGAAGTATCTGTGCTACTTAATGCATATCTTTGGTTTTTTGGAGTTTCTTTTTTACTTATCTCTAAAAATTTTTTTATTAATTTTCGAGCAATTCCTTTTCCCCTAATTTTTCTAGATACAATCAAATCTTCAATATAATTTGCATAATGAGAATAAGCCTTAACATAAATTAAAATTCCAACTATTTCTTTTTCAATCGCAATTAAGCAAGTTTTATTTTTTATTGATTCCTTACTAATCTCTCTTGCTTCTTTTTTGCTACCTAAATAATCTTCTAATAAAACCTTAGTAATTTGATTCAAATCTTTTTTAGTTGCTTTTCTAATCTTAAGGCTCATTATGCCCTCCGAATTCTTGTCTAATTGCAGAAACAAATCTTGTAGAGAAAGATTGCTGTTTCAATGATTTCTTCCTTTTCATTAAAGCGTGTTGTAATGTTTGTGGGTCAGATCCAAGTTTCTTTGCAATTTTTAATGTCCATCTTCCAGTTTCTCCACCCCCGATTTTGCCAACAACACATTTAATATTATTCCCACATTTTTTGAAAACGTCTTGTGCAAGTTCCGTAATCCAGCTTCTAATAACTGAACCATTGCACCAAATTTTTGAAACCTCAACCATATCTAATTTGTATTTACTTTTACTAAGAATTTCATAACCTTCAGCATAGGATTCTAGTAAAGCATATTCTATCCCATTGTGAACTGTTTTAACAAAATGCCCAGCCCCAGATTCCCCCATATATCCGTAACCCTTCTTAACAGCCAAATCTCTGAACAAAGGCTCCAATTTCTTGTAAACTTTCTTATCGCCCCCAATCATCAAACTAGCCCCATGTCTGGCTCCGGTTAAACCTCCACTAGTTCCCATATCCAGAAAATGGATCCCTTTTTTCTTCAACTCCTTACAACGTCTTACAGAATCTTCGTAATAAGAATTTCCACCATCAATTATTACATCCCCCTTGTTCAATAAATTTGAAAGTTCTTTGATCACCGAATCAACTGGTTTCCCAGCAGTAACCATCATTATCACTACTCTTGACCTCGAAATCTTTTTAACTAATTCTTTGTAATCATAAGTGGGAATTACTCCCTTATGTCGTGCAAGTTTTTCCGTAGGTTTAGGATTTCTGTTATAAGCGACAACTTTGTACTTTTTCCCAATTAGATTAAGAACCATATTCTCACCCATTTTTCCCAATCCGATAAATCCAATTTCTTTTTTCATTTTAACACCTTTCCAACAATAATCGTGTCTGCGTATTTTCCATTGTCCAACAACAATCCTTTCTTCTTTTTACCTTCTATTTTGAATCCCAATTTTCTTGATAATTTTACAGAAGCTATATTTAGTACTGCAATTTCTGCTTCTGCTTTCTTGAATCCCTTATCTTTAGAAAACTTCAAAGCTGCTTTAAGCAATTTAGTGGCTATGCCTGTTCCTTGATAATCAGCATGGACCCCCCATCCAAAATCCGCCCTATGTCTTAATCTGCCTGTTTTCCTAAAGTTAAAAGTGGTGCTTCCAATAACTTTCTTCTTTTCCGTATCTTCTGCAACAAACGTATAAGCATCTGGAGATTTTTGAGTGAAGCTTTTAGCCCATTCTTTTGATTTCTTTTTTGTTGGAATCTTATTACTCCCGGTGTAATTCCAATTTTTTCTTTTAAGACCTTCTTTGATCATGTTTGCAAGATCTATTTCATCTCCTGGTTTCGCTTTTCTAATTTTTATTTTCATTTTATAAACTTCAAAGCCTCATCTAATACTAATGGTTGAATTTCATATTCAAAATGTCCTTTTTTGTCCGTTTTCACGATTCTAGCTCCAAGTTTTTCTTTAAAAATTTCAGAGTCTGTAATTGGGACATCAGGATCATCTTTTGAAAAGATTGCAAGAAAATTATCACAATGATCCCCGATCCTGGAAAAATCAGGATGATTAATTATCCAAGGTTCCGCGATTCTTATTTCTTTTTCAGTTTCAAGATGGGGTAAATTAAAAAATCCTGCAACAAAAAGACATCCTCCAATTTTTTTATGTTTGTGAAGTTTTTCCAGAAATCTCATTATCGCTTGACAGCCAATACTATGTCCTATAAAGTAAGTATGTTCGTCAATATCTTTTACGTTTTCTTCCAAATGTTTTACCCATTCTTCGATTTTGGGAGCTTTAGTGTTGGGCATATCAAAAACAATAACTTCCACATTTGATTTTTTACTTTCAAGTTCACGTTTCAGCCAGGGAATCCAATTACTTTTAGAATCTCCGTCCCAACCATGAACAATATAAACCCTTTTTTTCATTTTAATTCCTTTAATTTGTTTAATATGATTTTCTTTCTCTCTTTAGGGATATTAGTCTTTTTTAATAATTCTCTAAATTTAATTGCGTAAACATAATATTGATGCTCCATCGGGTAAGTTATTTCTTTCGCCTTCAATTCCAATTCATCTAAATTATTTTCAACAAACTCTTGACAGAAAGTGACTAGTCCCTCGTTATACTGCCAATACTTTCCATCGGATTTCCTAAAATCAATATTATTTCTAACTAAAAGAACATGTATCCACTCATGCAATAAAATTATTCCCATAACAAATTCTTTTTCTTTTTTAATATTTGATTTCGTTAAAACGGCAATCTCTATTTGATTCCTTAGAGTGTTCTTAATTTTCTTATAAATTTTTAAAAATTCTTTTTTGATCTTTTCATTTTCAATATTCTTTACTCTTTTTAAGAAAAATTTGTTAAAACTTTTTTCCCTAATAACTTGGCCGCCATACCTGTTTGTAAGTTCCCCAAATTCCTTTGAATTGATAAGTTTTTCAATATTCTTTGCTCTTTCAAGAGAATTTTTCCCATATTTATTATAAATCGGATCAGGACACATCCAAATATATTCTATAAAAATATTCTCTCTTTTAGAAACAAATATATGTTTAAACCATTCAGCATTATATTTTAAATCAAATTCTTTTGCAAGTTTTTTTAATTGTGCTTTAACTTGATTAACTTTCATTCTTTCTTCCCATTAATCTTACACATTTTTTGAACGTCGTCTTTTGGTTTGTAGCCGACAGTTTTCTTAGTGTATTCCAAATCCATGTATTTATTATGGTTATTTGAAATTCCTGAAAGAATGGCATATCTCAATTTCTTAGGGGCAATAACACATTTATGGATTAATTGTAACAGGTCTCTTTGACTTATGAGGTAATCAAAATTTTCTCTTCCCAAGCAAACTTTTTGTCTCAAATCGTCGGAAACATATGCTCCAATTCTTATTGCTATACAAGACATGTTGTATTTTCTGGAATAAATATAACAAAGACTTTCTCCCCACACTTTTGAAGCCCCGTAGAAATCAGTCGGTTTCGGAACATAATTATGTCTGACTTTTTCTCCAATTTCATAACCCCTTATAGCATGTACAGAACTTGCGAAAATAACTCTTTTTATTTTGGATTGTCGCGCCGCTTCAAAAACATTATGCGCACCAACAATATTGGGATTGAGAATTTCTTCAAAACTTGCCTCTGGATTTGACTGCGCGGCAAGGTTAACTACAACATCCATCCCTTTCATGGCTCTTTTAAGTGAAGGGATATTTGTCAAATGAAATTTCCTAGTTTTTAATCCATAATGCTCCCCTTTTTTATGGATCCCAATAATAATTTCATAATCTGTTTGGTGTTCTTTCAAATATTCTTCAACTAAACTAGGCCCAAGCCTTCCAGTAGCTCCTAACAACAAAACTTTTTTTCTTTTCATCAACCTCTCCTTAGAATAGTATATACGGGGGAATATGTTTTATAAGACTTATGAATAATTCAGGATATTATTTTTTCATCAACTCTTTCTGGTTCAAAAGCATAAGAACCACTGCCGGAATTATAAATAACCAATCAACAAAAAAAGTCAACGCCAAACAAACTAAAGCTATCAAAGAATAAATCACAACTTTAGTATTAAATTTTCTCATATTCTTAGTTTCGTTAAATTCCTTTAAATGGTTTTGGAAAAATATCTTTCAAAAAAGTATAATAGACTGATTTCTTTTCTTCGTCCGCAACTATAAACTTAAAATCTCCATCAGCAAATTCACTTAGAAACTGAAGACAAACTCCACATTGACTTATGTCTCTGTCAGTATTTTTTTCAAAAGGAACCACCACCATTTTTTCAAATTCTTTTTGTCCATTCCCAACAGCGTTACTTGCAGCAGCAACTTCTGCATGAACATTTAAAGTTGAGGTAACATTGCCAACATTTACTCCTGTAAAAATTTCTCCATTTTTTACTTTCAATGCCGCACCAACTTTTGCTCCAGAACGTGTAGAATATCCAAATTTTCTAACCTCGATGGCCTTTTCAACTAATTCTTTTTCATCACTAGGTAATTTCTGAAAATCTGATTTATAAATTTTAAACATAACTTTATTCATTAAGAGAAGTTTATAATTTTTATCTTTTCAGTTAATGTCCTAAAAAACTTTTTAAATTATTCCATAAACTTTTATAAACATCTTGCATTTTATAATAAAGAATAAGATGGTTTTTGAAATATGTCAGAAAATTTTTGAAGGGAATGAAACCGCAATTGCAGACTGTGTTTCTTCTCAACCTTTATGGGGAAGTTTCTTAGGTGGACTTGCAGGAATTTTAATTGCGTTCGGAATTTTATTAATGCTCGGATTAATGGCGGCAGTTTATGTTTACCATTCTCTAGCTTGGATGACTATTGCTAGAAAATTAAAGCACAAATATCCTTGGCTCGCTTGGATTCCTTTTGCAGGAACAGCAATGAGATTACAACTTGGAAAATTCCGTTGGGAATGGATTTTCTTAGTATTTATCCCTGTTCTTGGTTGGATTGCTCTTTGGGTAATGTCGGTAATTGCTCATTGGAGAATTTTTGAAAAAAGAAAATATCCTGGATGGTTTAGTCTAGCAGTAATAATTCCTCAAATCGGGGGACTTTTCTATATGATAATAATTGGATTTGTTGCTTGGAAAGACAGAAAGAAAATGCTGTTCAAGTAATCAAAATGAAAAACATGAGAAAAAATTGGTGGCTTGGATTTTTAGGATTTTTAGGATTCCAAGGAATTTCTAACTTAGTCAAGGGAGATTGGTTTGGCGCAGTTTGGATTCTTTGGTTTGGATGGTTTATGTATTTCTTGCCAAATAAGAAATAGAATTTTTGTGAGGGATTATTTCAAAATAGGTTTTAATCAACTACTTTCTTTTTCTTTTTTCTAGGAACAATGAGTTGGATTTGTGATTCTTCCTCAATCTCTTCTAAGCCTTCTTTTTCATTTTGAAGGATGGCTAAAGAATCTTCATCGACATTTTTAGAATTTTCGGATATTTTAGAATAATGATGGTGTCTTTTCTCCCAAATAGTCTTATGTGCCGCTACTTCTTTTACTAACATTTCATTTAATTCCCTTGCCCTATGAATGTTGTCTTTAACACAATTCTTGAAATTATCACCTTTAATATATTCTAATAATTTTTTAGCACATTCACTTAATTCTTTCTTATCCAACTTCAAAGAGTATAGACTTATTATCCATTTTCTCAGTACTTCTGCAATATAAATTGTACCATAGGGGTGAACAACTAAGATATCATTATCTACCCAAAAACCAGATTTATTTTTTTCAGATGCAGTTGTTACAAGAACGCCATAAGTTGCATTTCTTTTTGACACGTCATTTTTTATTTGCCGAATATAGTTTTTTTGAAATTTTTGAGTTTTCTTGCATTCATAAACAATTAATCCTATTTCTTTTGAATTATGGGTGATGTAATGTAGAATATCTCCCCCATGACCTTTATGCTCAATATTGTCTTGAGGAAATTTATTTCTCAATTCCTTTACTAGTTCCTCTTCTAGATTCAATCCTTCTACTTGGGGAGTTGTACCTTTCTTTAATTGTTCTTTTAATTCTTTTATCGTATTTTGAGATTCTTCTAGGGCCTTAACTTTCCCCTCCATCATTTTTGTTAATCTATTTGTTCTTTTCTTTTCATGTTCCTTACCTTTTTCCAAGAATTCTTTTTGAGCTCTTGCCAATTCTTGTTTCTGTTTCTTTTGAAAATCTTTATTTAGTTTTTCAATTTCTTTTTGAGCAATTTTATCTGCTTCAAATTTAGCTTTTTTTAGCAATGTTTCTCTCTGTTTACCAAATTCTACTTCAAGTTTCTTTTTCAATACAATTTGTTCTTGAATTGATTTTTTCTGAAAATCTTCTTTTTCTTTTAGAAACTTTTCTTTATTCTTTTTAGCTTCATCAAGTTGTTTTTTTAAATTTAATTCAACTTTTTTCTTTTCCTCTTCAACTCTAATAATTTCGTAATATTTTGATTCAGAAAGATTAGAATTACAAAGTGGGCACTTAAATTGTTCTCCCATATTAAATTATCTAGGATTATCTATTATTTATATCTAACGTCTACCGCCAGTTTGACTTGTTGGCCTTCTAGTGTTTGGTCTCTTCCGATCAAATCTTTGAGGTTTTTTCGAATTAAAATTTTTAGAACTTTTCTTATCTCTACTTCCATAACTTCTTCCAGAATTATGTGGTTTACTATCTCCAAAACTTCTGCTACTACTTCCAAAGTTTCTTCCACCTTCAGAATTTCCTCCGAAGCTTCTATTCCCATCTCTTCTAGGTCGATCATTTCCAAAACTTCTGTTGTTTCCAGAACTTCTTCCTCCAGAATTATTTCCAAAACTCCTATTCCCATCTCTTCTAGGTTTATCATTTCCGAAACTTCTGTTGTTTCCGCCTTGATTGCCTCTGCCTCCAGAACTTCTTCCACGATCTCCGAAATTTCTCCTTCCATTAAATTCCGAATTCATATGGACCCTATCAAATCTTGGCAAATCTTTCGCAACAATATTCAAAGAACTATCTCTAGTAATGCTGCTAAAGTTTTCATAATCCCTATTAGACAAAAGACTTATTGCAATCCCCTCATTTCCTGCCCTTGCAGTTCTACCGATTCTGTGAATATACTCGTTACTAGTTGGCGGAAGGTCGTAATTATACACATGACTCACATCCTTAATATCCAATCCTCTAGCCGCAACATCCGTACACACTAAAACTCTAACTCCTTTTTCATGAAAATCCTGTAAAACTCTGATTCTCTTTTTCTGATCCAAACCACCATGAATCGCCTTCGCATTAATTCCAACCTCACCTAAATTTTCAACAATAAAATCAACATTTCTCCTAGTACTACAAAAAACCATAATCGAATCTGCATTTTCTTCCTTAAGCAAATGGACAAGCAAAGAAAACTTCTGATTGTTTTCAACATCATAATAAATTTGCTTTAATTTAGACGCATCAAGATATGACTCAACTGAAACTTCCTCAGGGTTATTAGTATATTTATCTGCTAAATAATCTATTTCACTAGAAATTGTGGCAGAAAACAACATGGTTTGCCTTTCTTTTGGACACTCATTGATAATTCTCTCAACATCTTTATGGAAACCCATATCAAACATTCTATCAACTTCATCTAAAACTAGAAACTTAACACTATCTAATTTTAAAGTTCTTCTTTGAATATGATCTAAAATTCTCCCAGGAGTTCCAACAATAACGTCAGCAACCGCAATCCTTCTCATTTGAGGTTCGATATTAACTCCCCCATAAATTGCTAAAACATTCAATTTTTTATTTTTAGCAAATTTTCTGATTGATCCTGAAACTTGTTCCGCCAGTTCCCTTGTTGGAGTCATAATAAGTGCCTGAACTCTCCTATTTGGCCTTAAATTTTCAATAATTGGAGCTGCAAAAGCAAGAGTCTTACCACTACCAGTAGCAGAACCTCCGATAAGATCCTTTCCTTTCAAAAGTATTGGAATAGCTTTTTCCTGAATCTCGCTAGGTTTTTCAAATCCTTCTTCTTTCAGTACCTTTATTACTTCCTTACTTAATCCTAATTTTTCAAATTCTTTCATTTTCATTACGTGAATGAATAAATTAACATTTAAACTGCTAACTTAATCCATTCTATATTAAATATCAAGAAACATTTCTTGAGTTACAAGCCCTTTAAGCTCGCGCCCAAGAACTTACCACATAGCTTTTCGCTATTATTATATAATTTCACCTCATTTTTGCTTTATAAAGATATGCTTTAGAATAGGTATTCACAACACTTAAAAATTCTTAATTTCTTCAAGGATTATAAAAAGATGGCATCGGACAAAATGCTTCAAGATATGGCGAATGTTCTCAGAAGAAATGTCTTGAATATGACTACGGCCGCAGGAAGCGGACATCCAACCTCTTGTATGTCTTGCGCAGAAATTATGTCTGTTTTATTCTTCGACGAAATGTCTTATGATATAAAGAATCCTTTCAATCCTGACAATGATGAATTCATAATGAGTAAAGGTCACGCAGCCCCAATTCTTTACGCTTCATTGTATCATGCTGGTTGTATGAAAACAAATTTACTTTCTTTAAGAAAATTAAAATCTCCCTTAGAAGGACACCCAATTCCTAAAAGCTTCAAATGGGTTAAAGTTGCTACTGGTTCTCTTGGGCAAGGATTAAGTGTGGGAGTTGGATTTGGTTTAGCGGCAAAACTACAAAAAAGAAAATTTAGAACTTATGTTTTATTGGGGGACTCAGAATCAGCAGAGGGATCTGTATTCGAAGCCCTTGAATTGGCAAGTCATTACAAATTGAATAATCTAACGGCAATAATTGATGCCAACAAACTAGGGCAAAGGGGAGAAACAATGTTGGGGCATAGCCTTTCAGATTATAGAAAGAGATTCAAAGGATTCGGTTGGGATGTTTTAACAATAAATGGGCATAACATAACGGAGATTCGAAGAGCCCTAGATAAATCAAAACGTTCAAAAAAACCAACTCTAATAATTGCTAGAACCTACAAGGGAAAAGGAGTTTCATTGGTGGAAAACAAAAATGGATGGCACGGAAAAACCCTAAACAAGCAAGAACTAGAATTAGCATTAAGCGAATTGCCAAATCCGGAAGTTCATAAAATAAAGATTCCAAAACCCATAAAAATAAATTATAAATCAAATACAAATAAATTGAAACAAAATTCTTATCAATTAGGGGATGAAGTATCAGTTAGGGGAGCTTACGGAAAAGCTCTAGCAAATCTTGCCCAATCAAATTCAAATGTTCTAGCAGTTGATGCGGAAGTCTCAAATTCATCAAAATCTGAAGAGGTAAAAAAAGACTCCCCAAAACAATTCATAGAATCTTTCATAGCAGAACAAAACATGGTGGGGATGGCTCTAGGTTTAAGCAAAAAAGGATTCAATGTTTTCGCTTCAACTTTTTCAGCATTTCTTTCTCGTGCGCACGATCAATTAAGGATGGCCGCAATTTCTTCAGCAGATTTCACAGTAGTTGGAAGCCATTCAGGGGTTTCAATAGGGGAAGATGGCGCAAGTCAAATGGGACTAGAAGATATCTCAATGATGAGAAATTTACCGGATAGTGTTGTCCTATATCCTAGCGACGCTGTATCAACTGAAAAATTAACCCAATTAGCTTCTAAAACAAAAAAAGGAATTAAATACATCCGAAGTACCCGTTCTTCAACTCCAGTGATTTACAAAAACACTGAGAAATTTCCTTTAGGAGGATTCAAAGTTGTTAAACAATCAAAAAAAGATAAGTTAGTTATTCTTGGAGCCGGAATAACAACTCATGAAGCAATAAAAGCATACAACGAATTGAAAAAGAAAGGAATCGACGTATCTGTTGTGGATTTATATTGTATTAAACCATTCAATTCCAAAAGTTTTGAAAATTTTGTAAAAAAACATGGAAATAAATTAATTGTTGTAGAAGATCATTACAAAGAAGGTGGAATTGGGGAAATGCTTTCAGAAGCTTTAGAAAATTCAAATATTAAAATAAAGCATTTGGCAGTTTCAGGAATCCCTCATTCTGGAACAATGGAAGAATTATTAGACAAATATAAAATTAATTGGAAAGCGATTCTAAGTGAAGTTAAGAAAATTTAATCAAACAATAAACTAGCTCCGAGAATTCCGGGATTTTCAAGTTTACTGAACTTTATCTCAGGCATTCTTTGAAGATGCATGTATTTTTTTGTTTGCGATTTTATTTTACTCAAAAATTTGTTTCCCAATTTAGTTAGACCCCCAGAAATAATAATAACTTCTGGATCAAATACTGAAATTAAACTAGAAATTCCCTTCCCCACAACATTTGCTATTTTGTCAACATTTGGTTTTGATTTTTTAAATTCGTTTTCAAAATTTTTTCCATCGTTTAAAATCATTCCTCCAAATTCTCCTGCTCCAACTCTTCCCTTGTACAACTTCCCATCAATTATTATTCCTCCTCCAATTCCAGTTCCTAATGTAAGAATAAAGAAATTTTTTCTCTTAACGCCATATTTTGCTTCCGCTAGCGCAACACAATTAGCATCATTTTCAATTTCAACTTTTGCCTTGAATTTGTTTTGAAGATATTTTTTCAAGTTGAAGTTTTCCAAAGGCAAATTTGGTGAGTTCCTTACAATTCCATTATCAATAACTCCTGCACAAGAAATCCCAATTCTTTTTACATTCTTTTCAACACATTCCTCAATTCCTTCAACTATCTCTTTCAAAAGTTTTGTTTTATTCTGAGATGTTTCTTTTCGGATAAAATTTATAATTTTCCCATTCTTTACGCAGGCAATTCTTAAATGAGTCCCACCAAGGTCTAAAGTTAAAACCTCTTTTTTCATACGACTTTAAAACACTTTTATCTTATAAATCTTATCAAAACATTTGCAATTTCAAAACATACCCTGCAGTAATTAATAAAATTCCAATAACTCCTAGAAGTTCTTCAAGATATATCTCTTTCATGACTTCAGTATCTATTTTGTGTGCCTTTCTTATTTTCATATGAACTAAAATAGCCATTATTGCCACAAGAATTTTCCCAGTAAAGTCAAAAGTCGTCGCCCAAAACTGAATTCCAAAATCTATCATTTTATTTTATATTTTTTGTAATTTAAACAAAAATTCTTATCCCCTTCTTGATGTTTTTTATAAGTTTCATCAATAATTTCCATAGCTTCTTTATAATCTTTAACTACAAATAATGTTGCTAAATCTTTTCTTTCCAAATATTTACTTCCCAAAGGATATTTTTCTACCCATTTCAAAAGTGGAGGCCATTGTCTCCCAACTAATATTATCGGAATATGACAAATATGCTCTACTTGAGTTAACTGCCAAGTATAAAACAATTCCAATAAAGTCCCAATTCCTCCCGGAGCAACAACAACCGCATTAGATAATGTCATAAAGTAGTCAAGTCTTTTTGAAAATCTCTTGAACTCCTGAACAATATCTACATGTTTGTTTAGTTTCTGTTCTTTTGGAATTCTAATTCCCACTCCAATAGAACGTGCCCCAGTTTTTTTACTTCCAAGGTTATGTCCACTATTTGCGGCTTTCATCAATCCAGGACCCCCTCCTGTAACAACATCAAAACCTCTTTCCCCCAACATTTTTGCAAGAGATTGAACCTGTTTGTAAATCTGATTATTCTCTTTTATTCTTGCAGATCCAAAAATCGTAACTCTAAAACCATTTTTCTTTGGTTTGTATTTATCTTTCATCTTACTCTTTTTTAATTAAAT
>SDBV01007895.1_pt1 | contig 14438 bp, 7 predicted proteins | sample 2277081 | NCBI WGS metagenome assembly SDBV01 (sample SAMN10402039, study PRJNA504765) | marine sediment metagenome | isolation source: marine sediment core GS10_PC15, 223 cmbsf | place: Arctic Ocean: Southern Knipovich Ridge | collected 2010
AAAGAAGCTCTTGCGCCGGCTCTTTGCGGCATTACTCCAAATGAAGATTTACAGGTCAATGATTTAGTTAATGTTATTGGAGATAGATTTGACCTTGGTTCAGGCGAATTAGATAGAAGATTGATTTTTAATCAAGACAAAGCGGCAACATCTTTAGATTGGACTTCTAATACTGAAATTAGTAATGCAGTTATTCCCTCAGGAACAATTAGCGGAAACGTATTTATTGAAAAAGATGTTCAAGTTAACTGCCATTTAGAATGTGACGGATTTTCTTTTGCCGGCCGGTGTTTTGGAACAATGATTGAAGTTTGCAACGAAGCTCAAATAAGAAGTAATCCATTGTCTATCACTCTTTTGCAGATTGGAGATCCAGAAACTTTTGAGCTTCCTCAGGTTTTTGAAAACAGTAATTGCTCAAATAATATCCAGACTCCTTCCCCGCGTTATTTGTCTTCGCAGGCTTGCAACAACGCATTAATTTCAGCTCGTTTTAATATGGAAGTAGATAATTTATCAAACACTAATATCATTATTAAAAAATGTAATCCAGGCAATGAAGAGTTTGATTCAGAATTATGCACCACTAATGTCAGCGGAACAATTGTGGAAATAGACAAGTCGTTTGTTAATCCTCAACACAATGCAGTTCATTTATATCCAGACATAACAACGGCCAATCGATTTTGTTTTGAACAGGGTTATACTGGCTTTAAAGCGACTTATTCTACAGTTGGTTCATTTGATGACTATATAAGGTATGTAGACGGAGAATGGGTTGAAGAAAATTCAGTAGAAAGGATTGGTCTAGTACTTTGTAGCAAAGGATTTATTTATACACCCAGCGTTTTGTTGGATCAAAATTATTGGTATCAGGTTGTTCTTAAAAGCGGGGCCACAGGAATTATAAGTTCGGTTGATAATTATCAGTTGGACGGAAACAAGGACGGAAATGAAGACGGTTCGCCCAATGACGACTATATTTGGTATTTTAAAACAAAGAATGAATCAGAGATTTGTTCTGCTCAAGCAATAAAAATATTTGAACAAGACCCGATTGGGGTAATTGTTGAATCAGGAACTAAAGATTATTCTGCTTTGCCAATTGGTCCGGATTGTCAGATTTTAAGACCAGATACATTTACTTGGACCTGGGAATCAACAGAACCAAGTGCGGCCACTATTGCCCTGCAAGTACCCGCTTATACTGCCATGGCCACAGCTGTAGGTTTAGGAGAAACAGAAATTGAGGTTACAGCTACTCCGCCAGTCGGAGAATCAGCAACCAATTCTGTTGATTTAGTAGTGGCCACTTATCCTAATGTAGAAAGTTTTCAGCCTTCTGGATCTAATATTTGCCGCAATTCAGTAATTAAAGCGACTTTTGATCAAATAATGAACAGATACAGCCTTTCTAAAGAAAAAATAAAGTTTTATAAATGGGATGCGGCTTGGCAAGAGATTACCTCGACAATTAATATTTCAATTTTTGACAACGCAGAAAAAACAGAGGTAAGTATAAATGCCGGATTACTTGATTCTAATCGAGAATATAAAGTAACTATTTTAGGCGGAGAAAACGGGGTAGAAAGCACTTATGGTGTTGATATGGCCGCTAGTTATAATTCAACATTTACTACTTCTGACGAGATTTGTACTTTGTCACAAGTTGATATTGAACCAAAAACAACTGATTTTACAGCCACGGGCGAATCAGAAAATTTAATTGCTTATACATATGATAATCAGGGAGGTGAAATATTAGGAATTCCTGGTGTTTATAATTGGACCTGGTTATGGGAATCTTCAGATGCTTCAGTAGTCTCAGTAGCTGGATCTATTTCAGAAAGTGAAATTGTCACGGCTCAAAACAGAAATGGCCAAGTGCAGATTACAGCCACAGCAACACCAAGTTCTGGTGATCCAGTTTCTGGTCAATCTGAAATAAATGTCTTTATTTGTGATTATCCTTGGTCTTTTGAAGATTCAATTGGTCCAGGCGCGGCTCCGAATACCCAGTTTAGATTAAGTTATTGTAAAGGAGATGATTCTCAAGAAGAAGCGGACAGATTACCAGAATTATCAGAGGCATTAATAGAGGGTAGTGATGTTTTAATCAAAGAATTTCTTTTTTCAATTGGGGACTCAGGAGATATAATTGGTTTAAAAGTGTTTAATAATTCGAGACGTTTAAGTATTTTGAATTGGTATAAAGATCCGTATGAAGGCGTGCCAAACCCAGGTAATCCAAAAACTTTTACTATTGATAATTATCTTGCTTTAAGAGAGGGAAGAACTACTTATGTTGGGGCAACAAACATTGACGGCAGCAATATTTATTCCTATATTTACCTTATTTCATATAATAATAATGCCCAACCAGACACCCTAGATATTTATAATCAAATATTAAATAATTGGGAATTCAATGTTAATTTGGGCGGTGATATTGAAAGCAAGACTAAAATACAAAATGATTTATCAAGGCTTTATAATTTTGAGGAAATAAAAGACAAGCTAAATGAGTATCATCAGATTCAGGAAAAATATCCGATATTAGGAGGGGGGACATATGTTTTAGGCAAAACCAATAGTCTTTGGCCTTCTTGGGAAAATACTTTATCAGAGATTTTAGAAGCATCATTACCAAATGATCCAATTAATGAATTTAATGGTCCTTGCGCAGGTTGTGATGATGAACCAGATTTTCAATGTGATAATACTTGTTATAATCCAACTACTCGGGTTGATGAGATTCCTAATGGGTCTCATGTTTATCAATATTATGTTCCAGAAGATCCAGGCTGTGTTGGAGAATATTACACTTTATCAGCTAATTTAGAATATGGTGATGGGGGAATCACCTGGAAAGGAGAAGAAGACGTTATCACTACTCGGTCAGATTCTTTAGGAGATTTTAATTATATCTATTATTCTCCAGAAACACCTGTTTGCGGGGATGGAACACTTCAATGCGGAGAACAATGTGATTGCAGCGGTAATTATCAAACTTGTTGTTCACCTTTTCAAACAGGATATTGTCCAGGAACAACTTTTCCATCAGAGGGATTTATTCCTTCAGAAACATGTGAAAATTTAGGATATCAAAGCGAGCCGACAGGTTTTCTTGAATGTAATAATTGTTCTTGGAGTGGTGTTTCATGCGCAAAAAGAATTAATGGAGAGGCATGTGGAAGCGATGATAATTGTCATTCTGGCAATTGTGCTGACGGAGTTTGTTGTGATACTTCTTGTACTGGAAATTGTGAATATTGCGGGGATGGCTATGGCGGTTCAGCTGGAGTTTGTCATAATGTTAGTGTTGGAAACGACCCCAGAGATGTTTGCAATAATACTAGTGGATGTTTAACTGGTAATTGCGACGGCAGTGGCTTTTGTACAGACTATTATACTTCTGAAGATAGAAATTGCTCATCTTGTCAGACTTGTGATGGGGCAAGTTCTGGAACTTGTGTTAATAGAGCAAATAACACTCAAGATACAACCGGCTTAACACTGTGCCAAGATACTTGCAAAAAATGCTATAACGGAACGTGTGTTGACCAAACAACATCTCAGGATTTGTTTACCCAATGTGATTTAACCTGGAATGCTTGTAACAGTGATTGTGTTAGAAGGGGAGGTGATGGGTTATGCGATACTGGCGGGGTTTGTGATACTAATGATAGAACAGGAAATATTGCTTCTGGTAATGTTTGCACTGGTAATGGTGATGCCGTCTCTGTTTCAACTTCAAATTATTGCGGAACACCTGAAAATAGTTGTACAGATAATAGTTGTTCAGGCACTAAATGGTATCGTTCTTGCAATAATAGCGGTACTTGTCGGAATGTGGGCGACCACACAGGTGGTTTTTCAGAAACACTTACGGCTAATTCTAATTATGTATTTAATACAGCTTGCGGACAAGATTATCATAGTACTAGTAATTATTGCGGATCAGTTCTTTATAATTGTACAGACGGGGCTTGTTCAGGAACAAAATATTATCGCGGTTGTACTGGCAGTGGAGCCTGTAAATCAACCGCGACAGGCGCTTATGCACAAATAATTTATCCCAATACAGGAAAAACTTTAACAGCTAGTTGTGGAGTAACTGGTACTACTCTTTGTAATTATTCTTCCTATAATGCTTGTAATTCAGACTGTGTGAAAAAGAGAGATCAATTAAGGTGTTCAGCTGGCCATAGCTGTTCTTATGATGTAGGAAATAATACAACTAATGTTGCTGAGAATAAGGTTTGTGTTAATGGTTCAGAAGTAACCCGTTCTTCTACTTATTACTGTGGGCTAAGTAATTCTTGTACTTCTGGGGCTTGTTCAGGAACAAGATATTATCGCGGTTGTACCAGTAGTGGAGCTTGTAAGACAAATAATACAGGAGCAGCTTCAGTCACAGTTAATGCTAATCCTGGCAACATATTAACTAGTAGTTGCGGGCAATCTACTGCTCAATGCGCAACATGTCGTGTCTGTGATGGCAGTGGAGACTGTGACCCAGTCACAGGCATAGGGCCACCACCTTATTTGGGAGCCGGTTCGGGAATTTGTTGTACTGGTGTCGAATGTTCTCAATCTTGCTGTGGCAATACTTGTTGTGCGGCTGATGTGGTTTGTTGTAATGGTTCTTGTTGCGCGGCTGGGGAAATTTGTGATGTAACTTGTCAACTTCCTCCTAGATATAATATTTCAGGTAATATTGCTGAAGCCTTAACAGGCAATCCTGTGAACATAGCTACTGTAATAGTGAAACAAGGTACTACAACTATTTCTTCTACAACGACCAATTCTAATGGTGACTATTCTTTTAGTAGTATTCTAGGAGATATAACTTATCATGTATTTGCTTCTAAAACAAATTTTACTGATGGTGACACAGGTAGTTTTGCTCTTAATAGTAATGTGAGTAATAAAGATCTATTTTTACTTCCGAGTGGCTGGTCAGGAACTGGTACTATTATTTTAGACTGGGGAGACAGTACTACTTGTGAGAGTGGAACAGGACCTAGGGATTTAGATGTTCATTTAGAATTTAATAGTTATCATTTATATTATGGAAACAGAAATACTGGGCCAGCAGAAGCTGAAGCACATTTAGACACGGATTGTACAAGCACTGGTGGAATAGAAACCATTACCATTGATGCTTTTATGGCCAATACAACTTATCAATATTATATTAAAAGTTATAGCGGCGAATCATTTAATAATACAGTGAATGTTAGAATTATTAATGGAAACGGTGTAACTGTTGCGAGCTGGACTGCAATTAGTAATGGGAATGATTATTGGTATGTTTTTGATTTTGTCGTTGATGGGTCAGGGGAGAGTTCTATTCAGAACAGGAATGTCTATAGGAGTTCAGCCCCATAATTAAGAATATCTATAGTCCCTGGATCCAATTCTATAAATTTAAAGATTAAAATTATGTTTTTAAAAAAGACATTTCTAATATTTTTTATTATTTTTCTGATTATTATAAGCGGAGTACTTTTATTCTATTTAAAAACTAAAGCCCCAGAACAAGGAAAACCAGCTAAAGAAAATGGTGAGGTTGTTGCAGAATCCCCACGCATAAGCACGCTGTCAAAACTTGAAAATTATGATTCAACACAAGATTATTTTATGGTAGAAAATTATATAGCAGACGAGACTGATGTTGAGTTTCAAAAAACAGGGGATAGACAAGCCAATATTTATGAATATAATATTTTAGATAAAGGCACTACTGAAAGGACAGAAGATTTAACTTTTGAACAGGGCGGTTTACCAGATGGTTATATAGAGTTTAGTCCAGACGGTATAATAGAATCTGAAGTGAATTATGATTATTTAGATGAACAAATAGAAATAAATAAACCATTTTTATCAGAAGAGATAATAGAAGTCCCTTTAGAAAAAAGAAGTTATGATTATTATCAAGATATACAAGAAGAATTGCAAAGAGTAGAAAAAGAATCGCCAGAGGCAGAAGAGCTTTTGGAGGGGGATATTACAGACGAGGAAGCAGACGAGGAAGCAGATGAGGAAGCAGATGAGGAAGCAGATGAGGAAGCAGATGAGGAAGCAGATGAGGAAGCAGATGAGGAAGCAGATGAGGAAGCAGATGAGGAAGCAAATATTCTTCAAAGGATTCTTCAATGGATAACACCAGAGCAGACCATTATTAAAATAATTCCTGCTGAAAAATCTGCTTTTAGAATTCCAACAAAAGTTATATTTATTGAAGAAGAAAACGGGGATCAAGACAGCGACCATGATGGTTTGTCTGACGAAGAGGAAAGAGAGATAGGGACTAATCCTGAAACGAGAGACACGGATGACGATGGGATTGATGATAAAGATGAGATAATATTAGGGACAGATCCGTTGGTCTCTGATACAGATGGCGATGGAATTTCAGACGGCCAAGAAAGTAAAAGTGGTACTAATCCATTAGTGAAAGATAATTAAATTATTCAAGATTTATATTAATTAGTTTTTATTAGTTTATTATTATGCCAGAAGAAAATAAAATTGAAGATATTTTTGATAAAGTTGAAGAAACACCTTCTTCTACAGTGGCCCAAGTAGAAGGGCAGTCTATTAAAACAAAAAAAGTAGAACCAAAATTTAAAAAAAGGATTAATATAAGCAAGGTAATTCGTTTAATAATAATAATCATTATTATTGTTATCCTTATCTTTACTCTCTGGTTTGTTTTTCCTAAAATAAAAGAAAAATTTTTAGATGAAACAGAAACACCAATTCAACAATTAGAACAATTAGAACAAGAAGAATTAGAAGAAATACCAGTAGATTCAGAAGAATCAGAGAATAATAAAGAACCATTAGATTCAGATCATGATGGCTTAACAGATGCAGAAGAGCGTGAATTAGGAACCCGTATAGATAGTTTAGATAGTGATCAAGATGGCCTTTTTGATAAAGAAGAAGTTAAAATTTATTTGACCGATCCTCTAAATCCTGACACTGATGAGGACGGTATTTTAGATGGAGAAGAAGTAAGAAAGGGGAGCGATCCTAAAGACCCTGATCCAGATGCAAAATTTTTGGATTTACAAAAAGAAATCCAAAAAATAAAACAATAAAATAACAATTAAACATTAATTTTTTATGTTTGAAGAAAAAAAACAACAACAATCATCACAACAACCGCAAGAACCGGCTGCACAGGGTTCTTCGCCGGTTCCTCCAACTGAACCAGGAGCGGCTCAGCCAGCAGTTCCTGATCCTGAATCAGCAACCGAACCAACAGAAACACCTCCTGCACCTTCAGAGCCAGCCGCAGATACTCCTGTCCCTGAGGCAGCTCCTGAACCTGCCGCTGAAACCCCTCAACCAGAACCAGCTGCTCCAACGCCAGTTCAACCAGAACAGCCAGAAGATATTTTAGAATCTGTTTCTCCTTCTCCCACCCCTTCAGAGCCAGCAGTTCCTGCTCCAGAACCAGCAACTGAACCAGCGCCCCCCACACCCTCAGAGCCAGCCGCAGATACTCCCGTCCCTGAAGCAGCTCCTGAACCTGCCGCTGAATTACCTCAACAAGAACCAGCTCCCCCCACACCCTCCAAGTCTCCAATACCTGAACAACCAAGCCCACCACTTCAACCGCCAGCCACTAAATTTGCTACTCCAGAGTTGGCTAAAAAAGAAATTATTCAAGAAGCAGATGAAGGAGGAGATTCAGAAAAAGAAACAATCCGAGTAATGGCAGATAAATTTAGAAAATTTAAACCAAAAAAACCAAAATCAGGTAAAAAGAAAGGTAAGCTTTTAATTATTTTATTAGTTGTTGTTATATTAATTATTGCCGGAGGACTTGGTTTTTACTATTGGGCCCAGAATTATTCCCAAGAACCGGATGCGCCTGAACCAATTATAGAGCCGATAGATACAGAATTAGAAGAGCCTGTAGAACCAGTTGAAGAAGAAGAAGAACCAGAAACTATTGAAGAGCCAGTTTTATCGCCAGTACAAACCTTAAAGAATGAGCTAAAAAATGCTGAAACAGGAGTTGTTATTTCTTGGGCAGAAATTTATTTACCAGAAGGGGCCACAGAAACGGACATTAAACTAGAGATTAGTGGAGAGTTAGTTAGTGAAGAATCAGAAGGAGATTATAAGATAATAGGAGGCCTTTATCAGGTTTCTTCTCAAAAAATTGAAACTGAATCTGTTAATTCCGACGTTGAAACTGAAGAAGAAACTGAAGAAGAAACTGAAGAAGAAACCGAAGAGACGCTTGATATAATTTTTAAGAAAACCGTGGACTTAAAAATGTTTTATCATCAAGATTTAATTGAAGATATGTGGGAAAAAGATTTAGTCCTTGGATATTTTAAAGATGATCTTTGGACACCTTTATCTTCTTCTCTTGATGAAGAAACAAACATATTAACTATTAGTCTTGATTTATTGCCAGCGAAAACCTTAGCTATTATTGTAGCAAAAGAAAAACTTATTCCTAAGGTAGAAATGTTTCAGATAGCTCCAGAAATTGTCTCTAGTACAGATACAGATAGTGATGGCTTAACAGATGTTGAAGAGACACTTTATCACACTGAAGTAAATAATCCTGACTCAGACGCTGATACTACACCTGATGGCCAAGAAGTTCTTAATCTTACAGATCCTAATCAGGCAGAGGGGGTTCAACTGGCTACTTCAGGGTTAATTAATGTTTATACTAATCCAACTTATTCTTACAGTTTCTTTTATCCTTCATCTTGGTTAGCAAGAGCCATTCCAGAAACTAATAATCAAGAAGTATTAGTTATTACAAATACAGGTGAATTTTTTAGTATCACTGTCGAAAATAATCCAGAAGAACTAAAACCAGTTGAATGGTATTTACGACAATCACCAAGTGTTGATCAATCCTTGTTATATTCAACTATTGTTAATAATCAAGAAGCAGTTTGGAACCCAGAACACTTAACCCTTTATATTAATAAAGATAGTCGTATTTATATCTTGTCTTATAATATAGGAACTGAAAAAGAAGCTAACTTTAAAACAAGCTTTGAAACAATGATTAACAGCTTCCAATTTGTTGTTCAGCCTCAAGGTAGGGCAGATGGAACTTTAATTAAATATCCTGATCAACCAGGAGTCTATTTAATTGAATCTGGCAAGAAAAGAGCCTTTGCCTCAGGTGAGGTCTTTGAAAGAATAGGTTTTAACTGGGAAGATGTTATTGAAATTCCTTACAATGAAACCTATATTGACGGAGATCCAGTTACTGGCCGTTTAGATGGAATTTTAATTAAATATTCTGATCAACCAGGCATTTATTTAATTGAATTTAGCAAGAAAAGAGCTTTTGCCTCAGGTCAGGTTTTTGAAGCATTAGGTTTTAAATGGGATGACGTTATTGAGATTTTAGCTGATGAAGTTTATCCAGACGGACCAATTATTGATAGTAATGTAACTTCTGTACCAAGCAGAGAATAGATACAAAATAAAATAAGATTTTAACATGAGAAAACTTGTTGTTTTTATTATTATTATTTTATTATTGATATTTATTTTTCTCCTTAAAGGAGAAAATATTTTTTTTAATGTTTTACAGCCAATCCAAAATTTTTTTTATCAATTAGAAGCGCCATCTTTATCTGGAGATGAGTTTTATCGTCAACTTAAAATAGAAAATGTTAAATTAAAAAAGATTCAAGTTGAAAACGAAATTTTAAAGGATCATTTTAATTTTTTAGACAAAACAAAAGACAACAGTGTTTTAGCTAGAGTAATTGGCCAAAAATCAGTAGCCGGATTTAAATGGCTTTTACTAGACCAAGGAGCAGATAAAGGGATTGAACCAGGCTTAGCCGTAGTTGACCAAAACGGTGTTCTAGTCGGGGTGGTTGTCAAAGTTAAAGACTCTATTTCTTATTCTCAACCAATTTTTGATCAACACTTATCTTTAGCCGCTGACATTATTACTTATGACCCCTTAACTCAATTGCCTTTAAAAAATGATATTAATAATCCCGAAATCGTTTCTGGTATTATTCAAGGAGAATACGGATTAACCTTAAAAATGAAATATGTTCCTTTAGACAAGAGAATAAACATTGGAGATGCCGTGATTACGACTGGTTTAGAAGATAATATTCGTTGGGGAATAGTTATTGGTCAGGTAATGGAAATTAATAAAAAACCAAATGATATTTTCCAAGAAGTCATTGTTAAACCTCTTTTAACACCAAATCCAAAAATTGTTTCAATTATTTTACCTCAATAATATGTCAATTCTAAAATCCATTTGCTTAATTTTTTTTATCCTAATTTTGGCTGCTTTAGAACTTTCTTCTCCGTTAATTCCTACAGAGGTTTCTTTGATTTTTATTCTGACAATACTTTTTTTAATTGAGTCAGGGAAAGACAAAACAGTCAAATATATTTTTTTAATAAGTATTTGTGGAGGCGTTTTATTAGATGCTTATTCTATTTTTCCCCCGGGTTTGTTTACTTTAAGCCTAATTCTGACTAGCTATTTTTGTTACAAATTTTTACTGTCTAAATTTAATTTAAATAAGTCATTAAGTATTTTTGTCTTTGGTTTAGTTGCCGGCTTGGTTTATCAGGCTTTTATTCTGTTGATCAGCCAATTTTTTTATTTAATAAATTTATCAGACTTAAGAATTGGTTTTGATAAATTTTATTGGTCTTCCTTATTTCAATCAATCTTTTTCAACACCTTATTAATCACTCTTTTTTCTTTCTTAATTGGATTAATAGGATTAAAGTATAAAAAATATAAAGGAATAAACATATGAGCGATCCTTTTAATATCCAATCATCAAGTAAGGGAGGTAAGGATTTTAAAGATAGAAAAATACCAAATTTTTCTCATCGCCTTGATGAAGGTAATTATTTACCAGAAAGCGAGCCAGAAACAGCTGCTTTGGCTACGCCCATAAAAAGAGGAAGAATTTATTTTTTATTTCTTTTTATTTCTTTGCTAACCTTATTAATGTTGGGACGTCTTTTTTGGCTGCAAATTGTTCATGGTCAAGAATATCGAGATATTGCCGAAGGAAACAGGGTCCGTATCTTACAAATAAAAGCTGATCGGGGATTAATTTATGATAGAAATCTTCAACCTTTAGTCAAAAACAGACCTGGGTTTTCTCTAGTAGTTATTCCAGGTGATTTACCTAAAGACAAAGAAGAAAAAGAAAAAATATTAGAACAAATTTTTTCAATTTTAAATGTAAATGAAGAAACACAAGAACAAATCAGAGAAATTTTTCAGAACTTATTACTTCGTTCTTATCAGGAAGTAAAATTATTAAAAGATCTGGATTATCAAACAGCTATTAAACTAGAAACAAAATTAAAGAGTCTGTCAGGTATAAACCTAAGAATAGAGGCAGAAAGAGAATATTTAAGAAAGCAGACTTTGGCCCATATCTTAGGTTATGTTGGAAAACTAAGCCCAGAAGAGCTAATAGAATACCCAGATTATTTAATAACAGATTTCATTGGTAAAACAGGCCTAGAATTATATTATGAAGATTTATTAAAAGGTAAAGACGGGCAAAAAAGAATAGAAGTTAATTCATTGGGAAAAGAAGAAAGTATTATTTCCCAGCAAAAACCACAGACAGGACAAGATTTAATCCTTTCTTTAGATGCAAATTTACAAGAAAAAGTAAGTCAAATTTTGCAAAGATATTTAAAAGCAAATAGAAGTAAAGCAGGGACGATTATTGTTATGAATCCAAAAAACGGAGAGATTTTATCTATTTTTTCCTGGCCAAGTTATGATAATAATTTATTTATTAAAGGAGGACCAGAAGATTATTTAACTGATCCTAGTCAGCCTTTGTTTTTTCGGGCTATTTCCGGAGAATATGCTTGTGGTTCAGTGATTAAGCCTGTTATCGCCGCCGCTGGTCTAATGGACGAAATTATTAATAAAAATACTACATTTCTTTCTACAGGCGGGATTAATGTCAAACGATGGTTTTTTGCTGATTGGAAAGAACAAGGACACGGTTGGACTGACTTAATTAAAGCTCTGGCTGAATCAGTTAATACGTTTTTCTATTACGTGGGAGGAGGCTATGGTGAAGTTAAAGGATTAGGACCAGAAAGAATTAATCACTATGCCCAACTTTTTGGTTTAACTAAAAAAACAGGAATTGATATTCCTAACGAAAGTAAAGGTTTTTTAGCTACCCCAGAATGGAAAGAAGAAGTAAAAGAAGAACTCTGGTATATTGGTGATACTTATCATATATCAATTGGTCAAGGAGATATTTTAGTTACTCCAATTCAAGTAGCTAATTATACAGCAGCCATTGCTAATGGGGGAATTCTTTTTCAGCCCCATTTAGTTAAAGAATATAGTAATTCTGAAACAGGGGAGAAAAAAAAGATTTTACCTAAAATTATTAGAAAAAATTTTATAGACTCTGAGTATTTAGATTTAATTAAACAAGGTTTGCGGGCAGCAGTTACTCAAGGAAGCGCAAGAAGGTTAAATAACTTATCAGTAATGGTAGCTGGAAAAACTGGTACGGCCCAAGTAGGGGGAAATAAAAGAAGTCATGCCTGGTTTACCGGTTTTGCTCCTTATGAAAATCCAGAAATTGTAGTAACAGTTTTAATTGAAAATGGGGGAGCGGGAGATAAAGTTGCCGTACCCGCCGCTTTAGAAGTTTTTCAGGCTTATTTTCCAAAGCGTTAGAGTTTTCCACAGCTTTAGTTGACTTTTTCTAAAAATCTGATATACTTATAACAATTAAATAAATAATCTGAACTCTAAGGAGCGAGTGTTTTATATTGCTCTAATTTTTGTTTATGGTTTAGTAATACATTTATGCCTAAATTTGTAACGCCTGAAGGGCGAATAAAAATTGAAAACGAATTGGAAACATTAAAAGAAAAGAAGCCGGAAATTACCAAAAGAATTCGTAGTGCTCAAGAATTAGGAGATTTAAGTGAGAATAGCGAGCATACTTCTGCTAAAGAAGAACTCTCTTTAGTAGAATCTCGAATAAAAGAGCTGGAAAATCTTTTAAGAAGCGCTGAAACTGTTGAAGATCGCGAAAAAAGCGATTGTGTTGAAATTGGGACAACTGTAACCATAAAAGTTAATCAAGAAACCCAAACATATACTTTGGTTGGCAGTGAAGAAGCAGCTCCAGGTCATGGCCGTATTTCATATGAATCACCTATTGGCCAAGCTTTATTAGAAAAGAAGGTTGGAGAAAAAGTAAAAATTAAAACTCCTAAAGCAGATATTCAAGCTGAAATTATTAAGATTGAGTAATTTTTTCTATATTAATCAAGGCCCTGTCGGGCCTTGTTTTATTTTCTGACAATGTTAAAATATCACAATATGGGAGAAGAACAACAAAGAATTAAAAAATTAGCAGAAATAAAAAAGAAAGGGATTGAACCTTATCCAGCAAAATCCAAACGTTCTTATACTTGTTATCAGGTTGAAAAAGAATTTAATAAGATTGGCAAAACAAAAAAAATTGCTTTACTTGGCCGCCTTGTTTTAATAAGATTGCACGGCAAGGCTTGTTTTGCCCACATCCAAGATGGAACTGGAAGGTTTCAGCTTTTTTTAAACCAAAAAGATCTTGGTGAAGAAGAGTATAAGTTTTTTGTTAAAAATATTGATGTCGGTGACTTTATTCAAGCAGAAGGCAAACTTTTCACGACTAAAAGAGGAGAAAAAACCCTTCAAGTTTATTCTTGGAAAATTTTATCTAAAGCAATTTTACCTTTGCCAGAAAAATGGCATGGCTTAGCTGATATTGAAACTCGTTTTCGTCAACGTTATCTTGATTTATTGGTTAATAAAAAAGTTAAAGATATATTTTTTAAAAGAAGCCAGATTATTAAAGTAATTAGAAAATTTTTTGACGATTTAGAATATGTTGAGGTAGATACACCTATCTTACAACCTTTAGCAGGCGGAGCAGCGGCTAAGCCTTTTGTTACTCATCACCAAGCATTAGACATTGATTTATATCTAAGAATTGCTCCTGAGCTTTATTTAAAAAGATTAATTGTAGCTGGTTTTGAAAGGGTTTATGAAATTTCTCGCTGTTTTCGTAATGAAGGGATTGATTGGGCGCATAATCCAGAATTTACCCAGATTGAGTTTTACCAAGCATATGCTGATTATCAAGATTTAATGAAATTAACTGAAAACTTATTACAGAGATTAGTTAAAGAAGTTACAGGAAAATTAATCATTGAATATCAAGGTAAAAAAATTAATTTTAAGCCGCCTTATCCAAGAATGGATTATCAAGAGGCATTGTTAAATCATACTGGAATTGATATTGATAAAGAAAAAGATATTAAATTATTAGCCAAAAAAGCAGAAAAATTAAAAATTCCTGTAGATAAAACCTGGGGAAGGGGAAAAATTATTGATGAAATCT
>SDBV01007896.1_pt1 | contig 14437 bp, 15 predicted proteins | sample 2277081 | NCBI WGS metagenome assembly SDBV01 (sample SAMN10402039, study PRJNA504765) | marine sediment metagenome | isolation source: marine sediment core GS10_PC15, 223 cmbsf | place: Arctic Ocean: Southern Knipovich Ridge | collected 2010
GCTAAAGATGAGAAAAGTCAATAACTTTAGAATATTGAATCAAATGCAAAAAACCATAAAAGAAGAAATTCAAAAACGAACCTCTCAGCAAGGAATTTCAACTAGAAATGGGACATGATCTTTGGGGGAGTATTATTAGTTAAAGCCGATCGACACCGGAATTTCACCGGGGCTATTAAAAGGGATGTGGATAGTCCCATTGTTAGTGGATCAGTAACCATTAATGAGGGCAAAATCTACAGTATGGCATCGAGTGAAGATAAACTCTGCCGAAATCTCGATATTCTATGTGTGTTGAAATTGGATCACGGAATTCATCGTGATGCAGGATTATTTATTGGGGTTTGTGGGGGTAAATACTTTCTTAATTGATTTAAGGTCATCAGGAATTTTTCAATTTACTGTGCTCTGAGTACTTTATTTTGAGACATTAATTATAATATCGATATTTTCAACTTCTACTATTTCCATATTGACACATGAAAATTTTGAATCTTCGAAAAAGGCAACATTTACGCCACTTTTTGTCATTGCGCTTCCATATTCAACACCCTCTAAACCAATATGTTTAATAAACTCACAAAGATATTGTGTAGGTAAATATTCTAACTCGGATTCGTATCGTCTAAGTGGTCTGGATAATTCTTTTTCAAGGTTTCGTAGAAAGGGTTGATATATAATCTTTTCGTATAAGTTCTCTTCAAATGGGTTTAGAATATCAACAGTTCTTAGTTTGACAATTTCAACGTCTTCCTTTAATTCAAAAGTCCCAATTGTCACATAATCTAAATATGTTGCTCTGGTCTCATAAAGAGTTGTTTCCTTGTCTGTTGATAAGTACAAGTATGGTATCCCCTTCGGATTGGCACGTCCGGAAGTAGCCTTTTCCACAGGGGGTTTCCCGATATCTTTAATATCTATTCCTTCTTTTTTTGAAATTCGCCCCCTATAAAACAAACTTCCAGATTTATAAAATTTCCTTTTGTCTTTAAGGTACTTTTCCAGTAAATCAAGATCAATTACATTCTCAATGAAGAAACGGTTGGTATTAACGATTTCTTTTTTTAGGTTATTCCACTGATCAAGTAAATCTTTTGATTTAGGGCTATTGATTGCTTGATTTATAACTTTCTTACTGAAAAGATTAGGATCGATTAATGATTCTTCTGAAAACATATCAGATAGAAGCACATTGATCTTTTCTGAATTCAAATTAAAAATTTGCCACTCAATCTGAATTAGATCACATAAAAAATCATCTCCTTTTTCAGATGGTTTGTATAAATCGATAGGTTGCTGAAAAAATTCAGCCATTTCCCTTGAATCAACAATCTTTATTGACTTCGTACCACAAAATTCACAATCCCCAATTTTTTGTGAAATGCTTTCAATAATTTTCTTTATTTCAATATGTGCAAAGCACTCTGAACAACAATGCATGATTACCGGGACATTAGGAAATTGTATACCAACTCCATATGATGCTTTAAGGATAGTTTCTTTGGCACTCCTAAACCCGGATAAGAACCATCACTGTGAAGTTTTCTGAATTCTTGGCAAGCAAAACTATCTATTTCTCTGGCATTAATAAAGTCGATTAGTTTTTCCAATGCTTCCCCAAATTTCCCTGCTACATCTGTGGTATCTTCATTGCTATCAGAAACAAAATGTCTTATCCAAAACTCGTCATCATCATTCATGTATGTTAAATGAATAGCAACCGCATAGGGAAGAAATCCAGAATCAGTATACTCATCACCTATAGTAAGGTAATCCGCAAACCCCTGATATCCATCTTCGTCAAAAAACAGATGTTCATCGCTGAAGAATTCATCAACAGTATCTCTGTAATCTACATTACGTCTTAATAATTTGAATGGGTTTGATAAGGATATTTTTCTGTCTATTTGCTTTCTAACGTTCCTGACAAATCGTTTGCTATTTATCGCTTCATTTAGAATAACATACTTAATGTCGGATTCCGCAAGAAAACGAAAAAATTCTTCTTCTGATTTTGGTAATCCATTACATATTACACTGAGATTACTCAGCGCATTTTCTTCGATGACTTCTGTAAGAGATAAGATTGATACAGTTTCATTAATAACCACAGAAGGTTGAAAGTTATCATAGTCCCCTATTTCATCTCGAATGATTCGTAGTATTTCATCAGGATGTTTTATACTGCCAACTATGGGATTAATTATTAGATTAAAATTTTGATTATTCTGGATTAAGGACTGAAGAGACTTTATTAACGTAACAGTAGTTTCCTTAACAGGTTCAATTATAGGGGATAGTTGACTATTATCTACTGCAAATTCAGAAATTTCTCTTAGAACGATTAGTTCAAATTGTTTACCACGTAGGTAGGGGAAGTACATGTTTTCGGGGTGTTAAATTTTCCTATGCAGAATTCTGGTTAGTTTACGATACTCATTCTGATCCAGATCAAGGGATAGGCAGATATGCTTTAAAGATTCAGGAATTGAGTTAGATGCTAATAAATCATTCTCTTTCAATCTCCTTTTTTTAAGTTCTTCTAACATTAATTCATGCAGCTTTTCGTGAGGTATCTTTTGAAATAATTCTTTACATGCACGATAAAACTTTACATCAGACACTTCAGGTAGGTATCCGAAATATTTAATTAAAACATTAGTGTATTCTGGCTTTCTTAAACACTTCAATATTGAAATAGGATCAAACTCTGTATTAATCTTTGCATCCCTGATTGGTTTGAGTTTAGTATCATCTGTTAAAACTAATATTCCGATGCTGTCATCAATTATATCAATGTATTTGTCACTCAGGGAGTGGAAAGTTACAATATAGATTTCTTGAAATACCTTCTTGTAGTCAATAATCTGAGTAGCCAATCTTACCGGATTATCAAGTTCCGTCTTTATCTCAAATACTTTACTTGTGCCATTCAATAACACTAAATCGGCAATTGACTTATTTATCCGAAATTCATTTAATGCATTTGTGGTTTCAAGTCCAAATTGCCCAATAAGTAGATCATTTATTATGACATTTTTATAAATATATTCATTGCGGTAATTATGTTTCAGGCTACTAAAAACGTGGTAAAAGTACTCATGAAAAGTCGGCTTTGTTAAATTAATCAATCCCCTATCATATTTCCTTGACTTTAATTTTACGTAACTAATGTCATCGTTACGAATCATTCTTTCTAAAGTGGATTTCGAAAGAATATTTGCATAACTCCTTAATTTGTCAATATTTATTTCGGGGTGATGCATGCTACTCATATAAACAAAAGTACTAAAAAATAAATATGGATTTAAATTGATAATCAACAAATAGCAGCCTGCACATAATATTATCATGACGCAACAGAATTAAGTGCTTGCAACAAATCGGATAGCTGCGCTCCCATTTGGTCGTCCAAATTGTTCTCCCTTTTTAGCATCAACCACTCTACCCATCTGAGTTCCCCTAATTCTAATATAAATGTGATATAATGTTATTTTATCACATTCTTAATACCCCCTAAAACGCAGTCAAACAGCACCTTATCTATGGAATTGTAAAATATTGCAAATATATATGTGATATAACAACCTAATATGTAACATAAATCATATTAATACGTATAGACAAGTTATGAATAAATTTGCAGATTACATTGAATACGATCATGCTCTGAATAAGGGTAAATCTCTCTTGAATGATCCCAAGAAAAATATAATCGGTTTTTACATCATTTACAGCATTAATGTCGGTTTGCGTGTTTCAGATGTTTTAAAACTGAAGCATAGTGAAATAATTGATTTGTCCGTTGGTGATGAAATACTGCTAACTGAACAAAAAACCGGGAAATCGAGAGTAATAACAGTCAATAATGAAGTAATTAATGCATATCAAAAACTCACAGGTATATTAAAAGCCAATGGCAGATACGATGAAAACGGCTATGTATTCGTTTCGCAGAAAGGTGGAGTTTATTCATACAAGAGCATTGACCGGATATTAAAAGAGATATTCCGCAATAAGAAACTTCAGATTAGTAGCCATAGTCTGAGAAAATCATTTGCCCGTAGATTCTATGAGCAAAATAATCGATCTGAACATTCCCTGATGCTTATTGGTGAAGCATTCAATCACTCTTCCCTGCGTATAACTAAGAAATATCTGGGATTGCGTAAAGAGGAAGTAAAAAACATTTATCTTTCTTTATGATATGGAATAACAAAAAGAAGTATGTATAGAATCGCATCAGACAATATCGAGGATCAGATCGACTATCTCGACCAGATAATTAGAACTTGTAGCATAATTCAATTCTATCGAAATAAGGAGCGAAACACTTATAAAGAAGGTGCATTTTACGATTTTAATCTACTGTATCAAAAATCTCTTATACACTCAATGTCGATAAAGCAATTGGCACATAAAATCGGTCTATACGATCCGTCAAGAGATATTTATAAAGAAATAATTGATCCTTTCAGTATAAATATCATTCTGCGAACATCAATGGAGGCATACCTTACATTTTATCATCTAAGTTCTTCCACATCTGAAGATGAGAATAAACTCCGACATATGATTTGGGTTGTCTTCGGGATGTTTCAAAGACAAAAACTATCTTTTAACGAATCAAACAAATTGTATGCTGAGAGTGAAAGCAGGAAGAAAGAAGAGATGTCAAAAATCGAAGCGATAATCTCAAATATTGAAAAGAATCCTGAATTTAAACTATTAGACCACGCAAAACAATCATCATTGCGTAAGCAATACAAAAAGGAGTGGAAGTTCGAGTTTCATGGAAATACATACCAACCAAAAAGCTATCAGGATATTATGAATTCCATTGGTTTCAACAATGATCTGTTTGCCAATATCTACAACAATCTTTCATGGTCAACTCACTCCACAAGTATAAGTGTTGCTCAGCTTAATGACCTATGGGGACAGGAAAGGCATGATTTACTATTCCTAAAAAACGCACTTATCTTCACATCGTCAGTATTAGCTTTCATGACATTAGATTTGATTATTGTCGATAATGACTATTCAGTTGGATACGATAAACTTACCAAAGATCAAAAGCAGTTTCTATCCTATTATCATTCATTTTTCCGGGAATGAAATTACTATCCAATTAACCATATTAAAAGAAACTGGCTATGAACCTTTATCATAAACGGTCTTTCAATTATGCGTACTGCTGTAGTGCCTTTGCTTAAAGTGCAATTCCAACGACCCTACGGTGAACAAGGTCACCTTTTCAACTGCTCTGGCAGCTTCTCCGTAGAGTTACAAAAGAAGATTCACCAATATTCAACTTCACAGCAGTCCGGATTGGGTAAAATTTCTCGAACTAAAGTGAAATAATACTACTAATGCCTGTGCCGAAATATTTGTAGTTGCTAAGACGTTACCATGAACCAGGAACTCGATCCTCAAACCGCAAAGTGGTTATTGAAAGTAGGTAAGCAGGTCAGAGAACTTCGAGAAGAGAAATCTATTGGGTATGCAAAATATGCGAAGGAAATTGGAATGAGCAAAAATACAATTCTAAAGGTTGAGAAAGGAGAGCAAGAGTATTATCTAAGTACTTTGATGAAGATATTATCATATTATCCTGATGTTTCAATGGAAACCTTTTTTAAGGATTGTGGATTATAATTTTTTACAATTCCCGCTTATTTTTTGTAAAATATTGATCGAAGTTCTTTATGTAGGGACTATCTGGTAGCAAACATCCTCCGATTACCGTCCTTTCCTGCCAAAACTACACCTATAACGATCCTCACCCCCCCAAATAGTAGTTTATTCTCCATAATAATGCACGTAAAAGCCAGTTAACGTGCACATAATCACCTAATTAAATATGTTGGTGCATTTTGATCTCAGCAAGTATTTATAGAAAACAATGAAAACCATAAATAAATACCGCAAACGAGTGATGGAGGATCACGACCTTAAACTGCTTGAACAAATTTCGAGTTATTTCAGAGAGTGCCGTTTCATGACAGGTCTCAGCAGGGAGGACTTCTCAAAACAAAATAATATCTCTCGTAGTCTTCTGGATCGTGTTGAATCAGGTAAATATAATATCACATTATCGACAGTCTTACTCCTATGTAATCTATATGAAATTTCATTCTCAGAACTGGTAGATGAAGACTATTATTAACATCGGATAAAAGTGTTACCACTAACAGGGAATAATGATACCACCCTCAACCCCTAAATTGGGTAATATATGTGTTGGTGAAGATGTTGTCCCAAACTTAGTTGAAATTTAAGAAGGAAGAATCAGCCTTTTATGAGCTGATTCTTCCGAGAGGTTCCTTAAAATGTTAAATTTAAATCAACAAATTTTAATTAACATGGAACCTAAAAGTAAAGGTACTCAAAATCGCAGGAATTTATCCTGGTTGCAGGAACAATCCGTAGACCTTAAAATGTCATTGCTACAAAACCATTTAAGCATCTGTCAGATCATGATCAATGAGCTGTTGGAGGAAGAAGTAACACAGAAGGCCGGAGCCCGATACAGCAGAGAAAAGCCCAATGATGGACGCTACAGCCGCTGGGGGTTTAATCCCGGGAGTGTACGTATTGGAGATCAGAAGCTCAAGGTGGATGTTCCCAGGATATATGATAATGAGCAAAACAAGAACACGATGCTGAATCGGTATGAAGACCTAAAACAATTGCCGGAACAAACAGAGCAACTGATTAACGGGGTTTTACTGGGATTAAGCATGCGTGATTACGGCAAAGTTATTGATCACTTTGGAGAAGGTTTTGGAATGAGTAAAAGCTCTATATCCAGGTCATTTATTGACCGTACCGAAGAGAAGCTCAAGGAATTTGAAAGTAGGAGCCTGGAACATTTGAATGTAATAGCATTGTTTATTGATGGAAAGTATCTATCAAAGGAACAGATCATTATATGTATGGGTGTAACCCTTCAGGGCGAAAAGATCCCGTTAGGTTTCGTCCAGGCGGCAACAGAAAACTCAGTACCCATAAAGGATATGCTAACAAACCTGAAGGAAAGAGGCCTGGCCTGGGAAGAAGGCTTATTATGCGTGATCGACGGAAGCAAAGGGATCCGCAAAGCCATAGAGGAAAGTTTCGGTGATAAAGCGATCATACAACGCTGCCAGTGGCACAAACAGGAAAACATACTCAAGTACATTCCGGAGAAAGACCAACAAGCTGTCAAACGAAAATATCAGAAATCTGTCAATAAGGAATCTTACAAGGAAGCCAGGGAATCTTTGATAGATCTGAAGCGGGATCTGGAGCAGATAAATTTATCGGCAGCAAGGTCACTTGAAGAAGGTCTGGAGGATATCTTAACCTTGCACCGGTTAGGCTTAAATGAGGACTTTTCCGTAAGTTTTGCTACGACCAACTGTATTGAAAATCTGAACTCACAGGTAGAAAAATACTTGCGTAAAGTAAAGTTTTGGAAGAACTCAAAAGAAAGGTATCGCTGGTCAGCAGCAGCTATGCTGGAGATTGAAGTTAAAATGAGAAAAGTCAATAACTTTAGGGAGCTGAATAAAATGCAAAAAGCTATAAAAAAAGAAATTCATAAACGAACCTCTCAGCAAGGAATTTCAACTAGAAATGGGACATGATCTTGGTGAATCCCTTTGAAGTTTATCACTTTTCCATCATTGATTTAACACCCCAATTGTTATATCTTTATATACAGGGTATAAACTTTAATGTTTTCAAATTTTGGCACTAATGACTAATTATTTTCCTTCAGCAAGAAGCTGGGTACTTGGAGGTATTATCTGGGGTATATTATCTGGAGTATTCGGCTTTTCATTATGTACAGTTATTGCACATTTTTCCCTCACTGATTTAATTATCATCCTTTCGATCTTCTTTATATTATTTCTCTTTTTTGGTATAATTTGGTTCAGGACCGGGTATTTCATTTCAAAGGGTTATTTAATCATAAAAATTGGTGCATTTACTCATTCAAGGGTGCGAATATCCAGTATCTCGAAGATATTAAGATCAAATAGTGTGCTTTCCTCCCCTGCGAATTCTTTAAACAGATTATCCATTAAGTATGGTCGAAAAGGATTGGTATTGATTTCACCAAAAGATGAAGCTGGATTTCTAACTGCAATAAAAGAAGAGAATTCTAATGTAATTGTAGATATTTAATAACGTGACAATTTAACCTGAACCTTGGGATACATGGATAAAGATGTGCATCAGGATAATGGTAGGCAACAATGATAACAAAGAATGAAAATGCAAAGAACAGGAATTTCAAGGGAATCTCCTTTGATCTGTTAGCTGTCGGACAGAAATCAATGGTAACGAGAATGAATTTTAAAGCTGGCAACACAGTGCCTTTACATTCTCATCCCAACGAGCAAAGCGGATATGTGATTTCTGGAAAGCATAGAATACAATATCAAAATATTAGCGAGATTCTTGATCCCGGAGATAGTTATTCGATACCTGAAAATATTGAGCACTCGTGGGAAGTAATTGAAGGTGGAGAAGTAATTGATGTTTTTACTCCCCCAAGACCTGATTATTTATAAGCTGGGATAAAAGTGCTTTAATATCCTTTACAGAGAATACTCTTTGGCAACAGGTAAAAGCAACCAACATACGATAAAATTCATCTTACAGATATGAGAAGAAGTCGTTTTGTCCTGATAATGCTGATATTCACTTGTTCATCATGTGAGATAGATAAATTTAAACTCGGTGATTGTAATGGCGATGATTGCATCGGTGCAAGTGGATATTTATATGATAGATTAACGGATGAACCCCTCGTTGGAGCAAGTATAAAAATAACCTACAAGGAGAATGTGGATTCTGTGGTACGGGATGTCCTTTTATTAATGATTAGAAATCTTTAAGAAAGGAAGACCTTTCTCTTTTTTTAGTATCTCCCCAAGGCATTAATCTTTTTTCAGGCCAAGTAATAAAAAGAAATCTTTTTGCTCTCGTAAAAGCAACATATAAATTGTTCTTCTCCTGAATCATTTCTACTCCTCCGCTCTTAATTGCACGATAATCTGGAAAAGTTTCATTATCAATTCCCATCAGAAAAATAATTTCATACTCTTGTCCTTTCATCGTATGCACTGTACTGAGAGTGATTCCCTTTTGTTGGCTTAATGGATGGGTTTGACCAAGAACCATTGAATTTCTAAAATTCTGAAGTGATTTATTATCCACTTTCTTGGCATAATTATGCCAATGTGTAATTATTTCTTCAATGTCATTTATAATCATTTTTTTCTCATTATCATTCTCAACATGAGCATGATCGCAGACAAATGACAAGAATGCCTTGAGAGAGGTTTTGAAATTGCTCCCATCATTTTTCAAATTATTTACTATTTCAAATAATTTCTTACTAAAAGTATCTACTATGCTTTCAGATAGTGCTTGAAAACTGTTTATATTCTTTACTTCTAATAGTTTAGTGAGATTTGTGAAATGAAGGGTGTCTTGAGGATTTAATTTAACCTTTAGTGCCAAATCAAACATTTTCATTATCCTTGATTCGGGCTTAATTGATCCAGGTGTTATTTTATAATAGAATGGAATATCATTCTCCTTTAAAACTTTTTCAAGCTCTTTGAAAACATACTTATTTCTTGCTAAAATTGCAATTTTCTCATAAATTATTTCCCCTTCAATATCATCATGATATTTGTTATTAATTAGTTTCTGAATTTTATTTTTAATCCATAATGCTTCAGCTTCCTCATCATCAGTTTTCTGGATCTTAAATATTCCATTAATAATCATATTTCCAATTTCGGTAGAATTCGGTATTATTTTTACAGCTGCTTCAAGGACTCTTTTGGATGAACGATAATTCTCATTTAGTACAAATATTTTGGGTTTAAAATCTTCAACAAATCTTTCGGTCATAAAATCCGGAGAAGAACCATTAAAAGCAAAAATTGATTGGTTGGGATCACCTACCATCATTACATTACTATGTTCTTTACTTGTAAGCGCCCTAATTAATTGATACTGTGCGTTATTTAAATCCTGTGCTTCATCGACACAAATATATTGGTATGTTCTTCTGTATAACGCAGAAACTGATGATTGATCTACAAAAAGATTGTAGGTTAATAATAAAAGATCATCAAAATCAATTGCATTTTGACTTGATAAAATTTCCTGATAGGTACTATATAACAGAACAAGGTTTTCATCTTCTGTTTCAACTAAAAGTTGATCTTCAGATAATAACTCTCTTTTAATGTTTGAAATAAAATCTAAGGCACGACGCAGAAAAGCGTTTTGGTCTTTTGTGCTTTTACCATTATAGGCTGACAAATAGGATGGAGTTGCTGTTAAGGCTTTTTCAATTAGTTTTAGTCTGTCAGACTCATCTTCAAAAATAATTGGCATTTTTGATAACCCTATTAGACTCCCGTGGTTTTCAAGAACATGCTGGCAAAACCCATGAAAAGTACCAATAAAAACTCGGTTCATTATTGATGAATCATCACCCAGGCGTTCTTTCATTTCATGTCCTGCTCTATTTGTAAATGTAATAGCAAGAACTTTTCTTTTTGTCTCACTTAAAAGATATTTAATTCGTTCCGTTAATACACGAGTCTTACCACTTCCAGCACTCGCTTTCACAAGAATAGGTCCTTCATTAAAATTAACAATCCTCTGCTGGTTATATGAAAGGTTGATTTTTGACATTACTGAGTCGTCTTTACGGTTATTAATTCACGAATTCTAGTAAAGAGGTCCATTATGCTGGGTGGAAGCCTTTTTGTGCTTTCTACTATAGCCTCAGCAATCAAAGGTCCATAGGTGGCTTTAGATCCAGATATTTTCTGGCACATTCTTTCGGTATTATAGCTCCCGATTTCTATTGTCTTGGCTTCCTTTTGTTGCTCATTAACACACTTTTGAAGTTCAGCTTTCAATATTGCATTTCTAATCTCTTCAATATAGCCATCTTTAATTAATTGACTTTCAAATTTATTCCCATCTTCAAGAAATACTATCACTTCATTTTCGCTTTTTTCTGATTGGCTATCTCTCAACTGTTTTTTTACACTATTTTTTACATCCTCCTCGGCATCACTATATAAAAGCCAAGGTATATTTAATCCTTCAGCAACCCTCAAAAAAGGAAGATAATTACCAAATCCCCCAACGCCAATGAAATCAATCCCTAATTCTATCGGAGATATATTAAAGAAATGTTTTGCAAATATTGGAAGAGCTTGTTCTTCAGTTTCACCTTCAGAAAGAACAATCACCTTTGCAAAGAAAATTTCTCCTCTAGTGTTAATAACCTGTCGCGCTATCTTCCTAATATCTTCAGCTGTGAAATCATCCGTATTTATTTTGCCACAAATAATAGTATCATCTCCTTTATATATATTTCGAATCTGACTCAATGTAGATGTAGCTGCAATATAAGGTGAATGTGTTGCAATTATTTTCTGGCCTGGTATAGATGAGATTTGAGAAAACAGTTTCTTTTGAGCATTTGGATGTAAATGTGCTTCAGGTTCTTCAATAGCAATTATTGGAAAAAAGGGACTCCCTTCCTTTTCAGAATTGGAATTCAAAATAGTAATAAAAGATTTTAAGGTAAGTAACGAAGACCAACTACGGGTCCCCATTCCATGATATTCCATGGAGAAGCTGTCTTTTCTATCAGTGTAGTAAATAGTTAATCCTTTATTAAGGTCTCTCAATTTCTTTGTAAAAGGAGTAATCTCAACACCATCAGTTGAACTATCCATTGCCGTATCCAACTCTTTAAGTGTATTTCTGATATTTGATAAAATGTCACTGCTATTTACCGCTTGTTCATTAAGATCTTTGATTTGTTTCTCGATAATTTCAACATCCTTATCAGAATATTCAATCTTGGAAATCATCTTTCCTAGATATGAATTATGGATTTTCATGTCTTCAAGAATATCCCTTTGAGCATCCATATAAAAAAATGGCAATTCATCGAAATGGAAATTCTTTTCTTTTCCGTTATCAACCTGATACCAAGAAGTGCCATCATCAGTATATTCTGGCCACTGTTTAAGTATATATTGTTTTGACTTGTAATTGTTATTGATTTGATCAAAAGAAACAACTGTTCTTAGTGGAATAAATGATATGCCATCTGAATTTGTCATTATCCGATCTTCAGTGAAAAGTATTTCCCAATCAGGAGAAAAATCAGATATTGCTTCCCCTTCTGGGGTATTTGGCATTATTAGTATATCAATAACTAAGTTTGTTGATGTGCTATTTTTAGAAATATTAAAATCATCCTGGGATATAAATTGTCTATTACCTATAGCAATTTGTAATGCTTTTAAAACTGAAGTTTTTCCAGAATTATTCATCCCAGTTAAGACAGTTGTTTCTTCAAGGTCTATTTCAATATTTTCAAGTCCTCTAAAACCGAATACTCTTATTTTTGTAATTAAGACACTCATTTTACTATTATTTTGAACGTTACTAAAATCTACTGTTTTCAGAGGTTCTTCAATTATTTTTTTCTCCATTATTGTACCCTGAAATCTTGATGATCGAATTCTTCTTAAATAACTTTTATAATGCTTTTTAGACTGTCTACGTATACGGGCTTTTTTTCTTTTCCTTCGTTTCAGTCTAGACATTATTCTATATTAGATAAAGGCATATAAAGTTCGGTTAAAAATATGTGTGCCATTGTAAGGGATTCATATTTCACCTTCTCATTTCCATGAAATTAGTAAATAAGATTGAGAATGGGGATATTCATAAACAGTTAAATTATGAAATTCGACACTGAAACATTAAGAAATGAAGGGTCTAACTTTCCGTCAAACCCCTCATATTGTCACCTTATAAACCAATGCTCAGAACCCGATTTTAAAGCCTCCTGAAGGTCTTTTACAAACGAGTGACTCTCCCAACGCCTCTTTCGAGGAATGTGTCCAAATACGAGCTTTTATTTACTCCTGTGAACAGGTTGTAAAGCTTCCGATTTTTCCAATCAAGATTAAATAAAGCTTTCAGAGACTTCCTCTCATCAGGGAATTTTCTACCAGAAGTTTCCGATAAGGTACAATATACAATTAAAGTCCAAAATGAATACATATCAAAATACTTTGATAATTCTTCTGGAAGCACCTATCCATGTTGACTGGATGATGACGATTTGCTGCAAATAAATAGATTGTTAATGTTTATTCAGGTTTGATAGGAATATTCGAGAAAAGTAGACCATTTCAATAGATGACAATCGTAAAACTTCTAAAGATCTGTTATATCAACCACACTGGCCATCTCCCGGTACAAACAAATCCCATTTGCCCACTTCATCTGCTCAATTGTATTGCATTCAACCTCATAAATTTTTGGAGTTGAGACAAGTATACTTGTGCATTTGGCACGGCTGGTTGCCACGTTCATTCGGTTTGGATTATAAAGGAAACTCATGCCTCTGGGAGCATCTTCTGAGGATGAACTTGTCATTGAATAGATAACAATGGGAGCTTCCTGTCCCTGAAATTTATCAACGGTGCCTACTGAGAATCCAGATAATGCCTCCTGTAATGCACTTACCTGAGCATTATAGGGAGCAATGATCAATATGTCATTAGGTTGATGTGCCCTTGATAACCCTTCTCGGTCTATCCAATTTATTTCTGCTGACATGAGATGATTGATGATTTTAACAATTGCCTCAACTTCCTCTTTGGATTGACTTTGGCTTCCAAAATGTTCAATTGGCACATGAAAAAGACCACTGCCTTTAAAAGGTGAGTTCCCTTCCAGTTTTTGATTCTCAAGTCCTTCTTTTGAACGCAATCTTCCTTCATAATAAAGTGTAGAAGTAAATTGGGTTATTAGAGGGTGTAGTCTCCATGTTATTCCCAGGAATAAACCCATGTCTTCAGGCATGGTTTTGTTTCCATCAAGTATGTGTTCAAGAGCGGAAATATCAGCACCCTCTGGATGGGCACCCTTTTTGGGTTGTTCCAATTGCTGAGGGTCTCCTAATAAAATGATATTTCTGGCAGCTCTGGATATTGTCAGAACATTGGTTAAGGACATTTGCCCGGCCTCATCAACAAAAAGATAATCGAGAGTTTCTTCAAAAATATCATCCGCCCATAGCCAGGCAGTTCCTCCAACAACAAATCCCTGATTAATAGCAATTAAAGCTTCATCCTTGTTATTTATTATTGTTGCGTCACCACCAGTACCGGCCTTAGCTTTATGCCTAATAATAACATCGATTTCCTTTTCTTTCCCTCTGTCAACAGCTTTATCCAATAGGTTACGTATAACCTTATGACTTACTGCTGTAACACCTATCCTCTTCCCTCTTTTCACAAGTTCTGCAATTATACTACCTCCCAAATGTGTTTTCCCGGTACCAGGAGGACCCTGAACTGGTAAGATCCCATTG
>SDBV01007897.1_pt1 | contig 14436 bp, 13 predicted proteins | sample 2277081 | NCBI WGS metagenome assembly SDBV01 (sample SAMN10402039, study PRJNA504765) | marine sediment metagenome | isolation source: marine sediment core GS10_PC15, 223 cmbsf | place: Arctic Ocean: Southern Knipovich Ridge | collected 2010
CTTTGATCCTTGTTGTATTCACATATTTCTCTCTGCCACCGATCCACATTGGATCTAGGATCACGTATTCTTCGTCTGATTTGGATCTTTTGAAGATCTCATTTAGGTGGGGGTGTATTTTTCCCACATCTTTTTTGACGTAAAACTTTCTCTCCGAGACATGGGTGGATATCCTCCCCTTTTTCCCCCCCAACCGTTCTACGTAGATCAATTCGTCGGAATGGATCCTTGCCCCTTCTAATTCAAGGAGTAGGAATGTGTGTGTGTATTTGCCGCTACCTAGAGCCCCGCTGAAAACGACTCCTTCGCCGTTAATGTCAACGAGGGAGCCTCTTAGGAAATGGATCTCTTCTTCTTTCTCAGAAATGTTAAGCACTATTCCTATGGCCAGTGATCTGATCTTTTCGTAGAAGTCTATGTTTATGACGATCCCGGTCTTTGATCCTGGATGGTAGTATATCCCTGGCTCGGTGTCTGGTATTCCGGTTATCGCGTATATGACTCCGTGGGATCTCATATTTTCGTCAACAGATGCTGGGAACCAGGTCTCTTTCCAGAAGTCGTCTAAGTGGGGGTTGTTGGTTCGTAGTTGGATTATGTTGCCGTTGATGTTGGCATTCCAGACATACAGGGTGTCATAGCTAAGGTATCTCTCGGCCAGTTTGAGCAGTTTATTTCTTTTTGTTAGTGTGATGTGATATTTTGTTTGAATTTCTTTTTCGACTTTTTTTTGTGAAATTTTTTTAGACATTCCTTAACATTCCTAATATTGATTGACTTAGCATATTTTTCTAGTTATATGACATTATTACCATCGGTTAATTGATTGGTAAATAATGATAAAAAAGACTTCCCTTTTCTAGAAATAAACTGTTATATGTGATTTTGTGATTATTTTGGGCCTTTTATGCCCCTATACTTATAATTATTATATTATACTATACTATAATATTAGGCTTTGATCTTCTTTAAGGGATTCGAATACTATGCTTGTTCGGACTTCGTTTAGTCCTTTGATATCCATCAGCTCTTTTTCTGTTATCTCTTTCAGGCTGTCCATGTTATCTGTCCTGATCTTGGCTATTATATCGTATTCACCCACTGTGGTGTAGACTTCGCGGATATCTTCGACTTGGCTTAGTCTATTTGCTATTTCAGTGGCTTTGCCAATTTCGCATTTGATCATGAGGATGGCTGTTATTTCTTTCCCGACGCTTTTTTGGTCCACAAGTATCGTGAATGTCCGGATAATTCCTTTGAGCTTTTTTATCCTTTTGTGGACTGCAACATCACTTATATGTGTCCCCCTTGCTAGGTCTTTGTAGGACGACCGGGAATTCTTCTTTAGGGCTTCTATTATCTTTTCATCGATCTCATCCATCTTTATCACCTTTTTTGTGCTAAACTAAACTTTTTGCAGTGGGAGGTTAGCCTTTCTAAGCGCAATTATGGGGTTATTCCAACACCATTTCCTGTGCAACTTAATAATTTAAATATTTTTCCCCTATTTTGGTTAATAAAATCATTTAGAAACCTTTTTATACCCTTGCGTAAACTATAATTTCCGTTATTATTTGTTTATTCACTCATTTGTCCTAATCATTTGTTACAATAAAGTTTGATATCTTAAATTCAAGAGATGGGTGATGAAAAGTGGCAGTTTCAAAATTGGGAATACAGGTTGTTAAGGCATCTGGAGACACCGAGTCTTTCGATCCTAATGTGATTACAACAGAGTGTGTAGAGGCAGGTATAGAGTTCTGGACAGCAGCAGAAGTGGCGCTAGAGGTTTCAAAGAGAATATATGACGGAATAAGCAGCGACGCCATACACAAGGCCACCATTGAGGCGTTGTACAAGAAGAACCCAGAAGCAGCAGAGACATACAAAAGATTCCATAATATGAACGTGAGGACAAGCGACAATCTCATCGAAACATTTGACAAGAAGAAGATAGCGAGATCGTTGATAAAAGAGACCAAGCTTCCCAAAGAGGTTGCAGAGGTAATAGCCAAGGAGACCGAGGCAGAACTTAGAAGGCTTAAACTTGAATTCGCGTCAGGACCCCTTATCCGGGAAGTGGTGAATGTCAAGCTCCTTGAGCATGGCTTTGAGAGCGCAAGGGCGGACTATACAAGACTGGGCATGCCGGTCTATGACGTTACAGGGCTTATAAACGTAGGCTCAAAAGAGAACGCCAACCTCCAGCACAATCCTGAGACAGTCCACAAGCTCGTGGCAGACCAAGTGTTCAAGGAATACAACCTACTCAAGATCCTGCCGTTGCACCTTGCAGATGCCCATATGAAGGGCGAGATACACATACATGACTTGGACTACTTCTCCACCAGACCCTTCTGCTTCAGCCACGACCTCAGGTTCTTTTTGAAGAACGGATATAAAGCAGACGGCGAAGGATTTCATACAGCGGTGGCAAAGCCAGCAAAACATGTGAATGTTGCGATACTGCATGCTGCTAAGGTGTTAGCGTCTGCCCAGACAAACTGTGCTGGCGGACAGGGATATAACTGGTTTAACATTCTCCTAGCACCGTATCTTGTCGGTATGAAGTATGAAGAGATGAAGCAGATCGCTCAGATGTTCATCTACGAGATGAGCCAGATGTACGTTGCCAGGGGTGGGCAGACAGTCTTTAGTAGCATAGATATCGAGCCCGGTATTCCCAAGGTTATTGAAGACATTCCTGCAGTCCAGCCTGGCGGCATAGTGAAGAAGAGGGTGACATACTCTGACTTCCATGACGAGTCCAACATGTTTTTCAACGCCCTGTTGGATGTTTACATGGGAGGCGATGGCGTAGGAAAGCCCTTCAACTTCCCGAAGCTTGAGGCTAAGGTCTACAAAGAAGACTTTAAAAAATATCCTGAGGAGATGATGAAGCTCGCTGAACTCACAGCAAAGTTCGGCACTCCTTATTACTTTATTCAGCAGGATTATCTGCCGGAATATGCATGCTATCAGTGTTGCTCTTTCCTTATGCCACTTAGTGAGCAGAACACCAACGATGATCTGGTCAATGGCACGGTAAGAGGGGGTTCTCTTCAGGTGGGCACGGTAAATCTGCCTAGGATAGCATATGAGGCGAATGGAGATGACACTAGATTGTTTGAGCTTTTAAGAGAGAGGATGGACTTCATCAAGGAGATGATGCTGATAAAGCAGGATGTTGTTCGTGCAAGGCTAGATCAGGGTCTTCTGCCCTTCATGTCTCAACCTGTAGATGATGCAGGCACTCCATATCTTCTCGTTGATACTCAGGGGCTTGAGATAGGAATGGTTGGCTTAAACGAGATGATTAAGATCCATACCGATGAGGAGCTTCATGATAGCGATAATGCTTGGAGATTCGGTCTGAATACGATACAGAAGATGGGCCAGATTGCCAACGAGTTCAAGGAGGAGACGGGGTATATGTTTGGTCTTTCTAGGACACCGGCAGAATCCTCAGGTCATAGACTTGCAAAGATAGATCTGGCCAAATATGGCGCCAATAAGGCTGTTGTTCAAGGGGATACTGAAAGCGGCGGGGTGTATTACTCCAACTCGGTGCATGTAAATGTGGCTGCTGAGATACCTCTCTTTAAGAGGCTGCAGATGGAGGGCGCTTTCCATCCTCTCTTGGATGGTGGTGCGATGTCTCATGTCTGGCTGGGCGAGGCCTATCCGGATCCTGAAACTTTGAACAAGATGACTGAGCGGATCGTAATGAAGACCTTGATTAGCTACTTTTCCTACACTAAGGACTTCACCATGTGTAAGGACTGTAACGGCGTGTTTTCAGGCTTGCTTGACAAGTGTAGCAGATGTGGATCTGAGAAGATAGACTGGTACTCCCGCATAACAGGTTATTACCAGAACGTGAGCGGCTGGAACGAAGGTAAGAAGCAGGAGTTGAAGAATAGGTATAGAACAAACATTGGAGGCAGTATATGAAAAGTGTTAATGTAAAGATTTTCACTACTCCGACATGTCCTAGGTGTCCGGAGGCAAAGGCGATTATAAAGGAGATATCGGGAGAGTTTGATATAGTAGTTGATGAGATAGATCTAAGTCAGGATCTGATCACTGGGCTGCAGTATCAGGTAGCCAGTGCTCCGTCGGTAGTCGTAAACGATTATGTAGTTGCCAGAGGCAGTGTGCCGGGGAAGGATGAGCTTATCATGCAGATTGAGAGGGCCATGGAATGAAGTTATTGAGCGGGGGGTTTACTCAGCTTTCGACTGTAGATTATCCAGGCCATGTCAGCTCTGTGCTCTACCTATGTGACTGTCCCTATCGGTGTCCTTTCTGCCAGAACCATGGGCTGTTGAATAGGGAGAACTGTTGGGATGTGGAGACAGACGCGATAGTTGAGCGAGTGGCTGAGAACTTTCCGTTTATTGATTCTATCTGCATCACTGGGGGTGAGCCGCTCAGTCAAGCGGACGGTCTTGTTGAGCTTTTGGAAAAGCTTCATGCTTTGGGTATAAGTGTGAAGCTTGATACAAACGGCTTTTATCCGGATCGCCTAAAAAGGATTGTTGAGATGGGGATTGTTGACTATATCGCTATGGATATCAAAGCACCATTGAATTCGGAGCATTACTCAAGGGTCACGAATAGAGTGGATGATGGGGTGGTGGACAAGGTCAAGGAGAGTCTTCGAATAATCTCTAAGAGCGGGATACCGTTTGAGCCTAGGACGACTGTTGTGCCTACTCTGATTGAAACGAAGCAAGATATGGAGGCGATAGCTGTGAGCCTGAGGGAGTATGGCTTTGATTTTTATGTCCTGCAGCAGTTCTGTCCGACCAATGGCTGTTTGGATAAAGAGTATGAGAGTCTGAGGGCGCCTGAGAGGGATTATCTCTATAACATGGCCTTGGATCTTAGAAGGATAATACCTCAAGTTTGGATTAGGACATTGGAGAATGGTCAGGAGAAGATAGTTGCATGAGCATGCCGATTGATATTATTTTAGATGCAAATATTCCTAAGAAAGTGAAGAACATGAACAATGGTAGAAGGGTTCTTCACATAGGCGATGTGGACACTACGATGGAGGATGATGACATACTTCATCTGGCCTCCAAGTTCGACTGTCTAGTGGTCACTCATGACAGGGAGCTTGCCTATAAGGCGTCTAAAAAGATGAAGATTTTGTTCATTAAGGAGAATGTGCCTGCAAGTGACATAATAGGCTGCATCAACAAGAATGGTAATCTTTTGAAAACCGCGAGCATATTCTGTGAAAATGGAAGGAAGTGTAAGAATTGTTAGCTTATAAATTGTTATCTTTTAATACTCCTCGCTTCATAGTATGGGGAGATAGAGGGCGATATGGGGGGACAGCTTTTTGTAAATCCATTCCACCACCACCTCCGACTTCAGGTCTCCCACTTCGCCCTCCCATCTTTACTTGATGATGAAACACGACTTTAGGGTCTGCTTGGTCTATGTTTTAATTATTGAGAAGATATTTATAGGTGCTAAATTGAGAACATTTGCTAGAGGGATTTGATATGCCAATTCATCCGATCGATTTCAGATATGGTAGCAATGAGATGAAGCAGATCTTTGAGGAGGAGGCAAAGCTTCAGAGGCTCCTCGATGTTGAGGCTGCCTTGGCACGGGCCCATGCAAAGGTGGGCAACATAAGAAAAGAGGATGCCGACACGATCTCCAAGAAAGCAAACACCGATCTGGTAAAGGTTTCCAGGGTAAAGGAGATAGAGGCAGAGACAAGACATGACCTGATGGCGGTGGTTAAGGCCTTATCGGAAAAATGTGGTGAGGCGGGAAAATATGTTCATCTTGGCGCAACCTCTTATGACATTGTCGACACTGCTAACGCCCTCCAGTTCAAGGATGGGCTTAGGATTATTAGAAGTGATCTATTTGAGTTAGAGGGCATCTTATTAGATCTTGCAGAGAAGAATATTGAAACTGTTGCTGTAGGACGGACGCATGGGCAGCATGCTGTGCCCACAACCTATGGACTGAAGTTTGCTCTTTGGGCAAATGAACTTAGAGAGCACCTTCATCGGATTGACGAGGCAAAAGCCCGTGTCTTGGTTGGAAAGATGTCTGGCGCTGTGGGGACGATGGCCTCATTTGGAGAGAAGGGGATAGAGATCCAGGAGCTTGTGATGAAGGATCTTGGCCTTAACCCTGTTCTTGTTTCAAGCCAGATTGTCCAGAGGGAGAGGCATGCTGAGATTATATCGTTACTCGCTCTTATTGCTTCCACTTTGGACAAGATGTCCCGGGAGGTGAGAAATCTTTCGAGGACAGAAATCATGGAGGTGTCCGAAAAATTCCAGACGGATAAGCAGGTGGGGTCCAGTACGATGCCGCATAAGCGGAATCCGATTACAGCGGAGAAAGTTTGCGGTCTTTCAAGGGTGATAAAGTCGAACGTCTTTGTTGCCTTGGAGAATGTTAGTTTGGAGCATGAGCGTGATCTGACTAATTCGTCTTGCGAGCGGGTTATTATCCCTGAGAGTTTTATCCTGTTGGATGAGATCCTGAAGTCTTCTAAGAGGATCTTTTCAAGTCTTGTCTTGTATCCTGAGAATATTAGGCGGAACCTTTGGATGACGAATGGCTTGAACATGGCAGAGGCAGTGATGATTGTTTTGGCGAAGAAGGGGATGGGGAGGCAGGAGGGGCATGAGCTTATGAGAAGATTGACTATAAAGGCTCAGGAGGAGGGAAGAGACTTTGCAGAGGTTCTTGGAGGGGACAGTGAAGTTTCACAGTATTTGACCAAGGGGGAGATTGAGGAGGCCTTGACACCTGACAGGTACATTGGTATGGCAGTGGAGCAGGTTAAACGAGTGCTTGAGGTTGCTAGAAAAGAGAGAAGTGGATAAAATCTTTTTAATAATGGCTCGGTCTAGTCTTGAGAATTAAGTATGTAACAGCTTACGACGTGTTTTAACCACCATAAATTTGACAGCTTCTCCCATCGGTAGGTTTATATTTACTTACCACTACTCCTACTAATACTAGTATCTGTATTGGTGGTAATACGCGTATGAGTACTAATACTCTATTGAGAGATGAGCGGATCAAAAACCTGAACATCGGCTTCATGCGGATGTGGAGTGCTTTGGGGAAAAAGAAGCAGATGAACATCCCGCTCACAAATGAGATGAAAAAGATCATTGATAGAGAAGGGGGATCAGAATTCGTATTAAAAACAATACTAAAAGAACTTGAAAAAGAGGGGAAACTACCGGACGATTACAAAATTTTTCTCACATGCTAAAGGATAAAATGATGTTGCTCAGGAGATAAAGGATGGCACGGATCAAGAAGATAAGCATGAGGAATTTCAAGTCTTTTAGACGAGCTACCCTGCCTATTCCAGAGGGCTTCACAGCCATCGTTGGTCCTAATGGGAGCGGAAAGAGCAACATCATAGATGCTATATGTTTTGTTCTGGGCAGGAGTTCTGCAAAAAGCCTAAGGGCAGAGCGTTTCTCAGATGTGATATTTAATGGTGGAAACAATGGGGACAAGGCTAAATCAGCTGAGGTGTCTTTATATCTTGACAACGTCGGCAGGGAGATAGACATTGATTCTAAGGAAGTCAGGATAACAAGGAATATCGATTTGACAGGCAAGAGTGAGTATCGGCTAAACGGCAACAGGACAAGCAGGACCGAGATCCTTGACGTACTCTCCTCAGCCCTTGTTCATCCAGACGGCCACAACATCGTTCTTCAGGGAGATATTACAGGATTCATTGAGATGACACCCATTGAGCGAAGGGGAATACTTGATGAGATCGCTGGTATCGCAGAATATGATGAGAAGAAGAGGAAGGCGTTAAGGGAACTTGAGAAAGTGAACGATAACCTGACCACAGTGGATGCTGTGCTTTCCGAGGTCAAGCTTCAGATGAAAAAACTTGAAAAAGAAAAGGATGACGCGGTAAAATATGAGAAGCTGAAAAAGGAGGTCCGGGAATCCGAAGCCATCTTGTTGAAGGCAAAATATTCTGATATAAATGAGGGTCTTGAGGGGCTGGAAAAAGGACTTGGTTTGGAGGAGAAAAACAGGGACAGATTTAACCGGTATCTTAGGATCTTGCAGGGAAAATCAGATGGAAAGAAAAAACAACTGGAGGATCTAACCAGCGCCATAATAAAAGAGGAGGGAGCAGATCAGTTTGAGGTCTATAAGGAAAGTGAGAGACTGAGAAACGAGATAGCCTATGGCGATGAAAAGGTCCAGACGATAAAAGATGAGATCGAAAGATCAAAAGAGAGGTCAGCGTATCTGAGAAACAGCATAGAGGAGATAAGAAGAGAGATAGCAGAGCATCAGAGGATCAATGAATCTCTAAAAGGGGAGTGCAAGAAAATAGATGACGAAATCAACACACTACGGGCTGAGGTGGAGGAATCCTACTCCAAGATAACAGATGAGGATAAGACTGCCATGGGGCAGAAGGAAGAGCTGCTGAAACTTAAAGAAGGGCTGGAGGATAGACAAAAAGAGCTGTTGGAATTAGAAAGGGAAAGCACGATCTTGGGAGAAAAAAGAGAGCAGAAAAAGTCAGTCTTAGGCGAAATTAAGAATAATATACAAAATAAAAACCAGAAAATAAATCATTTTCAAGAGATAATTGGAGAAATAAGACTTTCAATTGAGTCTATTAACAATAAAATTGAATTAAATATTAAAGATAAAAAAGACGTATATACACATAATATTTCTAACAAAGAGTCTATTTTAAAAATAGAAAAATCCTTAGAGGAAAAAATATCAGTTCACGCTAAATTAGAAGCTAAATATAAGGCTTTAGACGATATCAAGAACCGTAGAATATCTTTTAACAAAGCTATTAATACTATAGTTAAACTACGTGATGAGAAACGGATCAGCGGAATATACGGCACCATCTCAGAGCTCGGGAAAGTGGACAGCGGGTTTTCAACAGCACTTGAGATTGCCGCTGGCAAGGGTCTTCAATACATAGTCGTAGAGAATGATAATGTTGCAGAGCGGTGTATACAGTATCTAAAGCGGAACAAGGTAGGGAGGGCCTCGTTTTTGCCGCTAAACAAGTTACGTGAAAGGCCACCCTCAATAAACGCCCTGGCTGCTGCCAAGAAATCCCACGGATTTGCCATAGACCTCGTGGAGTTCGATAAAAAATATGAAAAGGCCTTCTTCCACGTATTCAGAGACACTGTGGTAATTGATGATATAGATTTTGCAAGGAAGATAGGGATAGGCGAAGTCCGAATGGTGACACTTGATGGGGATTTGATAGAGGTCTCAGGCAAGATGAGCGGCGGACACTATTCCAAGAGTATCCTAGGGTTTGAAGAATCCTCTACTTCAGAGAAGGGGCTGAAAAAACTTGAAAAGGAGATAAAAAAACTTGAATTAGAGAAGAAGAACCTCTTGGAGACGGGTGTAGCCTTTGAAGAAAAGCTTGACGAGTTGGCCTTGATCGAGGTAGAGTTGAAAAAAGAACATGCGATACTAAAAGAGCGACAAAAAAGCATTCAGGAAAATGCTGAAGAAGTCGCCAGAGAGTTAGAAGAAAAGAAAGACGTGCTATCCGGGTTGTCAGCAACACTAGAAGAGATTAATAAAGAAATAGAAAAAAACAACAAGGCACTGAATGTGGTCTCCAACGCCCTGTCAGTCTTAAAAGAGACGCAGTTATCAATCGAGAAAACCTTGGAAGGGTCAAAGGCTGAGAAGATATACAACGAGATAAAAGACCTGGAATTCCGGATCTTCCAGCTTGAAAAAGAGAAAGAGAGCAAGAACAATCAGATCAACTTAAACTCTTCAAAGATCGACGAGGTGCTCTCTTTGATGATAAAAGAACATGGAGATGAGATCAAAAACCTCGAGCTCGCATCCAATGAACTCAGCGTCGAGAGTAAGAACATATTGGATCAGAAAAAAGAGCTTGAAGAAAAACTCTCAAAAGTCAAAGCGAAGGAAGACGTCCTTCTTGGCAAGATCGGTGAGCTAAAAGATCGAAAAGAGGGGCTTCAGAACGCGATCCAAAAGATCAACTCCAAGACAGAGACAATAAGGATCTGGATTTCACATACAGCTGAAAAGATAGAGGAGATCAAGATCGAGAAGGCACGGCTTGAAACCCGTTATAATGATGTGGAAACGGCTTTTGATGAGTACCAAGACTTAGAGATAGATATTGAAGAAGACCTTGACTTGGATGCTCTTGAGAGCAAGATAGAAAAATTAAAAACTAGGATGGAACGGCTTGAGCCAATAAACATGCGTGCAATCGAGGACTTTGAGATGGTTAATGAGAAATTTGGCGCATTGTTTGAAAAGATAGAGAAGCTTGTTGCTGAAAGGCAGGCGATAAAGGACCTTATGAAAGAGATCGAACAGAGAAAATATGAGATATTCATGGAAGTATATGAAAACATCCACCTTAACTTCAGACGCATCTTTGAACAGCTCTCTGGCGGAGGGACAGGTGAGCTCTTATTGGATCCTGAATCACCTCTTGATGGCGGGCTTACGATCATTGCCAAGCCGCCTGGAAAAAATCCACAGATGATTGAGTCTCTTTCTGGTGGCGAGAAGACACTGACTGCGCTTTCCTTCATTTTTGCTATCCAGAGGTATCATCCTGCACCCTTCTACATATTGGATGAGATAGACATGTTTTTAGATGAAGAAAATGTTGTCAAGATCGCGGAGCTTATCAAGGAGTCCTCGAAAGAGGCGCAGTTTATAGTTGTATCTTTGAGGGATACCTTGATGACATTGGCAGATCAGCTCTTCGGTATCTCAAACGACAATGGTGTCTCAAAGATCATTGGAGTGGAGTTGGAAGAAGTTGAAGCCTGAAGAGTCTTTGATTGATGCTCATCCTATTGATATGTTGATAGATCTGGTGATATCTGAGGAAATTGATCCTTGGGATATAGATATAGAGGAGATAGCCAACAAATTTCTTGGGAAGATCAATCAGATGAAGAAGATAAATCTGAGATTATCTGGCAAGACTCTTCTCACTTCTTCGATCCTTTTGAGGATGAAGTCAGAGGATCTAATTCCTCCTCCAGAGGAATATGCGGAGGAGTTTGAGGATTTCGACTGGGAATCTGAGTATGTGGATTTTGATTCACTACCTCCTTTGGGAAATCCGATGCAGAGGCGGTCTCAGCAGGCTACGTCTATCTTTGATCTGGTCAACGCGCTTCAGAAGGCCCTTAATGAAGAGACGCTTAGGAAGAATTTTCCAAAAAGAGAAAGAGTCAGACGGAAGCTTATCATGCAGGTTGATGAGGAGGACATCAAAGCCCGGATGGAGGCGATGTATGAGAAGATAAAAAGGTTAGCACAAAACCAAGAGATTATTCATCTTTCAGACATTGTCCATGATGGGAACAAGAGCCGGTTTGTGGAGACTGTTCTCACTTTACTTTATCTAGATTCTCAGCGTAAGATAGAGATTTGGCAGAAGAAGTTGTTTGGTGAGATATTCATTACATTGAGGGCAGCCAGCTGCTCCTAATTGAGGTTGGTGTTTTAGATTGAAACTTAAACAGCTCATTGAGGCATCACTTTTCATATCCACCAATCCTCTTTCGCTAGAGGATTTATGCAGTGTGACAGAGTGTAGCTCAAAGTCCCAGGTTCAATCGGCGATTGATTTGCTCATAAACGAATATGAACAGGATAATGGTGCTTTGGAAATTCGTAAGATCGCTGATGATAAATATGTCATGCAGGTGAAAAGGGAGTATACAGCTAAAGTTTCTAACTTGATAGAGCTAGCGGTCTCAGACGATGTTCTGAAGACATTATCGTATATCGCGTTAAGACAGCCCATTACACAAGCTGATGTTGTTAAGGCCAGAGGCTATGTGGCCTATGATCATGTGAAGGAATTGACTAACAAGGAGTTCATATTCGCAGAGCCCAAGGGGAGGACGAAGGAATTGACTACCACACCAAATTTCTCTGAATATTTTGGATTGGATAGTAAAGACCCTGTGAAAATTAGAAGTCAGCTTGAAAAGACGATGAGAGAGCTTTAAGGCTTATTTTAGCTTTATCTTCCTTCCCTCCATCATATAACACTCCTCTGATTTAATATTTATCTTCAAATTTTCAGTCTGTTTCTCTGTTAGTAAGTCACGTTTTGCCTCTTTCATCTAGATATTACTCATTACATATTCTGGACATAGAGGATATTTATACCCCCTGGATTTAGTAAAAGCAGATGGATAGTATTACACAAAGAATATCTCAGTTTATTACATTGTCATTAAGATAAAAGCAAAAAGTGTTACGGCTGCCCAAACCTTAGAATTCCATGCTATAACCTTCGAGCCGTCAAGAGGTGGGAAAGGTATCAAGTTAAAAAGGGCAAGCCAAATGTTTACAAGGAATCCAAGCTGTCCTAATACTCCCAGAACTCCAGAAAAGGCTAAAAGAGGGAGGAACATTAATGCCAATATCAAGTTAGTAATCGGGCCTGCAATTGAAATAATCCCATTCTCTTTTTTCGATATCCCAAAGTAGCCCCCACTAATATAAACAGCTCCAGGCGCTGCAAACACAACTTTCATAGTAATTGCCATTAAAAAAGCCAAAGTCAGACCTGTTTCCCACATCCTAAACTCGGCCCAACGACCATATCTTTGCGCCACATATTTATGCGCGAGTTCATGTGCTATAAAGGAAATACCAATCGATATCAACGTAATAATCAGAACAATATAAAATGGATAAGCCCCCAAGTCATCCCTTAAAATCCATGCAAAACAAAATCCAAGCACAAATGCGGAGATCAGGATATCCTTAATTTCAGGAAAAGAAAAATTCACAGTCTTTCCTCCTATTGTAAACTTCAAAGTTTCTCCAAGATAACCTCATATAAACATTTTGTAGTGCTGCTTAAAAGGCAGATTTGATAAGTTTAGATAACGATCTCGATGTCAAGCTTTTCTGAGAGCTCTTTATACCTGTTTCTTATGGTCACCTCAGTCACTCCTGCTATGTCAGCAACCTCTCTCTGGGTTCTCCTCTCACCTTGCAGAACGCTGGCAATATATAGGGCTGCCGCTGAGACACCCGTGGGTCCTCTGCCTGAGGTCAGTTCTTTACTCATGGCCTTTCTAAGGATCTCAATAGCTTTAGATTGTGTCTCACCACTCAAACCCAGTTCCGATGCGAATCTTGGGATGTAGTCAATAGGGGTTGTTGGCTTCAAGTGAATGCCCAGTTCGCGTGCGATAAACCTATATGTCCTCCCGACCTCTTTCCTGTTCAATCGGGCTGCGTCCGCAATCTCGTCCAAGGTCCTGGGAACTTGACACTGTCTGCAGGCTGCATATAAAGCGGCGGCAGTCACGCCCTCAATACTCCTCCCCCTAATTAAGCCCTTTTCAACTGCGTGCCTGTAAATAACAGAGGCAGTTTCTCTAACATTTTTTGGTAAACTAAGCCGTGAAGCTACCCGATCCAGTTCGGTCAACGCAATGGCCAGGTTCCGCTCAGTAGCATTTGAGACTCTAATCCTCTGCTGCCATTTTCTGAGTCTATAAAGTTGTGCTCTCTTTTTTGAGGATATGTCTCTACCTTGGCTGTCCTTGTTGCGCCAATCTATTACTGTGGAGAGTCCTTTGTCATGTATGGTATAAGTCATTGGAGCACCAGTTCTGCTCCTTTTAAGCCTCTGTTCGTTGTCAAAGGCCCTCCACTCAGGTCCTGTGTCAACGATCTTTTCATCAACAACTAGGCCGCAGGTATTACATATGATCTCGGCTCTTTCATAATCCCTTGCTAGGCTTGTGCTTTGGCATTCTGGACACTTGTCGATAAACTCGACCTTTTTTTCCTCCATCTTTCCTCCTCCTTTTTGACGTTCGTCCGCGACTCACGTAAAGTGTCTCTTTCTTAAGCGATGAGAGATCTTCTGGATCATATTTCTTTATCGGTTTGACCAGGATATAGGGTTTGGATGCGGGCCCAATGACATCTTTTACTGTGCCAACTTTTTTCAAGTCTCTTGTTACTACGGTAGAATGTAGGGACGGTATCTCAGGACTTTGTAGTAAAATCGTACCGTCTTTTGTAAAACACTTTATCTTCCCTAATGGCTTCAAGCGTTCTCCTCCTCATATATAAAGATTGCGAAATCTTTTTATATTATTCCTAAAGAAATGTGGCTGGGTTAACAGCCACAACCTTTTCTGAATCCTCTCTTGAAAGTCCGCAGCCCATGGCGATGTCTATGGCAGTTTTTTTATCTATTAAATCCTCGGGTGCATGGGCGTCTGTGTTAAGGATTAAGTCGTTTCCAACGTCGTTTGCGATTTTTAATACATGACCATTTGTCAGACAGTGCCCCTTTCTTGCGTTAAGCTCTAGGAATATCTTGTTTTTTCTTGCCAGCTCTGCCTCCTTTTT
>SDBV01007898.1_pt1 | contig 14435 bp, 12 predicted proteins | sample 2277081 | NCBI WGS metagenome assembly SDBV01 (sample SAMN10402039, study PRJNA504765) | marine sediment metagenome | isolation source: marine sediment core GS10_PC15, 223 cmbsf | place: Arctic Ocean: Southern Knipovich Ridge | collected 2010
TTTGCTGCGGGGGGCCCACACATGCCGGTAACCACGATCGAGTGGACGGACCGCACGCTTAGGATCATCGACCAGACCCTCCTTCCCACTGAATTCGAGCGGATCACGCTCGACACGCTGGAAAAGGTCTGGGAGGCGATCAAGAGCCTGCGCGTCCGCGGCGCGCCCGCAATCGGGGTCTGCGCGGCGTTCGGCGTGCTGGTCGGCCTCAAACAGAAGGCCCCCCGGACCGGCGCGGACGCGCTAGGCGTGGCGGTGGAAGGCGCGGACTATCTGGCGACCTCGCGTCCCACGGCCGTCAACCTCTTCTGGGCCCTCGACCGCATCAAGACGCGCGCCGCCGCCCTCGACCCGGCCACGACGCCGGAGGAAGTATTCGCGCAACTCGAAGAGGAGGCCGTCCAAATCCTGCATGAGGACCAGCGCCGCTGCCGGTTGATCGGCGAACACGGGGCCGCGCTTATCGAGGAAGGCGCCGGCGTCCTGACACACTGCAACGCAGGTGGTCTGGCCACCGCCGATTACGGTACCGCGCTGGCCGTTATGTTCCGCGCGCACGAGGAGGGCCGCCGCTTTCACGTATTCGCCGACGAGACGCGGCCGCTGCTTCAGGGCGCGCGCCTCACCGCCTGGGAGCTTCTCCAGGCCGGCATAGACGTCACGCTCATTTGCGATAATGCCGCCGCGCAGGTCATGCGCGAAGGGAAGGTGCAGATCGTGATCGTCGGCGCGGACCGGATCGCGGCCAACGGCGACGCCGCGAACAAAATAGGCACGTATTCCGTCGCGTTGCTCGCGAAGGCGCACGACATCCCCTTCTATGTTGCCGCGCCCGCATCGACCTTCGACCTGAGCATCCAAAGCGGCGAGCACATCCCCATCGAGCAGCGCCCGTCGGAGGAAATCACGGCGGGCTTCGGCAAACAGACCGCCCCCGATGGCGTCAAGACCTACAACCCCGCCTTCGACGTCACCCCAGCTCACCTGATTGCAGGGATCGTCACGGAACACGGCGTCCTGCGGCCACCGCTTTCGGAGAGCATCTGGGAGCATATCGCTGAATCTACAGACGTAGAGGGCAAATGAAGGCATGTATGGGCGGCTGATCAAACGCTACTCGAAGGTCCCGCGAGGGAGGTCCGACGCATGACGGAGTGGTTGAGGCCCAAGGCCAAGGGGCTGGCTTCATCCGAGGATGAGCAAGCGTCAGGCCTTCGCGGAACGCTGGACGCGTTCTCAGGCAATCCAAGGAGGTCGTCATGCCGATCGGCATAGAATGCCGCAATAAACCGCGAGACAGAGCACAACCACGGAAGATAAGGGGCTTAGCGCGCCTCCGGCAAACGATCCAAAGGCGTGTTATGCTGACAGGAAACCAAAGTTCCGCATGTTATGGGGATCCATCTAATCATTGTTAGGCGGGAGGGAGACATGAATGACGAAGGAAGAGCTGGCGAAGAGGGTCTATAAGGCGTGTAGCCTCAAGGGCGAATTCGTGCTCCGGTCAGGTCAGAATAGCGACCAGTATTTCGACAAGTATCTGTTTGAGGCCGACCCGGAGCTATTTGGGACGGTTGCCAGCCATCTGCTTTCGATGGTCCCTGACGGTGTTGATGCACTCGCCGGGCTCGAAATGGGAGGCATCCCAATAGCCACCGTATTGTCGTTGAAGACAGGAACTCGTGCCTTGTTTGTTCGAAAGAAGGCCAAAGAGTATGGAACCTGTAAACTTGCAGAAGGCGGTGAAGTCGCTCGACAGAAGTTACTTATCATTGAGGATGTAGTGACATCCGGCGGCGCTATACTCGACGCTGTGCGGGAACTCCGCGAGCTGGGTGCAATCGTTGACGAGGTTCTGTGCGTAATCGATCGGGAAGGTTCAGCCGTCGACAATCTGAGACGCGAGGGACTGACTCTCAAATCCCTCTTCACGAAATCCTTCTTGGAGAAGATGTCGCGCGCCTAACCAGCGCATGCAGCGGGCCCCGCCGCTGATGCGCGTAACGTTCGGCAAGCGAGGAAAGAACACACGCGATGGTTACGAAGCCGTTTTGGGAAGAGAGTTATAGGCGCTCTAGCAAACTCGACACATTCGGGGGCGGGAAGCCGAGCAATGACGTCGTTTCCGCTGCGTCTGGACTATCGGCAGGCGCTTCGGTTCTTGATCTCGGATGCGGCGAAGGGCGCAACGCAATCTATCTCGCCAGTATTGGGCTTAAGACCTGGGCCGTTGACATTTCAAGCGCTGGTATTGACAAGCTCGATGCCACAGCGAAGAACATGGATTTCACCATAAACTCATCGGTTTGCGATATGCGCACATACGCATTCCCGAGGTGTTTCGATCTTGTCGTCTGTCATGGATGCCTCCATCTTGTTGAGCGCGATGAGTGGCAATGCATTCTGGATCGAATCAAGAACGGAACTGTCGCCGGAGGACTGAACGTTGTTGTTGTATTCACGGACACAGTGCCTGAGCCCGAGGATCATCGAGGTCTCATGGTTGGTTTGTTCAAAGAGGGAGAACTTTTCGAACACTACCGCGACTGGCACGTACTGGCGAGCGATAGCTTCGAGTTTGAGGATGAGCATCCCGGTGGCATCCGACACAGACATGCGGGGAATAGGCTCACAGCGCAGAAACCGTAGGCGTGTTATGCTGACAGGAAGCCAAAGTTCGGCATGTTATGCGGATCCTTCCAATCATTGTTGGCTTGGGGGAATGAACCATGGACAGGAACGAAGCGACTGCGAAGCAGTATGACGAGAAGTACGGTTCAGAAGCGATGTATTGGGGCGCAGTGCCGTCCGCTATATGCTATGAAGTTCTGAAACTCGTGCCGCCAGTTCGGCCTCTGAGGCTCCTCGACATCGGATGCGGAGAGGGGCGCAATGCGCTCTTTTTTGCTCGAAATGGATACGTTGTTGATGCCTTCGACATATCTGAAAAGGGCATCGAGAAGACCGCACGTCTTGCCAAGAACATCGACGTAAGCATGAATGCATTCAAGGCGAGTGTTACTGATTTCCGGCTTTCGGAATCGTACGACATTCTATTCTCGACGGCTGTATTCCAATCTGTTCCGGCAGCCATGCGTCCGGAGCTCTTCGAGAACTACAAGATGTTCACAAATCCCGGCGGGTTGAACGTGTTCTCTGTGTTTGTACAGAAACCATTTATTGCTCCTGCGCCGGATGGCGATGCGAATTCAACTCCCTGGTTGTCGGGCGAGTTGCTCACCTACTATCACGGTTGGCGGATTGAATGGTGCACGGAGGAGATCTTTGACTGTATGTCGAGCGGGGTGCCGCACCAGCATGCGGTCAACAGGATCATTGCGAGAAGAGAAGCAAGCCAGCAATCGGCTGCAGCGGACGGCTGATCGCCGCCGCTGAGCCGCGACGTTAGGCAGCGACCCGACAAAGACGGTGTGATGGTCGCGGGCAGGTCCATATGGGAAATCTCGGCTCAGAACATTGCGAAAAAGCGAACATGAATAGAGAAGCGGACTCAGACGCGAAATTCGGTCAGTGCAAGGACGACCTGACCCAGATCGTCGCCATCGACGGGCCGGCGGGCGCGGGCAAGAGCACGGTCTCGAAGGAGGTCGCGCGCCGCATGGACATGGCGTTTCTGGACTCGGGCGCGATGTACCGCGCGGCGACTTGGTGGGCGATGGACCAAGGCATAAGTTTGGACGACCCCGAGGCACTCGCGCGCTGTACGGAGGACCTCCCGCTCGACATGCGCGAGGAGGACGGCAATCTGCGTGTCGTCGTGGACGGGCGGGAGATCACAGACCAGATTCGGACGCCTGAAGTGACGAGAAACATAAAATACCTCGACGGCATACAGGCCGTCCGAACTCCCCTTGTGCGCATTCAGCGCGTTATCGCCGCTAGCCGGCCGACCGTGGCCGAAGGGCGCGACATGGGCACGGTCGTCTTCCCCAAGGCGCGCTGCAAGATCTATCTCGACGCCACGATCGAGGAGCGCTCGCGGCGCCGGGCCAAACAGCTCGATGAGCAGGGCACGCCCTACGACCCGGCGGTCCTTCGTGCCGAAATCGAGGAGCGGGACAACAACGACATGACGCGGAAGGTCGCCCCTCTCCAGAAGGCGGCGGACGCCCATACCCTAGACACCTCTTCGCTCTCCTTTGAGGAAGTCGTACAGAAGATCGTTCAACTGGCCGAGGCCGCGCTATGAATGGCCTAAACGCGGAATACAAATGGACTATCGCCGAAGAAAACCGGGGGCCGGTGCGCGCCATGGCGAAGGCCTTGCGCGTCCCGGGCATCGTGGCCCAACTGCTGCACGCGCGGGGAATCAGGAGCGAAGAGGAGGCTAGGGCCTTTCTCGAACCGCACCAGGCCACTCTCAGCGACCCCTTCGACCTGACGGACATGGACCGCGCCGTCGACCGCATCGGGCAAGCGCGCGAACGCGGCGAACACGTGCGCGTCTTCGGCGACTACGACGTGGACGGCATGGCGGCGACCGCGATCCTTTCGCGCGGGCTCAGGCGCTACGGCGTCGAGCGCGTCAGTTGTGCCATGCCCAATCGGCTCACGGACTCTTACGGGATAACCCCGGCGGCCGTTGAACAGGCGAGTCAGGACGCTGTCGACTTGCTTGTGACTGTCGACAACGGGATCAGCGCGCTGGACGCAGCGGAAGCCGCAAAGCGTCTCGGCATCGATCTCATCGTCACGGACCACCACCACATCGAGGGCGAGTTGCCCGATGCGCATGCGGTCATCAACCCCATGCGCGGCGACCCTGCAAGCCCCTTCAGATACGCCTGCGGCGCCGCGGTGGCGTTCAAGCTCGCATGGGCGTTGACCGGATCTCCCGCCGATTTCGACCTCGCCGCTTTCGCCACGATCGCGGACGTCGTGCCTCTGCTCGACGAGAACCGCGTGGTGGTTGACGGGGGACTGCGAGAGCTCGCCGAAGGCACGCACCTGGGTCTCAACGCCCTGGTCCACAAGGCCGGCGTCGACGCCCGCCGGATCAGGGCGGAGAGCGTCGCGTTTCAGCTCGCGCCGCGCATCAATGCCTGCGCGCGCCTCGGTAGCCCCGAGAAAGGACTGGAACTCTTCCTAACGGACTCAGAAGAGGAGGCCGGTCTGATCGCTTCGGAGCTCGACGCGGCCAACGTTGAGCGCCGCCGGATCGAAGCCGTAATCCTTGAGGAGGCGAAGCAGGAGGTCGAGGCGACCTTGACCAACGGGCAGCGCACGATCGTACTCGCGAGAGAAGATTGGCATCCGGGGGTCATCGGTATCGTCGCGGCGCGCCTGCAAAACGCCTATTGGCGGCCGGTCGTCATGATCACCATCGATGAAGACGGCCGCGGGCGCTCTTCCTGCCGGAGCACGCCGGATTTAAATATTGTCGAGGCCCTGGGAAACTGCGCCCACCTCCTCGTGCGATACGGCGGCCATCGTGCGGCGGCCGGCATGACGATCGAGCAAGAGCGCATCGACGAATTCAGGGAAGTCTTCGAGGCCGAGGCACTCCGGTCCGCGCCAAATTTGGACGGGCGCCGGGAACTCCGAATCGACGCGCTGCTGGCGCTGAGCGAGATAGACGACGACCTTCTGCGGGCCGTAGACATGCTTGAACCCTTCGGGCAGGAGAACCCCACGCCCGTGTTCGCCTCCTACGGCGTCGCGGTCGTCCCTGGGAGCGTGCGGGTGCTTCGCGGCGGGCACCTGAAGTTCACCGTGAAACAGGGCGGACGGGCCTTCGGGGCCATCGGCTTCAATCTGGCCGAGCGCTTCGCGGAGCGCGACCTTGCGAACGAAATAGATCTTGCATACTGCCCGAAGTTCAATACGTGGCGGGGAGAAACGACCATTCAGTTGGAGGTGAAGGACCTTCGGCCCTCATGAAATGATGCGAAATCTGTATGAAACTTGGACCACCGCGGGCCTCGAACTAGGATAGCGCCATGCCTGCCTGCATCCGCCTCGAAAACCTCACCAAGAGCTTTGGGCCGATCCTCGCCGTCAACGATTTCTCACTGGAAATCGAACAGGGGGAGGTCTTCGGGTTGCTCGGCCCAAACGGCGCCGGGAAGAGCACGACCTTCTACATGATGAGCGGGCTGGCGCGGCCGACGTCGGGCACGATTTCGATATTCGGCAAAGACCTCAGTACGAACTTTCTGGAACTCTCCGCGCGCATGGGCGTGCTAGTCGAGCGTCCTTCGTTTTACGACTACCTGACCGTCTCTAAGAACCTGCGCCTCTTCGCAAAGCTCGCCGGGAAAGAGGTGACCATCGACCGCACGCTCGACCTCGTCGGCATGCTCCACGTGTCGGACCAGAAGGTGGGCACGCTTTCGACGGGCATGCGGCAACGCCTCGGGCTTGCGCAGGCCTTTCTGACAGAGCCGGAACTGCTTATACTCGATGAACCCACCAGCGGTTTGGACGTCGAGCAGACCCAAGAGATCGTCCGGCTCCTGCGCCGCCTGGCGGATGACGCGAACGTGACGATCGTCCTTTCCAGCCACATGATGGAGGAGGCCGAGGAGCTCTGCGACCGGATCGCCATCATGAACGAGGGCCGCCTGGTCACTTGCGAAGAGACGGGAGCCCTAATCTCCTACGACAAGACCCAGCTCGAAGTACTCATGGACACGCCCGAAACGGCCGCTAAGAGGCTCGCCCAAGAGGCTTGGGTACACTCGGTCGAGGTGAAACGCGGCAGGCTGCTGGTACGCCTTCACGATCCGAACCCGCATCAATTGAACACCTTTCTTATCGGCGCCGGTTACCAAGTGTCCGGCATCATTCCGCGCCGCAGAACGTTGCAGGAATTCTTCTTGAAGGCGCTCAACAAATGATCCGCCGCATCTTGAACGCATACACCATCGAGTGGACCAAGCACTTGAGACAAGTATTCACGTTTGTGGGCCCGGTCCTTGTGGTGGTCCTGGTACTTCTCGCCGGTCTGGTTGAATTCCTCCATCACGACGCGGCCAATGGCTATGAATTCATCGCCTACGCCCTCCCGATGTCGCTCAACCTCTTCGGCTTCCTCATGCTCCTGGTATTCAGCGCCTCTCTCGTCGCGACTGAACTCAGCACCGGGACCATTCGTACCCTCCTCGTACGCCCGCTCCGGCGGGGCGAGTTCCTGGCCGCGAAGATGCTGATAGGCATGACTTACGCCCTGCTGATGACGCTCGCCGCGTCCGCGACAGTCTGGGCCCTGGCCTTCTTTCTCGGCGATCTCAACGGCGTCGAGTCGGGCGGGCAACTGATCTATTCGAACGAAGAAATGCAACAGGCTTTTCTGATCGCGATGCTCCTGAATCTGCTGACGCAATTTGCGGCAGTCGCCTGGGGGCTCATGTTTTCGACGTTGACACGCAGCCCCGTGACGGCCATCGGCCTCGCGGTCGGATCGTGGCTGCTGCTCGATCTCGTCAAGCATCCACTCAATATCGCGCCGTTCCTGTTCTCTTCCTACCTCGGGCAGACATGGGAGGTCTTCGCCGACCGCTGCGACGCTTTCGAGACAAGTTTCTTCCCGGACGCCTACTTCGGCATCGCCGCCTCGGCCGGTTCCGCGGCCGCGTGCTTCGGCCTGGCGCTCTTCGTGCTCACGCGGCGGGACCTCGGTTCATGATCTCCGCGCTGATCTACGTCGTCATCGGCGCCGTGATCTTCGTCGAGAAGGAAATGGACACAATCGCCGTCGGCCGCCCGAACCCACTCACGGGCCGGCCATCGGTCAATTACAGGCACGCCGACTTCGACCGGGACGGCCTGGTCGACATTTTCCTTCCAGACCGTGTCCTCCTCCAACGAGGGGGGGAATTCCCGGCCGCGCTCTCCGTGCCGCTTCCGCTGCCGCTCAAGAAGCCCGAATACGACGTCTTTGACAGCAAGCTCTATCTGCGCACGGGAGACAGACTGGAAATACACCGGCTCAATGGGATGACGTGGGAGCGCGTCCTAAGGCAAACTATCGCCTGGCCCGATCTTCTTCCCGGCGAAGATGAAACGCCCGGCGAAACAGGCGTGGAACGTACACACGGAACGCTCGGCCACTATCTCCACGATCTGTCCGGCAACGGTGTGCCCGAGATTGTCGTGCCTGCGGCGGATGGACTCTACATCTACGCGAATGAAGGACTGGAATACGGCGCCAAGCACGTGGTTGACGTATATCCCAGCCCGAAAGTCATTTTCCCTGAGCGGGCCGAAGTCTGGCCGGCCCAAGCCCGGACCATAGCGCATCCACCCAGCCGGCTCAGGTTCCGCCTGTTCCTCGACGGAGATTCGGTCACGGTGCTATCGAGGTCCGCTGACCCCAGCGGGTTGATAAGGCACCACACGTCGGTCTGGCTCCTGGAACCGAAGCGAGGTTACCAGCCGCGCGATGGGGGGCCCGCCACGAGTGTTACGGCGCGAATACCGGCTCATCTTCAGCCTTGCCGGTTGAACGGGGACACCACGCCCGATTTCGCGGCCGTCCGCTCGCACATTTCCGAGACCTCCCCGATGCCGCAGCCGATTCAGGAGCTCGTCTTAACCACGGACGGCGGGAAGACGCTACAGTCGTTCCGCAGCAGGTCCTTTCAAACGCTGTGCGTTCTCGTGGACTTCGACGGGGACGGCGACCTGGATGTCGTGGTCGAGTCCACGGGACTGTACAAAGGGGGCCTGCGCGAGTCGCTCACGCGGTCATTGAGCGAGCGCACGCTCACCCACACCCTCGCGATTCATCTTCAGGATGCGCAAGGCCGCTTCTCGAAGACGCCAGACCTCGTGCAGAAGCTGGCCATCAAGCTGGCCCGGCCGCCATTTCGTGACGGACCCTTGTTTGCCGAGTACCAGAACGGCGGCTCAGTCAATATCACGGGCGACCTGAACGGCGACGGAAAACGCGACCTCGTGGTAAGGACGCACCCGGAACGCCTCAGCATCTATCTGAACGACGACCTGGCCTTTCCGAAGACCCCTAGCCGGACGCTGGACATTGAACCCGGCGCGCGCTTTGGCGTGGCCGACGTCGATGGCGACGGCCGCTCGGACATTGTCATCCACCGCGAAGCATCCTTGGAGTCCGGCGCCAGCCGGCGCACAGCCGTCTACTTCTCCCGCAGGAACGCCCCATGAGGCCCTTCGCCCACCGAAGAATCGTCGCCTCTTGCGCCATTGTGGCGGCGGGCGCATTGCAGCTCGGCGCGTCGTTCGACGTCAAGGTAATCCCCACCCAGGCCCCCAACGTCCAGGTATTCGTTGCTCAAGCGGACGCCGATCCAGCCGCTGAGCTTTTCGTCGTGTCGGACTTCACGCTCACGCTCGTCCAGGGCCCCGGGCCGCTCGACACGATTACGTACGACCTCGACGAAAGGACCTCGGCAATCGACGTGGCCGACGCGGACGGCGACGGAATCCCCGAACTCTACAGCATCGCCGGCCGCGAAATCCGGCGCCGCTCCCTCGCGCCCGGCCAGGCCGCTGAACGGGAGACGGTGCTTTTCTCTCGCGAGACCCTCCTGTCGAATGCGGACGGCGGGCCCAGGCCCTACGTCCTCGTGACGAAATGGGCGGGGCGGCCGGCGCTGGCGTTGCCCGAAAGCGACGGCCTCCGCATTTTCTCCCTAGACGGCGCCATTCTGGATCATTTTCCAATAGAGAGGCCGAAGCACAGCGGCGAGGGATTACGGCACACCTACGTGACGCCGCCCCAGGCGGCCCCGGCGGGGGCGATCGAGTTCTGGGCCGACGCGACCTTCGACGCGCCCGGCTCGGCGCTGCCTGATAGCGGTGAGGAGGCCCAGTTCCCGTCGGAGCGGCGGGCGCCGTACTCCCAGGCCCGCGAAGCCTCGGATCTCCCCCCGGAAGATTGGCCCTGGTTTCCACTCGCGTCGACGATTGCCCCCGAGCAACGCGTGGGGTACGCACTTCCGGGAGCAAGACGGGCCGAAACGTCGATCAGTATCCGGCGGCGGACGACGCGCGGCCTTTCGCCAAATGCAGCACCTTTCACGCATTCTCCTGAACGCCGCTACCCCGGCACCCTTGTCATCCCGCCGGGGGCGCCGCCAGATTTCAATGGCGACGGCTACGCCGACCTCCTTCTCTGGAGTTCGCCGCGGCCGGGGACTTCAGTCGACTCTCTGATGCAGTCGGCCCGGGCGCGAGATTGGCCCGTGCGCCTGACGACCCATCTCTATTCAGACTCGAAGAACATCTACGAAGGAAAGCCTGCCGCACGTATCGAGACGCGACTGCCCATCGGCTGGCATCTCCTGCCGCAAGACGGCCTGCCCATCCGGCATTTGGTCCTTGGAGACATCTCCGGGGACGGCCGCACGGACGTCGGACTCGCGACGGACCCGGCGCGCTTCGATCTGTGGATCGCCCGTCCACCGGCCACCTTCTCAGGCGAACCCGACTATACGGCCAACCTCCCCGAAGCCATCCAGGAGGTCGCGCTGGTCACAGACTTGGGTGCGGAAGGCGCGACGGTCATCGCACTGCGAGGGGAGAACGCGCTCTACCTGTTGAGCCTGCCCGAAGCCCGTCCTTAGAGCGCTTAGAATCTGGATCGCGCGTCTTGGGCCTTCCGACACCAGGCCGGCAAGGAAAAGAAAACCATGGGTGCCACCGCCAAACTCGTTTGGGGGTGTATGGTGTTGGTTTCGAAGGCACCCCCAAACAAGTTTGGCGGTGGCACCCTTCGCCGGCATACGGCGCAGTAGCAACAAACGGACCTATAGTGCTCTAGCCCTCCAGGAGGGCCTGAACGCGGCGCGCTACGGCCTTTGCCTCGGCGGTCCTTCCTTGCAGGCTATAGAGCCGCGCAAGTCGAAGGCTTGCCTGGCGGAAGACGTTGGCGGCCCTTTCGCTCATGTCGCCATCGGACACAATCGCGGCATCGATCACTTCTTCGTAGGCGTGCTGCGCGTCTTCGTAGCGCTCGAGTTGCTCAAGCGCCACGCCCAGCAAGACGCCAACTTCCAGGAGGGCGGCCGAGAGCGGATAGGCTTCAAAGCCGTCAACGTCGGCCACTTCAGCGAGACGTTCGTACAGCTCCGCATCGAGCAGGCCGTCCGAGTAGATGTAGACGACAGAGATTTGCGCGCCGCTGCCGGCCGCCTCTGCCAACGCGCGCTCATATGCCTCCTCGGCACGGGCCGTATCCGGCGGATCCATCTGCACGTAGAGCGACGCGAGGGCGGCATGGACGGAACTCAGACTCGCAGGATCCAACTCTTCCTCACCCCGATCCTCGAAAAGCGCCTCAAGCTGCTTTATGCCCTCCTCCGGGTCCTCAAGATCCAGGGCGGCCTCGACGACCTTGAGTTCTTTCTTCCTGGGCCCGTCGTCGCGCTCGAGGCTGCCCCAAATCTCGATGGGTCTCGCCGTTGTCTCTTCCGGGACCGACGGAACGGAGCTGAGCAGGGCGCGCACGTTCTTGCGTTCCGTACCGGGTTTCGCCCGGAACTTCTTCACGGGCACCGACGAAGCCGTCGAAGCCTTCGCGGTGCGCTCCTGCCCGCTATACCAATAGGCCACGCCAAGCACAGCGGCGAACGCAGCGAGCAGTCCGACGAGAATATAGGTCTGCTGCTTGTCTTTCATGGAAGTCCCCCGTTCCTACGCCCCACGCAGGTATTGTACACGAAAAAACACGCGCCCGTTAACACGAACGCGTGCATTTCTCGAAAGACTTCTCTTCAGCGCGGCTGCGTCAAACGCTGCCGGGCCGCTTGTTAGAGGATACCGATCTCTTGCAGTCCCTTGATGCCCTCGCGCACCTCACCGGCGGATGAGTGCAGCGCCGCCTTCTGGTCGTCGGTCAGGTCAAGCTCGAGTACTTTCTCGACCCCGGCCTTGCCCAGCACAACCGGCGCGCCGATATACACGTCGTCGAGCCCATACTGTCCGGTCAGAAGCGTCGAGCACGGCAGGAGCTGTTTCTCATCGCGGATGATCGACTGGGTCATCCTTGCAGCGCTCGCACCCGGAGCATAATACGCGCTGCCCGTCTTCAGCAGAGCGACTATCTCGCCGCCGCCCTTACGCGTCCGCTCGACAAGCGCATCCACCCGGTCTTGCGGCATCAGTTTTGTGATGGGGATTCCGGAGACTGTCGTGTACTCCGGCAACGGGACCATGTCGTCGCCATGCGACCCGAGCACCATCGTGTCTACGTTCTTCATGTTGACGTCGAGTTCCATCGCCACAAAGGCGCGCAGCCGCGCGCTATCGAGGCAACCGGCCATGCCCACGAGGCGTTCGGACGGAAAGCCCAATTTCTTATACGCGAGATAGGCCATAACATCGAGCGGATTAGTCACCAGAACTACAATGGTGTCCGGGGCGTGCTTCTTAATGTTATCGCAGATGTCTATCATAATGCGGCCGTTCTTCTCCAGAAGATCCAGCCGCGACATCCCCGGTTTGCGCGGAAGGCCCGCTGTGACGATACATACGTCCGCCCCCGCGATGTCCGCATAGTCGTTCGTCCCCGTGACTATACTGCCGTAGCCCCGGATTGGTCCCGCCTGCGTCAGATCGAGCGCCTTGCCTTGCGGCAGTCCCTCTACGATGTCCGTCAATACGACGTCGCCCAATTCCATTTCGGCACAATACTGCGCGGCCGCTGCACCAACATTCCCCGCGCCTATGCATGCAATCTTGAAACGTTTCCCTGCTTCCATCTTTTTTCTCCATGGTCAATTGCGGAAGGTTTTACGTACAATTATAGCCTACGGACACACCGGAATTAAATGAAAATCGTCTGGAACTTGGCGAGGACTAGCTCGAAGCGATCACGCGGCGGAACGCGGAAAGCGTTTGCAGCGCGGTGTTCTCCCACGTGAACTCGTGCGTGGCCTGCTTGGCCGAGCGCAGACGCCGCGCACGGTCGCTCTCGCCTTCCTCGACGGCCCTTCGCATGGCCCCTACAAGAGAATCCACGCTCTCGGGGTTGAAGAAGATCGGCGCGTCCCCGGCCACCTCCGTAACGCCGCCCACGCGCCCGACCGCAACGCGCGCCCCGCCTTTTAGGGCCTCCAGGACGAGCACGCCCGAACCCTCATACCGGCTCGGGCATATAACCAGGTCCGAATGCTGATACAGCCCGGCCAATTGCGCCGTGCCCACCCGGTCGATTCGCACGACCCGCGGTCCCCAGTCCTCCGGTTCGAGTTCGCTTGGCTGTCCGACGACGACCAGGTTGTGTGGGATCTCCGAGGATACGCGGCTGAAGGCCTCACGCAGCATAGGGATGTTCTTGCGTTCCGAGATGCTTCCCACAATCAGAAAATACGGCTTTTCGACAATGCAGTTCTGGGGCGCGGCGAATTCCTCTGAGACGCCAAGTGGCGCGACCACGGTCTTATTGAGCGGGACCTCGAAGCGTTCGAGCAGTTCACGCTTCACAAACTCCGAAGGGACGACGATTGCAACGGCCTCTGCCAGGGTCTCTTTCGCCTTCTTCAGAGAAGACTGCCCGAACAAACGTTTCGCGGCCTTGTCCTCCTTAATAGAGTACAACTCCATCACCAGCAGGATCTGCGGCACGCGGGCCCCGAGCGGCGCGGTGCGCATCGGCGAGAACAGCGCGTCCGCGTTGCAGTTGGCGATGGCGCGCGACAGGCCTGAAGGACCCTTCACCTTGATTCTCTCCAGGCCATCGAAACTCTCGAAATTGACTTCGTCGGCAATGATGACGAACTCGGTCGCACGCTGTACCTCACCTATCTGCGCAAGCACATTGCGCAGATACAGCTCCTCGCCACCGCCCCAGCCGGGCCTGATTCCGAGCACATTTACCGCGACCAGCATAACGAGTCCCCGTCGAACCTGCGGCCGTCATTCAGCCACTACACACGGCCACCTACGCAATACGTCTCCCCTGAATGGCGGAGCGAAAACTGAGCGATTATGGCACAACCCTCTAGGAAGGCGGGTACTCGCGAAGAAGCACGTCCACCGTCTTCGGGCGGCGATCTTCGGGCAGCCGCCCGATTCCTTGGGTCGACTGATCTTACGTGAGCGACCAGGATATGTCCAGACACAGCGCTGACGGGGCAAGTTGGGGACGCGTGAACGGCAGGTGGCCCCGCGCCAGTGGGTCCTTAGCAGTCGAACTGCGCCCCAAACAGGTGGGATGCAAACGCTGTAGGCCCTCTTGTATGATCGCGCGGCGCGCCGCGGCGGCGGACGGCAACAGGCCCGGTAAGAATACAGGAGATCGCAATGCAGATATTGCCCAATGTGTACCTCGTGAACGGCCCGCCATATGGCCAGACCAATAACGGCTACATCGTCCAGGTTGGCGAGACCGTCGTGCTTATCGACTCGGGGGCCAATCACGAAGCGGACTGCTTTGACACGGTGAGCGCAACGTGCCAGCGCTGGGGGATCCACTTGGACCGAATCTCCCATTT
>SDBV01007899.1_pt1 | contig 14435 bp, 13 predicted proteins | sample 2277081 | NCBI WGS metagenome assembly SDBV01 (sample SAMN10402039, study PRJNA504765) | marine sediment metagenome | isolation source: marine sediment core GS10_PC15, 223 cmbsf | place: Arctic Ocean: Southern Knipovich Ridge | collected 2010
AGCACTTTACCAGAAAAAATAGAAAATTTAGACCCATTACCATCCCAATTATATTTTACTCTCCCTGCTCATAATGAAAATGTTTATAAAAGAATTTGTCGCCCAATGATTAAAAACGGATGGAACAATATCATGAATACAATGGGTTTAATAGAATCTTTAAATTGTAGAACCCTTGTAAGACTAACTGCTGTAAAGGACCTAAACTTAAATCTAAATGAGAAATTGATAAAAGAATATGTAAAGATTATTGAAAAGGCAAACCCTAACTTCTTTGAAATAAAAGGATTTACTTTACAAGCCAAAGCCCTCTTAATTAAAGATAGAATTAAGAGTAAAAAGCCTGTCCAAGAGTATTTCCCAGACTATAACTATTTAAAAAAAATTGTGCATCGTTTTGAAGAGTTAGGCAATTTTCACCTTATCTATAAGAATAAACCAAGCCGAGATTTCTTATTTGCAGTAAATTGGGAAAAAATTAAAAGTCCTATTATTTCTGCTCCTTAAATTTGACTTAGAATGAGCTTCATGAATTCATGTCCATCCTCAATTAGCCCTAATTCTCCTTCTTTTCCAGATTTTTCTGAAAACAATCGTAGCTTTTTTTCTCCAATTTCTTTTTGGGGATTATATAATGCAAATGGGACTGGATCATTTGAATGAGTTCGTATTTTACAAGGTGTTGGATGATCTGGTAATATTACAATTACTAGTTCATTATTAAATTCTTTTTCTGCTTCAATGAAGGGTTTGACAATTTCTCGATCAAAATCCTCGATTGCGGCAATTTTCTTCTGTGGATCACCAGAATGACCCATTTCATCAATAGCTTCTATGTGTAAGTAGACAAAATCCTTCATTTTAAGTTGTTCTAAAGCGGCAGTTACCTTTCCTTGATAGTTCGTATCAGGTAAGCCAGTAGCACCCTCTACGTGAATTGGCTCAAGTCCCGCAGCAATCCCTATACCAAATATTAAGTCTACTGCGGAAATTACAGCACCCTCTAACCCATATTTATTTTTAAAAGATTCTATTTTTGGTTTTGTTCCCATCCCCCAAGGCCAAATGTAATTTGCCACAATTTTTCCTTCAATTGCCCTTTGCTTATTAATACTATGATTTGCTAGGGGTTCATAACTTTCTTCGATCAGATGATTTAGGTAATTGGCGGTCCTTTTTGCTTCCACGTCATATGGATCTATAGGTGTTACTAAAAAGTCCTTATATGGCTGTCCAATCTGATCATGAGGAGCAACTAAATGAATTTTTGAAGAATAATTGTTGCCATCCAGTCGAAGGATGTGACGATATTGAACACCAGAAGAAAAATTAGCACCGGTTGTATAGAAGTGATCTTGAAGAGAATCGATTAAAGGTTTTGATTCCGCCGTTGAAATATGCCCTGAAGAATAGTCAGTAATAACACCATCTTGTATATTGATTATATTGCATCTAAATACTATATCATTTTCTTTTAAATCTACTCCAGCACTAAGAGCTTCGAACGGTCCGCGACCGGTAAAATCTTTTTCAGGTTGATAACCTAAAATAGTCATATTTGCCACCCCACTTCCTGATGAACTACCGTCAGGAATTGTCTTTAATAATCCCATTTGACCATTAGTTGAGATCCAATCCATGGATGGGGTCTTAGCTACTTCTAAAACTGTTTTCCAGCCTAAACTCTCATCTGGCCAATCTGCAGCTCCATCACATACTAAAATTACATACTTCATAATTTTCATTAAGGGGGTTTTATCTTACAAAGATCATTTTCTAATAAATTTAGGGTATTCTCGTAATTAGATTTTATCTTTTCATTAAATTGGTTATTAGTCGAATAATTTTAATTTTTAGTGCATTCAACTTTTTAAACAGTTTTATTTACCAAGCTTCATGAAGAATCTCTTTTTGAAAGAATGAGTTGAGTTTGAAGTTCCTTTTTCAATTTTCCGATATTAGTTTTTTTTAAAGCTGATAATTCGAGATAATTCAAATCCTCTCTCACATTAGTAGTTGTATCTAAATTTTTGAAGTTTAATCCATAATCTTTAGCTGCATCAATAAATAAGTTAATAATTCTTTTTTTATGGATAGAAGAGACCTTATCTATTTTGTTAATAACAGTTAAGATGGGTATCTCATATTCTAGAAGAAATTGAATTAATTCAATACTCAGGGGTATTGTATCTCTATTTTTAATATGATATTTTGTAATTTCATCATCTATTCTAAGGATATTAATTACTACTAAACCGAAAAAATAATCTTTATGATATTTTTCAATGTGAATTACAATTTGTTTTTTAATATGTTCTTCCCGTCTACGGCTCGAGTGTTTCATATAACCAAATCCAGGTAAATCTACAATTTGATACGGTAGTTTTGGTTGTGAAATTGCTCTTATTATTAAAGTACTACCTGGACTTTTACCAGTTTTTCCTTTAAATTTTGTTAAATTTAGTAAAAGCTTTGTTATAGAACTCTTTCCTACGTTAGAATTTCCAATTATTAACAGTGATGGTTTTTCTTTCATTTTACTTATAATATTACATTTAAATATCTAAAAAATCATCCTTGAGAAAATCATTAAACATTTTTTTCTTTTCGGTTTCAGGGATTATTGGTCTTGTACTTATTGGTTCTCCAGTGTCTTCTAAGATCTCTTTTAACTCATTTATATTAACATTAACTTTAAATTTCCCTCCCCTCATATAGCGAATAATCTTTTTATCATTTAATGATAGTCTTAGAATATAACCCAAACCAAAATAAAACTGATGTTCAGGAATGGAGTCAATAGCACTTTTACTTGTTACTTCTTTTAGTACATCATATAGCAAAGATTTACTAGCAATGTTATCTTCTACTTTATAAACCAAATAATAAAGTGCGTGATACCATATCTTATTACGTTTATTTTTAACATATTCTAAAAATTTCTCTTTAGTGATTATCTCTTCTTTTCCTTTTTCTTTCCTTTTTAATAGTTCTTGTTTAATTTTATCTTCTAAATCTTTGGAGACTACTTGAGAGGGGATTCTTTTAGCATCAGTTAAGTCATCTAGTTCTTCTTGCTTGACAATTTCAATAGCTTGTTTCATTTCTCTTAACTCATCAAAATCGATTTCATCGATATCTGAAAAATCACTCATCATTTCTTGTTGTTTTTCAAGGTAATCTGTCTCATCCCTTTGATCAGTGTCTACTCCGATAATCTTTTTTTCAGAATCTAATTTTATCTCTTCAACAGATATTTCTTCATCCTCCTTAACTTTCGCAATTGCTTCCTGCATTTCTTGAAGCTCTTCTAAATCCAGATCATCAAGGTCAGAAAAATCAGTTTCAAGGATTTCAATCTCTTTTATATATGCCTGTAAATCATCATCAATTTTTTTTTTTTCTTCATTCACTAATTATCACTAGGACAATTTTCTTAGCACACTTAAGTAATCTTCTAATAACATTAATAATTCTTTAATTCTTTAAATTATAACATTTTTAATAATTTTGATAACCTTCATATACTTAAACTTAAAATTAATTTATACATTAAATCTTTTTATAATGGATAAAATTAATCTAGATAATTATAAAGCAATTATATTCGATCTCGATGGAGTAATATATGATATTACCGAGGCAATTGACAAAGCTGTTGAAGATGGTGTAGAAAAATATAATCTGCGAGTTAATAAGGATGATATCCTTCAAGAAATTGCACATCTTATAGAGGAAATTCAAAATTACCCCGTGCCTCAAATTATATTGCACTCTTACGATTTGTTAAAAGAAATTAAAGCATTAGAAGGATTAAAATACTTTAAAAAAATGCGTATAGCTATTTTCCTTTTTAATCAATTCAACAAATATAGAGAAGAGGCGAGTATTTTTGAAGGTATAGATGAGACAATTTCAAAATTATCTAAAAAAGTAAAATTGGCAATATTAACTAATAACAAAAGTTCTTATGCTAAAGATATTTTAGAGAAGTTTAATCTTACTAAATACTTCGAGACGATTATTGGTTTTAATGATGTGACTGAAGTAAAACCCAACCCTGAAGGAATTCAAATAATTCTTAAAAAATGGAATTTAATCCCTTCGGAAGCAATTTTTATAGGTGATATGACTACTGATATTTTAGCAGGGAAAGCTGCTAATGTTAAAATGATATGTGTGGCAAGTGGTCTTGCTCAAAAAGAAACTCTATTGGAAAATAATCCGGATATTTTAGTAGATCATGTCAAAGAGTTAAAAACGCTCTTTAATCTATAAATCTGAAGATTATATAAAGTATTTTCAAAATCTCAATAATTTATTAAGAAAATTAAGAAAAAAAAATAACAATAAATTAAGTTCTTTTGTAAATAAACCTTTCCCAACTCTTTTCACTTGGCATTTCCTCGGGCAATCCTTTCCGCTTCCGAATTTCTAGTATAAGGTCTTTTTCCACATTTGTGGGTACCTTTTCAAAGCCTAAAAATGCATATCCAAAGAATGCGCGTCCTTGGGTTGAGCCTCTAATATCATCAGCAATCCCTAGAGTTTCAGCTGCAGGTATTTGCCCTTGAACTCTTACGTATTCACCTTCAATAATAACATTTGATATTCTTCCTCGACGTTTTGTAATAATCGTTGTAATTCCTCCTTCAGAACCCTGAGGAGTTTTTATATCAATTTTTTGTACAGGTTCGAATAGATGAGGATCTGCATCTAGAAAACAAAGAGATAGTGCTGAAAACACCATGCCCTGAATTTGACCAAATCCTGTATGACGTGTGTCTTCATGAATGACCATATCTGTAAAAACAACCTTTACTCCAGTTGCCGGTTCCTTTGCTAATATACATTCTCCTAGCCAATTTCTAAATGCTGTTGAGAAGTAATTTTTTATTTTGTCAAATCTCTGTAATCCAGATGTACCATTTACTAAGAGACTTCCTTGAAAGACGTCTACAATCCGTCTTGCTTCTTTTGCATCCCAACCAGCTTCTTCTCTAAGAATTTTTGCCCTATCTTTGTCATTTTGTAAATCATTTATCGTTCCAGCATCAATTAATTTTTCTGTTGTCTCATCTAGTGGTTCTATGTATAATAATACTCTATTATGAGCATTAGCAGATTTGGTATGACAAAGAGGACTTTTCTGCACAATTTTTTCTCTGTAGACAATTATTGGTTCTCCAATGAGAATTTTAACTTGGATATTTATTCTTTTAGTAAGGATCTCAATTTGGAGAGGATCTATACCACTTAGAATAAATTCTCCTGATTCTTCATTCCTTTTATACCGAGCAGTTGGATCTGCTTGAAGCCACTTCTTTACAACTGCATCTAATTTTTCAATCTCATGAGGATCGTGAGGTTTAATACTTCTTGACACGACAGCTTCGCAAGCATATTGAATTTTTTCAAAAGATGGTAATAGTTTTTTCTCATCTCTACTTTTTGGAACAGTATCAGCAGCAACAAATGTTTCTCCAGATGGACAGATAAATCCATAAAGTGCAAATAGATTTCCTGCAGGAATTCTTGGAATATCCAAAATATCCGTTATTTCCATAACACCTAGCCTTTTTATTCTGCTTGTTTTCATAGTATTGACTAGATAAATCGAATCTGAAAGATTAAATGTGCCAGAAAACACTCGTCCAATTAAAGTCGCTTGGAAGTTACGTTTTGGGTCCAGGAAAATCTTTGTAATCATCCCTGTAAGTGGTCCGTTTGGGTCGCTCTTTTGAAGAGCTTGGCCTAACTCGGATTTCAAGTCGCCCTTCCAGATATGAGGGATTCTATATTTAGCAGCATATACGGGGTTTGGTAAATGATCAACGACCATTCTTAACATTGGTTCGTCCAATGGTAAATTTTCCCTAAGCCATTGAATATCTCCCTCATTATACTTAGCAAAAACATCTTGAGGTTTAAGCTTTTTCTCAAGCAAAATTTCATATGTAAAACCCCAACCATGTTTAGCAGATCCCACGGTTACAGAATTCTTTGAAAAATCAACAGTCCAACTTGAACCCTCAGGTCTTACTTTCTTAATTAGTGCATTAACTTCTTTAGAAATTTTATCTATTTTAGAAAATGTGTCTTGCGGACTAAGTTTAAGTTCGCTAATAAGTCTATCAACTTTATTAATAAATAAAACTGGTTTACAATATTCCTCTCCAACAGCTAATCTAATATTTGTTTCAGTTTGAGTCATTATCCCTTCTAAAGCATCCACCAAGATGATTGCTCCATCGCTACCTCTTAGAGCTCTTGATACTTCACCAGTAAATGAAATGTGTCCAGGAGTGTCATTAATCTGCAGAATATAAGCCTCTTCATCATCCGGCGTTCTTGAATCGTTAAAAGTGAGCAGTACAACACTCGTGAATATAGTAATACCTCTTGCCTGCTCTTCGTCATCACTATCAGTCATCTGAAGTTGCCCCGCATCTTCCTCCCTCATTAGTCCTGCTCGCCTTAAAAGATAATCAGAAGCTGTAGTTTTCCCATGATCAATATGCGCTACAATCGAAAAGATCCGTTTTTTCTCGTATGAACCTTTCGTTACAAGTTGACTGATCTCCTCTGGGTTTTTTACTTTTACCATGATATTATCACTTTAACTAAATTCTTATGTATTTATTACAGATATAAATGAGAGAAAAGATAAAAATTTTATGTATTTAGGCTATGAAGTGTTAATTCTTTTAGATTTAGAGTAAAAGATCTGTGCTAAGTTATAATTTTTTACTATTTTTAAGGACTTTTCCAATTTAAAAACCATTATAATTTATTTATTTTTTAACCCATGACATCTATTAATAATTCTGATTTACTTAGATCTTCTGAAATAGTCCCCAAAAAATGTGATCAATTTGTAAAATTTATCCATGCTAGCGATATTCATCTAGGATCTCATCAGTACAGCAATTCTCATCGCTCAGACGATTTTATTAGAGCATTGGAGGAGATTTTATCTTTAGCTATCAAAAATCAAGTTGATTTTATAATATTAGGAGGTGATATCTTCACATCCTTAGAAATGTTACCAGGAAAACTCACTAAAATTGTTAATGTCCTAAAAAATTTTAAATTATGCACAAATGGAACAATTCCTATAATTGCTATAGAAGGGAATCATGACATTAGAAAATTTTCAAGAGGAGTTAGATTTGATCAACGAGGGCAATCATGGTTAAAATTATTAGCAGGTTTGGGATTAATAATTCTTCTTGATACTGATATTGAGGCAGAACCAGAGAAAATGTTCCCTACTTATAACTTTAAGTTAGGGAAAGGTGGAAAAATTAAGATAAAATCAGCTATAATTTATGGAAATTGTTATCTTGGGCAAGATCCAGAGATTTACTTACCAAAAATTAAAGAAGCTATCAGAAATGATGGACTTTTTCATATTCTTTTACAGCATTTTGGTATCAAGGGGCAAATTGAAAATGTCCCTGGTGTTAAATTGGAAAAAGTTCAAATTTTAAAAGACCGAGTCGATTACTTGGCATTAGGCCATTATCATAAGCAATTTACTTTAAATCAATGGATTTATAATCCAGGATCTTCTGAAGCCGTTTGTTCAGTGGATTCTTCATATAAGCGTGGAATTTTCCTAGTAGATGTCTTTATCGAGAAGAATTACTCTAAACGGGTCCATTTTATTCGTTTAAATAACAGAAAATATATTTGGGATACAATACACTTTCCACACCAACTCAGAAATAAATATAAAATAAACAATTTCATACTTCAAAGATTAAAATCTTCTTTGAAATATCTAAAAACAGATTTAAAACCATCAGATTCGAATATGCCTATTTTATATTTAATATTGAAAGGAAAAAAACCTCTTAAAAATTCTAAAATTGATAATAAAGTCTTAAACAAAATAATATGTGAAAATTTACCGGTAGTAGAAGTTAAAATTTATCAAAAATTTTCAGAATCTACAAATACAATAGATAAATATCTAATTAGTAGAAAATAAATAAAATTACTTAAAAATTAGAGATTTAAGGGATAATTTCCATATTCTTTTGTCGCTTCTACCATCCATTTTAAATTTTGGACTTTTACTCCTGGATGCATGTTAGTAGCAGACACAATAAAACCTCCTCTTGGACCCCCAGTTTTTATGGCATATTTCACTGCATTATAGACCTCTTCTTTAGTTCCATACACAAGATCGTGGGCGACATCTATATTGCCCATTAGACAGAGTTTATCACCAACCTTCTTCTTAACTAAAGCTAAATCGACTCCAGCAGTAGGCTCAAGGCTTTGTAATCCGTCAAACCCGCAATTAACTACGAAATCTAATAGTGGCGTTACTTGTCCATCAGTGTGAAGAACTATTTTTTTTCCTCCTTCATGTACTGTATCTGTTATTATTCTATAGGCAGGTAAAAGTAACTCTGTGAATTTTTTTGGACTCATCATTGGGCCTGTTTTATATGCAAGATCCCCTGACTCGATGAAAAGTTCAGCACCAGCTTCCATATAACTCTTATAACATTCGGCAGTAAAGTGTGCTATTACTTCATGTACTTCTTTTATAAATTTAGGATTTTTATGCAACATCTTGGCATAAAAAGTCATACCTAATCCTTGGGATGCACTTTCAAAAACTCCAGCCAAATCATTCGTCACAGCCACGAAAATTTTGTCTTTGTGTTTTTTATTAATCCTTCTATAAAATTTTTTAACTATTTTTTTATATTTATCTGTCAATGGGCCTTCAATATTTTCTTTTAGATCATTCCATTTTTCAATGGAATTTATTGTTCCATGTAAATAGTAAGGATTAAAATTACCTTCATTATTACGGACTTCCCAGACTCGCCCGAAGATATCTTTCAAGAGGTCTCTTTTATCATTTGACATGCCTAAGAATTCTACGGGGACAATTCCAACTTGCATACAATCTAAACCGATCTCAACAGCTGCTTCTACACATCGAGAGAAAATCGAAGTTTCGACAGCTTCAAGTAAATTGCTCATTTCCTCTGCCCAATTATCTGGATTATCCCGTTTAATTTGTTCTAATGTGTCAAAATCGCTGATTGGAGGTTTTCCTAAAATTTTATCAACATTATTTGCATCAATCAAAATTGTATGACATGGAACTCTATCAGCTTCTTCTAAGTTTAATGCTGTTAATACTCGTTCTCTACAATTCATATAAAAATCAAAGTTTTTCTTATATTTAATTGGTCAATAAATTCAATGGGTCAATAAATTTTAATAACTTAAGTTTTAACTTTTAATTTTTAAAAAAAAATTAATTTTATTAAAGTTACGATTTAGCTAACTCTTTAATATGTCTGACACCATCAATAGCATCATCGGCAAAATCATCGGCACCAAGATCCTTAGCAAGTTCCATATTTAAAGGTGCTCCACCAACAATTATTTTCACTTTGTCTCGAATTCCAGCAGCCCCTAGAGCTTCGTGTACAGTTGTTATTTGTTTTACAGTCATTGTGAGTAAAGAACTTAGAGCTATTACTTTTGCTCCTGTTTCTTTCACTTTATCTACAATTAAATTTGCGTCGACATCCATGCCCATATCAAGTAATTCAAACCCTGAAGTCAAAAGCATTGAACCCAAAAGATTTTTTCCTATATCATGATTATCTCCTTTAACAGTAGCTAAAATAATCTTTACTTTTTCCTTAGATTTATCTAAAGCAGATAGGGCAGGTCTTAAGACTTTAAACGCTTCTTTCATAGTTTCTCCAGCAAGAACCAATTCTGTTAAATAATATTCTTCTATTTCATAACGGCGACCTACTTCATCCATTCCTTTAGTTAACGCATTTAAAATATCAAAAGGATCTTTAGCGTCTACATCAAGTGCTTCCTTTATGGCATCTGCTATATCATCAAATTCTAGTTCAATAATAAGCTCAGTTAATTTTTCAAAATCCATTTAAATTTACCTTATTCTTTTTTGTAATATAATTAATTATGTTTCTTTTATTTTTTTTTTTAAAGCCATAATTTATTTTTGATTTTATAAGAATATCTCTAATTCTTTTTTTATTCGTCAGGTTCAAATAATTTCTTCTTTGTTTTGTATCTACCGTATTTTTTAGTAGGTTCAATCATCATATCTAACCTCCTAAATGGTGTTCCTCGATTTACTCCACCTCCAGTTGAAAGGATATAACCGCTCCCTGGACCATATATTTGGATATTCTCAATTATTTTTTGTTCAACAATTTTATCGTCTGGTTCCATTAGCATGACATCTCGACCGGGAATTTGCCCTATGACATGAGAATTTACCCACTTTTTTAATTGGAAAACATTAAAATTAATTTTAATTTAAGTGGAAAGGTAGAACCATATTTTTTAATATATATACTGCTCTTTTACCTAAAGTAGTTTTTACATTTAAAGATTTAGAAATATTTACGATTTCAAAATTCTCCGGAATTTTATCTTCAACGAAATCTTTTAAGAATTTTAAAAATTCAGTATAATCTCTTTGTTCCTCAACCCATAAAATATTTTTCTTTTCAAGAAATTTTGGATTTTTCACTTTAAACTTTTCTGCATGAAATTTGTCTTTTACGGGAGGACCTTTTCGTAAATAAGTTTTTGAGATTTCTGATTTTTCACTATAAATCGCTAAATTATATTCATTAATTTCATCTTCAAAATAAACTTCTAATTTAATTTTAGCAAATCTTTCTGCGTGAGAAAATTACTTTTCTACAATTACCTTAATATTTAATCCTATAGAATATAATTTATCTCTATTTATTGTATAATGAATATTCTTTTCCTTGTTGTTAAGTTCAATTATATAGATTTTAGAAAGTAAAGGATCTTCTAAATTAGATAAGTCCACTTCTGGTATAGGATTTATTTTAAAAAAGTCAATATTTGGTTTGTTTAAGAAGTTTTTTACTCTTTGATTACAATATTTATATGCCTTTTCTGATATTGCCGATGCTACATTCCTATTTTTATCAATTGGATCAGTGATAATAAGATAATCGTTTTGAAAATGAATTATCTTTTCTAAATCTTCTATGCTTCTATTAAAATAGTCTAAAGGATTTTCCTTTAAATTATTAAAATTTTCAAATAGATTTTGAATGTTTTTATAATGATAAATTAACAACTCAGCGCTATACCCAATAAATCCAACTTTTCCTAAAGCGCTTTTATCACCATAGCTATGGCAAGCTTTAAAAAATTGTTTTAATAATCGTACATCGTTTTTTTGTTCTGATGTTAAATTATCACGTATGAATCGTCCATGCCACGGTGATCTATCAACAGCAGTTATAGGACCATTTTTTTCTATAAATTTTAAATTGAGATCAAAGTAAAGCACAATATCCATTTTCAATTTGGTGTTTTTGGTAATATAATCCACGGTTACATAAGGGTGTTCAGCGTATAACAGACGTGGGTTTTGAAATTCTTTCGTAGTTAAAGATTTAATTATCCAGTTATTGCAAAGGTCTAAAAAATCTTTTTTAGAAGCTTTTTTTAATTTATTTTTACTCAATCCTTTGTATTTATGTGAATACAGATTATAATTTAATCCAACAAATAAATCAATATCGAAATCTTCTCTTAACTGAGTTTGTTTAATTCCAGTAGAACCTTGAGGTTCGATTACGGTATATTTTAGATTTAACTGACTTGCTTTTTCCTTTAATAAGAATCTTAATTTTTCAACGATTTCATTGATTAAATTTATTTCTTGATTTGTTGGAATTATATCATTTAATACATCGTTTAAGATTTGATTTATTGAATTCATATAATTAATTCCTATGATATAATTAAAGTAAATAGTTATACCATATATTAATAATTTAATTCACATCTCTCAAAGTCCAAAATATTAAATCAATCTAGTTTTTTTGAAGAGCAAAACATTAAAATATCTAATAAAATATAGAAGAAAGTGTAAGAATTAATTTAAAAGAATATAAAAATATAAGAATATGAGAGAAATGAATAAATTATATCCAATGGCCTTGGCAAATATAACAAACAGATGTAATTTAAAGTGCAAGCACTGTTTTGTTTTTCGAGAAGGCAATCCAAATAAGCCAACCGAGAAAAATGAAATGCCGGTAGAAGTAATGATAAAAGAACTTAAAAAATATAAACGGAAATACGGATTACTAAGAATGCTTTGGATGGGGGGAGAGCCACTTCTCCGAAAAGATGTATTAAAACAAGGGGTTAAACTATTTCCCCTAAATGTCATTGCCACCAATGGAACATTACCTTTAATCAATCTTGGCCCAAAAATAAAATGGACTATTTCGTTAGATGGTCCTGAAGAAGTTAACGATGAGATAAGGGGAAATGGGTGTTTTAATAGAGTAATAAGAAATTTGAATGATTTACCGGACGATTTTACCGGAGATCTCCAGTGTAATTGTTGCATTACAAAAACCAATGAGGATTGTTTTGAAGAGCTTATTGATGTTTTAAGGAAGGACACTCCAATCAGGGGTATACTCTTTACATTTTATGTTCCCACTAAAAATGATACTTCGGAATTTGCGTGGAATTCTCTAGTAGAACGAGACTTTGCGGTGAAGAAAATAATTACTTTAAAAAAGAAATATCATAACTATATACTTAATAATAAAAATGTGCTTGAACTAATGTTATCTCAAAATGCATTAGAAATAACACGCGATTGCCCCTTATTAGATTGTTATCTCCCACTTTATTTAGGTAATGATGGATTCGAAACTCCATATTGTTGTTATGGGAATGATGTTAATTGCGATTTATGTGGATCTTGGGGACCCTTTCATATGGAAATGACCATGAGGTTAAATCCAGGATTTCCATTTGAATTAAAAAATGATTTCAAACCGATTACTCCTTCTGATATCATACTATAACTACATATAGCTGAAAAACAACTATCTCTTCTTTTACTCAAATTTCAGTAATGCGATGACGGCTGTAGATACAAACCAAATATAAATTGAAATAAACAATATCCATTCTATAATTGGTATAAAATCAATAAGTAAAATAACTAACAGAAAGTTAATAATGAATAAATAAGAAGCTAAAATTACCTTAAAATATTGATTTGTATGCAATTTAGACTTAGGATTAAAATAAATTAAAATACTGTAAAGGTTAATTGAAATACAAGATCCGGTAAAAGCAACCCCCGCAGTAAACAAATGTATGTCATCTGTAAAAATTTTGTCTGGGATTATTCCAAGTGTACAAATACAGATGCCTGTGAATATTGATATACCTGTTGCGAGTGTTCGAATTATTGTATTTGTTTCCATTAATTCTCTTTTGAGATATATGAAAAAAGGAATACTTGTTGACCCAAATAGTATAAGAGCAATGCTAAACAACGATTTTACCTCAGTATAACCTAATGAACTTATTGTACGTAATTTCGGGTCATAATTTGGAGTTTCGAGCACCGCTATAAACAGAAGAGAAAATCCAAGAAATACTCCCAAGAGAAGAAGATAGCATTCTATTTTACGAGATACTGTTTCTGAAATATTTTTTACCTTTTCTTTGTGTTTGAAATTTATTAGATAAATAACTTTTATCTCTACACTACATTAAAATATTTAAATATTAATAAACAATTTTAATCGTTATAACCAATTTAATAGAAAAAAGTGAGCGAATAACCAAATTAAATATGGATAAGAGAACTGGAATAGGGAAATTTACATACCCCACCATGGATGCTGTGTAGCTCTCATTAATTTAATGAATTCTCTGAGAGTGTCTTTTTGGTCGGTTGTCAGATCATTTAGGAATTTTGCCATAAGTTGTCTAACATGAGATTCTGGTACATTTACATAAAGAATTTCATCCTTACTTATATCGCGCCCTATTTCTATTCCTCGGATTGAAATTGCGACTTCGCTATCTTTATCAGCTTTCTCGAGAGTTTCTCCCTTATCTTGCAGTTGATGGACTCTTCCAACTTTTTTTCCTTTGTCAGTTATTAGAAGAACCTTGGGTTTTAAGGTACCTCCTTCGACGCTGACTCCAAAAACTGCTGGATTTGAACTCCTAAAAATATATTCAGGATACATTTTAAGCTTGGCTGGTAAAATTAAATCTCCTAATTCCTTAGCAGTGTCTTCAGCCCTTCTAGTTTCAGCATATTCAATATAATCCTCTAAAAGACGATAAATAACATTGTTAGTAAAAATTCTAATATTATCTGAATATGCTTGGTCTTTAGCATCGGGCAAAATTGGTACATTAAAACCTAAAACTACAGCAGAATAAGGATCAAAATCATTAACAATTTTAGCGTTCATAATGTCCACCTTTTTAATAGGTCCTACATCTGCAATACTTATTTTAACGTTGTTTTCTGAAAAGAAATTTTCTAATGCTTCAAGTGAGCCTAATGCATCTGCTTTTAGAACAACCCC
>SDBV01007900.1_pt1 | contig 14434 bp, 9 predicted proteins | sample 2277081 | NCBI WGS metagenome assembly SDBV01 (sample SAMN10402039, study PRJNA504765) | marine sediment metagenome | isolation source: marine sediment core GS10_PC15, 223 cmbsf | place: Arctic Ocean: Southern Knipovich Ridge | collected 2010
CAGATACAAACATCGTTGGTTGTTCACAATGTTTTATCATAACCGGAGGGTATTTTTAAGCCCCAAGCGCTTAATTCCTTATTTTATAGGTAATTATCGGTCAACCAAATTAATTTACACCCTAGTCTTTTTGTCCGATTTTTCCGGTGCAATGGACTCGTTGTGCTGATTCCTCGCCTCGCGGCCGACGCGGTACTCCGCCCCCGCCATTTCGCCGATTGTACCGTCGCCGGTACAATCGGCGAAATAGTCGGCGTCCATGGTATGCCAAGTTTCGGTGGTCGTTTGCCAGCCTTTTACAGAGGTTATACTGTTCCCATCAGTCTCGACCTGATTGATGCTGCAATTGAGGATCAGCAGCAGGTTTTCCTGAAAATGGGCTGTTTCCCATACGACACTGTCCCACACCTGATAATTGGGATAGGTCTGCCGGTACAGGTTCTCGAGCAGCATCTCTTCGAGGATGCCGGTTTCGTGGTTATTCTCGCCGTGGGCACCGCAGATCCACATGCGGATTTCACTCGATGCATTCCCGCCGAGCATCGGCCGGTCCTGTATCAGCGCAGTTTTGGTTCCCTTACGCGCCGCGGCGATCGCCGCGATGGTACCCGCCATACCGCCGCCTACCACGCAAAATTCCACTTTGTGGTGTTGTTCTTTCATGTTTTCGCTCCTAATTTACGTGCATATCAAATACGTCAGCGCCAACCCTCGGCCTCCCAGCCGGTCTCGATAAAAGTTAGGTAGTTCTGCTTCATCCTGTCGGATAGATTCTCGTCATAAGGTCCCGCGGACGGTGAGAGGATCAACCGTTTTCCTCTGCATTCTTCGATGACTTTCTGCACCTCAATCCTCATCTGGCCAGGCGTTAACGCCCGGAATTCATCGTACTGAATATTGCCGATAAGCGCCATTCGATCCCCGACGACGTCGAAGGCCTCCGCAAAGGTGCTGTCTCCGATGGGAGGCGCTTCGATTGTGTGCAAGGCGTCTGGGCCCATAACGACGAAATCATCGAGCAGGGTTCGAATCTGACCATGAAAGTGCTGGATCACCTTCTTGTCGTAACTGTGCACAAGATCAATCAGCCCCTTTGCATAGGGGACGATCCACTCGCGAAAGGTGTCGTGACTCACCATCGGGGGCGCGGCCAACTCGCTACCGACCATGAAGTACACATCAGCGGCATCGCGTTCCAGAAAATAACGGTACACCAGTAGTTTCTGCTGGTATATTTTATCAAGAAACTTGTTGATTTCCTCACGCCTGGTATGGGACCATATCGCGTACTCCCGCATGTCCGTATTGCCGTACAGCCAATTTACAGGTTCACCGAGAGCCAACATCATTGCTCCATATTGCGACGGAAACTCTTTTTTCTCCTCGAGATAGGATGGCAGCTGCGCATCCAATAACCCCTCGATCTTCACTTTGTCTACGAGAATCGGGCGGGCAAGGATGTCATCAAGTTGGTCATCGGTGCTGATTCGTTGCGTCATACATGGATCAAACCCATCGCAAAAAAGGGGAATACCGGGGCTCCGCCGATTCAACATAATCACCCTGTCTTTGGAATATTCGAAGATTTCACGATAGCCCGGATGTGAGCGGACATCGACGTAGCACCCTAGGGGATGGTAAGGAAACAACAGCCAAATCGGCAATCGGTCGGTAGGTTGACCATCGAGCGCAGCAAATAACCGTTCACGGGCAGTCATAGTAACTCCTTATTCATCGTACACACGAATTTCGTAAATCCGGGCGCTGTAATCTCCAACCGTATTGTGCACTATCAGTCTCAGCTTGTTGGTTCGTTGTCTTTCAAACCGATGCACTCTTCTTCTATGAAAATTGTCCCGTTCGGTCAGGATTGTCTTCCACAAGCCGGTCACCGGATCAAAGGCCTCCAAAGAATAATCACTGACGCAGCGAGGGGACGTCTTGGTGGACGTTTTACCGTTCACTGAAGGATTGTTCAGATCCGTGTCAAAGCTAAGATACGCCGCATTGAAAGTTTGGTTTCCATCCCACTGCAATTCCAGCCATTGGGGGAAGCCCTTATTAGGGTCTGAGATCCACATGTACCTTGCCGGATCGATCGCTCTGCCCCACCCATTGTTTACATTCTGCGGCCCACCGTCGGCAAATTCCACCACGGGTTTTTCCAGACTATAGGCGTAGTACTGGTGCCGATCCGGTATGAACCAGTCGTCCTTTGCATCATGCTTCCATGCCAGGTAAGTGTCCAGTTTTCCCGAAACCATCCGCTGAATATAGACGTCCTCCGCCGGTTCGATGTAAGCCCAGGCGTACTTCATGGTGAAATTTTTATTTACGGGAAACTCCACCCACGACTCACCGTTGCCGTTAATCATTCCCTTGGTCAGGCATATCTTGCTGTTACTGGAAAACACGCCGGGAGCGTCGTCTTCAAAGGCATGCATTGTGAGTTCCGTTGGGTCGACGGCATCGTTCCGCAGACGTATGTACAGACTGTCTATCCGCTGATCGCCCTCCAACGGGAAAAAAACTGCACGGTAACAGTCGTCCAATTGAGGCCAGCCGCCGGGAAAACCCTTCACCCTCGAGAACAGCTCCCACTTGTTCACCGATGAAGCGGTGGTTGTGGCCTTAAGAGCCAGATCGGCGGGATCGTCATTTTTGACTTCCGGTAAATAGAGGTCGTGTTTCAGGCAGAGCTGCTGCAGTTCTGTCAGGTGCTTCTCATAGACTCCCCGTGGGGAGGTCTGGTACGTATGACACAGGAAGGCGGCCAAACCTGCGGCCTGTCCCATTATTGCGCATTGGTTTTCCACCCGAACCGTGCCCAGCGCTATATGGGAGACACTCACATCTCTGCCGGCCATAAACAAATTATCGATGTTCTTAGAGTAAAGGCATCGGTATGGGATCTTCACCAGGGGGACATCTGTATTGGCGAGAAAAGGTCCCTCCTTTCCTGAGTAGACCCCCTTGGGATGATGTATATCGATAGGCCATCCGGCATACGCAATTGTGTCAGGAAAGTTCCTGCCGGTGCGGCTGTCATTTTCATTCAGAACGTAATCTCCCACCAAACGGCGGCCCTCACGACGGCCGTTTAAGAATGGGATGTAGTTGAGCTCATAATTCTCCGCTTCTTCTTTCCGAGACCAGCGGTTTTTTATGTAGTCCCAATACCCGATGTAGATTTTTATGAGTTCATCCCGGCACTCCTCGCCGTTCTCTACATCGTCTAGATCGTTTGAGTGCTCCAACCACCAGTGAAAAGGAGCTACATTGGGAATTGAGCGATATTCCTCAAAGTCCCGTGAGAAAACAGGCGCCCATTTCGGCGTATGGTATGGAACGGGGTGATCGCGCCTGACGATTCGTTCCGGTCCCATCGGGCCGCGCAGGCATCCGCTCATGGTCATCCGGTCGGCTTTTTCAGGAGCCAGAGACTCAGCAAACATTGCCCTATCTTCCCGTCCAAACATGAACTCGGCCCCGGCGAAGCTTCCTAGCCAACCGTCGCCGGTTCCGTCAAGAAACAAGTTTCCGCCGTACTCATAGTCGATCGAAGTAAGAACACTCCGAGCTGTTACAGTTTCTATGCTATTCTCTTCTGTTTGCGCCGAAATAACCCGCTGGTCTAGGACGATTGTCAGATTCGGTTCGGTCTTGGCCAGATCCATGAATATCGCATCGTAGCTCTTTCCTGCATTCCGCTTGAGCCAGAAGATTTCCTCGGTAATGCCTGTTTCCCGGGCATACAGCTGACGGGAGTTCGCCCCGTCGAAAGGAACAGACATCTCGGAACTGGCGTTACCTCCCAGCACGGGACGGTCATGGATTAGAAGCGTCTTCAGACCCATTCGCGCGGACTGAAGCGCGGCGGGGAAGCCGCCGGGTCCTCCTCCAACAACTATGAAATCGTAGTGGCCCATCCGTTGCGGCACAATCGGTCGATCCAGGCAAGCCATCCTTTCTTGCCTGATTTTGTCCACATCATCAGGTGGCGTGTAGGATGCATCGGTCGTCAGGATCAGGGCGTTGCATCGCGGGAAATAGCCGGTTAGATCGTTGAGGCTTATCCGGCAATTTCCTTCTTCCAGATCAAAACGCCCTCCCCTCTCCCAAATCCAGGCATCCTCAATGGCTGCACCGAACACCTTGTCGGATCGTTTGTTGCCTAGGCTCACGGCAAACCGTCCGGGGGAATGATCGCGAATCCAATTCCTGGCCCTTACCCAGAGGAAATAGCTTCCTGTCGCCGGTATTCTTAGCGTGGTTTTGGCATCTAGGACAGGTTTGCCCTCGAAAAAGGGCCCTATCAGGTAGGGAGACCCCATTTTTTGTACGTACTGGGTGTCGGGAGCCCACCCTCCGTAATCATCGAAGTCTATTGCTTCAAGCCATATCTTGATGTGCTTTTCCATAGACGCGAGGTCAATCTTGCCTGTACGCCCGTACTTCGTAGAGGGCGACCTGGCCGCTCAGGTCAAATTCCAGGGTGATTTTATCGGTCATAGTCTCGTCAAAGGTGAGACGGTTCACTTTCTTGAAATTGCCTTCCACCTCTTTCAGCAAAAGCTTTTTGCCTTCTACTTCGGCATAGATACGATAGTTTTGAGCGACGAGGGGATCCACGTCATCGAAGGATTCCCAGTAGAGCCTCTTGGTCGTGTCGGCGCCAAAAGTCAGCTGGAGTTTGCCCACTTTGTGCGGCTTATCCCAAGACAATGTTATGGCGGGTGTCATGTCGTTTTTGGCTGAAAGCCACATGTTGGGCAGACCATAGGCGCGATTAAATCCATTATTGACGTTTTCCGCCCCGTATACATCCTGAGTCGGTTCCACTCTGAAACAGAGCGAATAGGGAGCTCTGTCCCATATACGGTGGGACATCCCCATAGTTTTTACATCCCAAATACTAGGATTAGTGTTTATTCTGCTGCGGAACAGGATAGTCGTCGGTAGGGGCGTACCGCCGACAGCCACCTGAACATGTTCATTTTCCAGCAGTTCCACCAAACAAAAACGTTTCTCGCACCTCAGGTTGATCGGTAGTTTGACCCAGGAAAAATCACTGCTTTTGGAAAGCTGAACGGCACCCTCGTGAACCTTCCTATCCGGTCCATAGTTCTCCGGCTTGTCCGGAAGATAGACGTTGTATCTGAGTTCTGTGGCTTTTGCCGCCTTTACCTTGATATTGAGACTATCGAGCATTTCCGACACCGGGAGTGACATGCCCAACGCTTTGCTCAAGCCAATGTGATCGGTGAACTCTTCGTGGCTGCGTCGGAGACGCGTCCTGTATTCCGGAGTCAGGGATTCAATGTAGGTCTTTCCGTCTACATTCACCTGCTCGGATAATTCCAGCGGGGCTTGGGAAGACGCTGCGACCACCGCGGACAGGGCAAGATCACGATCGTCGCCGTTCGCCTCTCCCACGATAAGTTGATCCTCTGCCAAAAGCCGTTGCTGCAGCTCTTGAATGTGATGCTCATAGATGCCTCGAGGGGTGCTTTTGTACTTTTTACAGAGAAAGGCGGCCATCCCCACAGCTTGTCCAAGAGTGGCCAAAGTTGAAATCACTCGGGTCGAGCCGAACGCAACGTGGCTGGTGGACATACAGCGTCCGCACATAAACATGTTTGCGATGTTTTTGGCGTAAGCCGTTCGATATGGAATTTTGTAGATGCCTGCAAAGTGGATATGCCGATTGATGATATCTTCGTCGAAAAAGCCCCTTATTGCATGAAGGTCGATGTTCCATCCTCCGTGCCCTACGGTATCCTCGTGATCGGTTTGATCCACGATGTCCTTCTCTGTCAAAACATAATCGCCTACAAGACGACGATACTCCCGGGTTCCTGGAATTGCGGAAACGTACTCAAAGTCGTAATCCCCCGACTGTGGGTAATTCCCGCTGTTCTTTATATAGTCCCAGATGCCGTAAACCAGCGACTTGTGGTCGGCAATGATCTCCTCGCGATCCTTTACGTGATCGTACTCTCCACCGATTTCATAGTACCATTGGGCGCTGTGAAACGTCTCCTGGGGAATAATCCGACGATCAAGGGCACCGGAAGAAGGGATATCAAAGGCGAATTCCGGGGCCTTATATGGAACTTTGTATCCCATGTCTTTGGCATGGAACATCAGGGTACTGGGCAGCACGTACTTATCGGCCTTGTCAGGTGCGATTTTCTCTCCAAAGGTCTCCTTCGCCTCCCTGCCTAACATGAACTCCGCTCCAGCCAACGCACCTAGTGTGCCGTCTCCGGTGTTGTCCACGAACCAGGCGCCGGTGAATTCCCACCGCGTCTCGGTGGTATTCTGGGATCCTCTCACTGAGGTGATGCTATTCTCGTCGGTTTCCGCATCGTCTATGTAGGTATTGAGAAATAGCTTGATGTTCGGCTCCCGTCCGACAATATCTAGAAGCACGCCATCCAGCACGTAACGACTGTTGCTGACGGGGCTCCGATACTTGTACTCGGTCAGAATCTCCGATACGATGCCCCCTTCCCGGGAGTTGATGTTCAGAGGGGCTCCGTCACAAGATCCGTTGATATTGACGTGAATTTCACAGCTGCCGTTGCCACCCAACACACCCCTATCGTTAATGAGTGCGACGGTAAGCCCCTGTCGGGCAGCCTGCACAGCGGCGCAGATGCCGGGAATTCCCGCTCCGACGATTACCAGATCCGACTTAAATGTTTTTAATTCTACTTTCATCCCTCTGATCCTCCACGGGCAAAAAAATCCCGGCCCTGCAACAGACCGGGAATGAATCAAGACCAATTCTTACTTGTTGTTGATGTGATCGTTCATTTCCTTGACGTACTGGTTGCCGCCGGCGGCGTACCATTCTTCCAAAGCTGCGTCCCACGCGTCAACCGGGAGCCGGCCGACGATGATTTTCGAGATTGTTTTGTTTAGCTCCGTTTCCGCGTCGATGAGCGACTGCTTGTCAGCGGCGGGTGGTCTGTAGCCTTCGCTCTTTGAGAAGACCGCCTGGTCGATGCAGAGGCCGATCAGTCTGTCCAAACGGGCCCGGTTCTCATCGGACATATTGAGGGTGATAAAAAACCCGGGATCATCGTTTCTTCTGACAAACTGGCGGCCGTACTTGTGATCCGGATAGAGGTCGGTGGGAACTTTTACGCCGTTCTCGTTTCTCCAGGTCATACCCTCAGGACCAAAGGCTACTGTGTCCCAATACTCGTCGGAAAGGGCGTAGTCGAGCATGCCAACGATTTTTTCAGGTTGCTCCGCGCTGGACATTACGGTCCAGAGACCCCAGGTACCGGTGGAAAAGGAACCGCCTACGACCGTTCCTCCTTCGTTTTCGATGCCCGTAATATAGTAGTATTCGCCTTCGGGTACAAAAGCCTGGAGCTTCTGTTGACTGCTCACCAGCCATCCGGCGAATTCTCCCCTCATCCCGTACATGCCCCTAACTTCTCGGTCGGCGGCCGTGGAATTGGTGAGGGTCGGCCAATCGGGATCGACGAGTTTCTCTTCCCACAGCATGCGTGTATAGGCAAGAGCCTTCTTGAAATTGTCATGCTTCCGGCTGTACTTCAGATCCATGTACGTTCCGTCATACTCTTGCCAGCCGATGAGTCCAAAAGACCACCCTATCAGCCCGGGAACAGCCATGTTACCCTTGCTGTCCGCATTGACCATGAGTCCGTATGTATCGTCCAAGCCGTTTGCATCGGGATCATTCCTGGTAAAAGCCTTCAATAGCTCGGTAAATTGCTCTAGAGTGATAGTGCCCCCGTCTTTTGCAAAGTCAATGCCCAGTTTGTGCAGCCAGTCGGCCCGCACGTTTAGTCCATCGGCCCGGGCCACGGAGGTTCTTGGGATGCCGTATATGTTGTCGTCCTCCATGGTTTTAAAGGAGTCAAGCGACACTTGGTATGAGTAGCGCATTATGTTTGGTGAGTTCTTCAGGTAGTCGTTGACCGGAAGGATCAGGCCGTTCTTTACGGTATCCACGTACGTCTTGTCCGTCGTACTGCCGAAAAGAACCAATTCAGGATAATCTCCGGTGGCCAGCATGATCTGCTGTCTCTCAGCGTAATTGCCGGATGGCGGGATCTCCAGATTGATCTTGAGATTCAGGGCATCCTCAAGACCTTTGAAGAAAGCCTTGTCCACATCGGTGGCCTCCGGTGGCCAAGGGGCAAAGATGGTGAACTCGTAGGGTTCGTCCGCTTTACCGCCGGTAGTGCCGGTTTCGTCGCTTCCGGCAGCGAAAAGGCCGAATGCGACCAAAGTCATCACAAAAAATAGCAATCCTTTTTTCATCGCGCGTCACTCCTGTTCTTTTTTTTCCAGACACTAGGTGCCTGATTTTACCTCACAAAATACTTAACCTTTTACGCCACCCAGCATTACACCCTTCACAAAGTAACGTTGCAGAAAAGGATAAATACAAGTGATGGGGATAATAACCACCAGGATGGTGGCGTAGCGTATGCTCACCATGGGAATGGCGTCTCCCGACATCTCCGCCAAGTTACCTTCCGTTGAGAGCATTTGATTGCTGGCCGCCAGCAAGATCTCGCGCAGAAGGAGCTGGAGGGGCCATTTCTGTGTCGAGCGGATGTAGACAACGGCGGCAAAATAATTATTCCAGTAGCCGACCGCCACAAAGAGGGCGATTGTGGCCATAATGGGCATGGCTAAAGGAACGATGATCTTTCTCAGGGTATAGAATTCCGAAGCGCCGTCTATCCGCGCAGCCTCTTCCAGGCTCTCGGGCATGTTTAGAAAGAAGTTCCTCATGAGAACTACGTTAAAGGGCGAGAGGAGATAGGGTATAATCAAAGCCCAGTAAGTATCCACAAGCCCAAGGTTCTTCATAAGAAGGAAGTGGGGAATCAGACCACCGTTAAACATCATCGTGAATATTAAGAGACTCGTAATTATTCTCTTTCCCCGCAGGTGTCGCTTCGAAAGAGAGTATGAGAAGAGTGTGGTAATGACGAGGGAAATCATCGTCCCCACCACGGTAACGAATATCGTGTTGCCGTAGCTGCGAATAAGCATTTTGCTCGCGAACACATATGAAAAGGCCTTACCGGTGAATTCGCCGGGGAAGATTCTCAAGGGGTTAAGCACATAGGCTTTGTAGGAGCTAAACGCAACGGCTACAACATTTACAAAGGGGTAGAGCATGACGATTGTGGCGAACCCAAGTAGTACCGAGACCATGGAGGTCATAAGGATACCGTCTGCATTGCCCATCAGATAACGTTTTCTCGCTACCATAAGCCCCGTTCCCCCACTTTGCGGGAAATCGCGTTAGTCGAGAAAATCAAAATGAGGCCTACCACCGACTGAAACATGCCCACAGCCGTGGCAAAGGAGAAGCGGCCCTCCCGTAAACCCACCCTGTAGGTAAACGTCTCAAATACATCTGCCACCTCATAAACCAAAGGGTTGTAGAGCAGGAAGATCTGCTCGAATCCGTTATTCAGAATCCGGCCGGTCCGCAATATCAGCAGGACGACGATGGTGCTGACGATGCCGGGGAGCGTCACGTGGTATATCCGCTGGAAACGATTGGCCCCATCGATAATCGCCGCTTCATACAGATTGGGATCTATTGCGGCCATGGCGGAAAGGAATACAATCGTACCCCAGCCCGAGGTCTTCCAGATCTCCATAATCACGATGACGCTTCTGAAGTGCGTGACGCTCTGCAGAAAAGCGATGGGTTCTCGACCCAAAGATTTGATGACGATGTTGATAATTCCGGTTGAGGTATTGGTAAAGTTGAATACCATTCCAGTTATTACGACCCAGGAGATGAAGTGAGGCAGGTAGAGAAGTGTCTGGATCGGTCGCTTTATGTACCCGGAACGGACTTCGTTCAGAGCCAGAGATAGAATAATCGGCATGGGGAATCCCCAAAGAAGACGCAGAAGGCTAATTACAATAGAGTTCCGAAATACCTGCATAAAGCTCTTGGAGCCGAAAAGGTATGCAAAGTTCTGGAATCCCACCCACTTGCTGCCCCAAACCCCTTTCACTACATTCCACTCTTTAAACGCCAGTACGATTCCGTACATCGGCACGTACTTGAACAGCAGAAGATAGAAAAGACCGGGAAGCATAAAGATGTAAAGGGAGTAGTGTTTTTTAAGATAGTTACCAAGAGGCTCTTTTTTCATGCCGCGTTGTTATAAATCCTCTGTGTTTGTTAAGAAAATTGTAACTTGGGAATTCCATCGGTCTATCCGGCTAATTTACCTAGTTGGCAGAAAAACGGCCCGGTGAAGCCAGGAGAATCAACGTCTTCCTCGTAAACAAGGGGGGGCTCCGTTAATAATTGTAAGGATATTTTATCTTATAGGTATTGTAGCCGTAACCTGGACGCCACCGCCCTTGCGGGGGGAGAGGCGGATTCCCGATTGTGGACCGAATACCAAACGCAACCTAAGGGAGACATTGCTCAAACCTATATGGCTGTCTGTAAGGCTGTCGGCGGTTCTCAATTGCTCGTTTAGCTTTTCCATTTCCCATATGTCCATACCTCTCCCGTTATCCTCAACCTGAATAATCAGCAGTCCATCTCTTTTGCTCGCCGCTAGCGAGATGATTCCCGCGTCCGCCTTCTTTTTTAGGCCGTGGTAAATGGCATTTTCCACAATGGGTTGGATAAGCATCTTCAGCACAGGAGTGGATTCCAGTTCTTGCGGTATCGAAAGATCGAATCTCATTTTGTTGCCGTATCTTTTTTTTTGTATCGCCATATACTTGGAAACATATTCTGTTTCGTTCGCCAGAGATGTCAGATTGCTCTTTGTCTCCATATTAACCCGTACCAGATCGGCAAGGTGCTCCAATATGCTAATGGCTTCTGAATCTTCATTATTCGTCTCTTTAAGTATTGCCCAGTTTACCAGTTGGAGAGTGTTATTGAGAAAGTGGGGATTGATCTGGGCCTGTAGGGCTCGCACTCGGGCAGCGTTGAGCATCGCCGCCCGGTTCTCAATCTCCTGCCGGTTCTGCTGATATTCATCGTAATTGTGAACGATATTTCCGGCAATAAACTTCAGCTCATTGTCGTAGTTTTCATAATCGGGAATATCGGTGGGATTCTCCAGCATATTGATTACTTCATGTATGGGTTTAAATACGTAGAGAGAGATGAGAAAAGCGGCGCCGATTGAGACTGAGAGACTGAAAATAAGGGATGTAACCATGATCCTCTTCAGCGTGGCCAGCTTGGAAAAAAAGTCCTCCCGGCTCAAAACAGAGCAGTAAATCCAGTCGTTTACGCCGGACTCGAGAAACGAGAAGATAAAAGGTCTGCTGTCAAGGGTATCTATCGAGATCGCCTTGGAGGAAACAAACAGATCTTCTTCATGGAAGTCGAAAATTTCACCTAGCGACTTACGGATCCAATCCTGTTCGGTGCTAAAAAGAACCGTGCCCCTCTTGTCTACGATGAATATTATCTCGCGATCCATTGTCCCGGCGCCGAAGAGAAGGGACTTGACCTTTGCGATATCGAGCAAAACAGCTGTGGTTCCAATACCATGGTCTTCATTGGTAGCCGGAAATCGTTTGTAAAAGGTAAGAAAACGATCGAGCACAATCGATGATTTTGCGTTGCCAACGTCCTGATAGTCCAAATACCACTCATGCAGGGGAGCTTTCAGACGGCCATAGACCGACTGCTGAGTCCATTTTCGCAAGTCTCCTCCACCCACGTGGGTCAGCAGATAATTGTTTCGCTGCGAATAAACGTAGATTGAATGGATATAGCTATGAATCATCAAATTCATGTCGTGCATGATCGACTGCAAAATCTCGATCTGCCGGTAGTCAGGGTATTCATCCAGATCGGAATTAAATAGCCGGACCACTTCTTCGTTGTTTATCATTTGTGCCGCTATACGCTCAATTTCATTCTGAATGATATCCATCGATCCCTGGAATTTAACCAGCGACCGGGTATTAGCCTTGGCAATCTCCTCATCGAAGGTATTTTTGCTGTATCGGTATGTAAAAACGCTGAGCAAAACAAGAGGCACGGTAACGAGCAGCAATATGAGGGCCAAATTCCGGAAAAAGATGCTGTTTGAGTGGTAGCTTTTCACATATTTTACGAAATCTATCTTACCGGCCATGCCGATACTCCGAAGGTGTGCAACCGATCTGCTTCTTGAAGAGGCCGTAAAAGTGCTTTACATCGGTGTATCCCACCTCCTCACAGATTTCATAGATTTTATGGCCAGTTTCGCGCAAGAGTTGGCACGCCCGGTCAATCCTGCACTCAATAAGATAATCGCTAAAATTGGTGCCGGCCTGTTCCTTGAAGAGACGGCTAAGATACACCGGGCTCAGATTGACACGCTTGGCAACATGGGAGAGCATGACATTGGCGGCGAAGTTCTCTTTGATATACCGCTTTGCCCGGTCAACAAGAGAAATCCGATTGTGTAAGGCCTCCTCCTGAACCTGCTTTGTCACGTCGCGAACCGCCACCTCAGCCCACTCGTATACAGCGTCCCGGTCCCTAAGGGAGAAGAAATCCGCGAAGGCTATAAAATTGGCCCTGCCGGGGCCTCTATTTGCCTTCTTGAAAGTCCGATTCATATTGGAAAAAAGTTCGACCAGCCCGTTGATCAGATTGTCCCAGCTTTTTTCGCCCAGGGACTCCATATAGGAATAGAGAAGCTCCCGCGCAAGGATCTCCTGATTCTCAAGCACATGGGAGATGATCAGTCTCTGCCGTTCTTCCCACTCCATTTCGAGCTCTGATTGGTCTTGACCATCTGCCGCCATGAGTGTTTCGGTGCTGCCGGCCAGAGAATTTAGGTCTTTATAAGTTTGTATTTTCTTTACAGCGATGCTGACAGAAAGTGCTCTAGCCTGACCAATCACTTTTTCCAGCTTGGCCTTGATTCTTTCCTCCAGCCCTTGGTAATCACCGCATTCGACAAATATACCGCTCAATTGCCGTTGGGAAGTTCTGTACCAATAAAAACGGGGAGGAGAGATAATCCGCGAGATCATCCCACCGATAAGGTTAGTCCTGTCGTCGTTGTCATAATCCCCAGCTCGAACAGAATTACTTTTCTGTAATACGGAGAGAGAAAACAGGGCGCAGGGCTTTGAGAGCACGGACCGGTCCCATTTGATCAAATCGATCTGATGCTCCAATTCGGCGGGACGGCGCAATCCACCCAGAACCAAATGGGAGACAAACCTCTCCTCTACATAACTCTTTAGAGATTCAAAGTTCTCAATTTCATGAGAGATTTCATCACGGTCCTTCCGTTCCCTATCCAGTTCGTCCTTCAGCTTGCCCAAGGTCTCCCGGATCTTTTTGACCGAGATCGGTTTGAGAAGATACTCGCGTATATGAAATCCCAACGCCTTCTGTGCGGCTTCAAAGTCAGAGTAGCCGCTGATTATCACGATCTTTACGTCAAGATTCTTTTCGGTGACAAAAGAGGCGACATCCAGACCGGAGGAGTGGGTCATCCGCAAGTCGGTCAGGATCACGTGCGTATCATTCTCTCCCAGCCACTCGATGGCGTCCTTTCCGTCCTCAAAAACGCCGTCGAGGTGGAAACCTATATCCTCCCATTTCACATAGGAGGAGAGGCCTTCGCGCATCATCTCTTCGTCATCTACAATAATTAATCCGTAGTGATCCATACTATCCTCCTTGACCGCGATATCCTCTTCTTCTGTTGGTTTAGGCACGGGTCTATTATACCCAAGATTCCCTGATCTGGCAGGGAAATGAAAGTCTACCGCATTAGCAAAAGGCGAAATACTCGAAGGAATGGCGGACAGACAATCTGAGAACGAAAGAGCAGGAAGTAAATAACTGCCGTTGATAAAGGCTTTATGTCGCCCCGGACACGAACTCGCGTAACATACCCCCACTACGTACCGGGACAATGAAGTATCGCTCGGTTTAATGCATCAATCCCGGTACAATGCGGTTCAGGAAGGCTGGCACCTTTTCACGAGGCCCCGCTGCAAGCCGCGATTTTTCCATCGCGATCATGTCCCGCGAGGTGGCTTTAAGACATCACCATGATACGCCCAGGCCGCGAGTCAGCGGATCTGGCCCGCCCCGGCGGAGAGCCACCACCAATGCATCCACCTATGGCAAGTATTTTACAGAAGGGCTGCCATCATGCCACCGAAGACGCCCTTTGACAGCTGGGCCAACAGGGGCTATGCTCAAGTGATTCAAAAGGGAGTCCTGTATGATTAAGAATATCGTAAAAGAGAAACTAAAGGCGGGGAAACCCTCTGTCGGCACATTTATGAACTTCGCCTCGCCCCTCGTGGCGGAATACCTCGCTCATGTCGGTTTCGATTGGCTGGTGGTAGATACCGAACATAGCCCCGCCGACATGCTGACGACAACCGCGATGTTTCAGGCGATTTCCACTAC
>SDBV01007901.1_pt1 | contig 14433 bp, 13 predicted proteins | sample 2277081 | NCBI WGS metagenome assembly SDBV01 (sample SAMN10402039, study PRJNA504765) | marine sediment metagenome | isolation source: marine sediment core GS10_PC15, 223 cmbsf | place: Arctic Ocean: Southern Knipovich Ridge | collected 2010
GAAAACTTCGTATGCCTGTCTGATGCTGGCCGCGCTTTCGGTGGCCACTTCCTGAACCTGTTGGCCGATTTGCTCGGTCTCTTCGAGCGCAGCCTGCGTCACTTGCGCGAACATTTTCTGCCCCCTTGTGTGTCGAGTCGTCGCTCCCATTCGCATCTGGATCGGAAACGGAAGACGACTCTCGCCTGCGCCGGTGTATTTACTCCAAAGAATTCTTACCGTGCAAAATCGGAAAGTCAAGCTGCGGGGCCATTGACAATTCTTGCGAATTGATCATCATGGAGCGTTTGTTCGGATTCGCCTTTAGTTCCGCATGTTTTGGCCCCTGTCCACTGTACATTTTACATGCCGCCCCACAGCGTTCACGACTCCCAGATTCGCCCCGCTGGACCGCGCGAGATCTTCGCCTGGGCGATGTACGACTGGGCCAACAGCGCCTATTCCACCCTCTCGATCACGATCCTGTTCAGCTATCTGACCACCGTGGTCTTTTCGCCGGACGACACCTGGGGGCCCACCGTTTGGGCTTGGGGAATCTCGCTGTCGATGCTGATCGCGGCGGTGGCCTCGCCGCTGCTGGGCGCGCTGGCCGACGCCAATTGCAACAAGCGCGGGTGGCTGGCCTGCACCGCGCTGCCGGGAGCCGCCGTGGTCGTGATCCTGGCCCTGGTGCCGCCGGATCGAACCTGGCTGATCGTGGGGTTGTTCGTTACGGCCTCCTTCTTCTTCGAGATCTCACTGGGCTTCTATAACGGATTCCTCCCTGAAATCACCGACGAGAAAACCATCAACCGCGTGTCGGCCTGGGGCTATGCTTTAGGATACCTGGGCGGGGCGCTGGCGTTGCTGTTGGCCTTGTCGGTTATCGAATACGGCCAGTGGCTCGGCCTGCCGAGCTACGCCGACGATGCCCCGAAGGTCGTGCCCTTGCGAATCGGCCTGCTGATCATGGGGCTCTGGTGGGGGCTGTTCACGCTGCCAACCTTGTGGATCCTCCGCGACCGCGGCCAGAAAACCGGGCAGAAGCTGCCGGCAATACGGGCCGTCACACGGGCTGCAGGAGAAGTGGCTCGCACTCTGCGCAACGTCCGCCGCTACAAGATGCTGGCGCTGTTCCTGCTGGCGTTCTTATTCTACAACGACGGGATGCAAACCGTCATCAGCCAGTCGCCCACCTTTGCCACCAAGACGCCGGAGTTGAGCTTCGAGACCGGCCAGTTGATCCTCCTGATCCTGATGATCCAGTTTCTCGCTCTGCCCGGGGCCATGCTCGTAGGCTTCCTGGCCGATTGGATCGGGCAAAAACCGACCTTGATGATCTGTCTGGGCATCTGGATCGGGCTGGTCGTGGCCGCCTGGTTTGTCACCTCCCCGGCCCAATTCTGGGTCCTCGGGGCGATCCTGGCCCTGGTTCTCGGAGGAACCCAATCGGTCAGCCGCGCGATCATGGGACTCATGACGCCGCCGGCACATGCGGCCGAGTTCTTCGGCTTCTTCAACTTCTCGGGCAAGGCCACCAGCTTCTTGGGGACGTTCCTGTTCGGCCTGATCATCTGGCTGACCGGAAACCCCCGCAGCGCCATCGTCAGCCTGCTGGTTTTCTTCCTGCTGGGATCGGCCATCGTCGCCTTGGTCAACGTGCAGGAGGGCCGCCGACAGGCGCTTCAGGAGTGACCGGTCCCGCTGGGAATTGATACGGCGGGATGGTATCTTGACGGCATCGGTGGGCAGGCCGTGAGGGGCAGCCTGAATTGTCCGTCGGGAAAACCCCCGCGGGACGCAGCCCGCAGGCGTTGTAGCCAAGACCCAAGCCCTCATCACTCACCACTACTGATGTTCCTCGGCATCGAAATCGGCGGCACCAAATTGCAACTGGGAGTCGGCCGCGGCGACGGCGGCCCGCTGGTTGCTCTGGAGCGGCTGCACGTTCGACCGCAACACGGCGCCGACGGGATCCGCCGGCAGATCGAGCAGCTCGGCAAGACCCTGATCACCCGGCACGAGATCTCCGCCGTGGGGATCGGCTTTGGCGGACCGGTCGACGCGGCCGCCGGGCGGACCGTCCTCAGCCACCAGGTCGATGGCTGGAAGGATTTTCCTTTGGTGGATTGGTGCCAAGAGACTCTCGGGTTGCCTGCGGCCGTCGGCAACGACTCCGATCTGGCCGGGCTGGCCGAAGCCCGGTTCGGGGCCGGGCGGGGACATCGGGTAGTCTTCTACAGCAACATCGGCAGCGGCATCGGCGGCGCTCTGGTCATCGGCGGCGATCTCTATCGCGGCGGCGCCTCAGTGGCCTCCGAGGTGGGACACCTGCGGCCCGGGCCCAACTCGGAAGATCCGGCGCAGACGGTCGAGTCGATCGCCAGCGGCTGGGCAATCGCCGCCGCCGCCAGGCAACTATTGATCAATCCGAAACAGACCGACAAGAAAGCCGCCGCCGATCTGCTCCGACGTTGCCACGCAGACCCAGCGCGGCTGACCGCCGAGCTGGTCGCCGGGGCCGCCACGGACGGAAACGCGTTGGCCCTCCAGGTATTGGATCGCGCCTGGCAAACCTTCGGCTGGGCCGTCGCCCAGATGATTACGCTCCTGGCCCCCAACGTGGTGGCTATCGGCGGCGGCGTCTCGCTGGCCGGCGAAGACTTGCTTTTCGTACCGCTGTGCGAGTACGTCAGTCGCTACGTCTTCCCTCCGCTGCAAGGCACGTTCGAGATCGTCCCGTCCAAATTGGGAGAGGGGGTCGTCGTACACGGCGCGTTGGCAGTGGCCAGTGATCAGTAGCTGGCGGTTGTGAGATCCAGAATCGGTCGAAGAGGCAGATGGCTGTAACGCCGCGGTCCTGACAACGGGATTCGTGATGCAACGTGTTACTGCGTAACGCGTTACAGTCCTGGATAGAGACTCCTGCACGTCCGCAACGGCCTCTGGGCACCCGCCGGCGAGCCCGCTTTGCAGACTTTTATTGTCGAATCCGGGCGAGGACACCTTGACGCATTCTTCTAATTCGATAGAATACGCAAAACGCCTTATGGAGATTTGCCGAAATGGCCAGACGACCCAGTACCCATCCTACCGACGCTGAGTTGGAGATCCTTCAGGTCCTTTGGGGCACCGGCCCGACGACCCTGGGCAAGATCCACCAGGGCCTGTGCCAGCAACGCAGCGTGGCCAAAACCACCGTGGCCACCATGCTGAACATCATGCTCGAAAAAAAGCTGGTAAAACGCCGCGAAGGGACCGGCAGCTATCGATGGAAAGCCGCCATCAGCCACACGCACGCCGCGGCGGGCATGATGGGAAAGCTGATCGACCGCGTTTTTGCCGGCTCTGCCGGGCGGATGGTCACCCATCTGCTCGAGGACCAGCAGCTCAGTGAGGAGGAACTGGAAGAGATCTGGCGTCTGCTCAGCCAACGAAGGGCGGGCGGCAAACGCGACAAGGGGGAGTAAAGACCATGAATCCTTGGTTATTGACGGGCTCGGACGTCTGGCTTTGCGCCGCGTGGACGATGCTGCACTATCTGTGGGTGGGAACTCTCTTGGGCTCTCTGGCGCTGGCCTGCAAGTGGGCGTTGAGCACCGCAGGCGCCGGCACGAGATACTTGGTCGCCGTGTCTTGGCTGGCGGTCTTGGCGGTGGCGCCGGTTGGCATTGCGGTGTCCGTCGGCTCGCTGGAAGGCCCCGAAATCTCTTCGGCCCCTCTGGATGATCACCCGGCCGAGAGGACAGTCTCTCAGCCCGGCAAGCCGCTACCAGACCGTTCGTCGGGAGCACCGGAAGGATCGACGGCTGAGCTCGGCGCGAGTCGGCGGATGGCCGAATCGGCGTCCTCGGGCACGGTTTCCTTCTCCGGCGAAGGGTTTCTGCCGGGAGGAAGCTCGAAGTGGGCCAATGCGATCGCCTACCTGCCCTGGTTATGGCTTGTGGGGTCGCCGTTGGTCTTTGCCTGGAGCATGACGGGACTGGCTGGGGCTGAGCGATTGCGAAAACTGTCGGAGCCAGTGAGTGATCCACGTGTGGAGGAGCTTTGCCGCCGTTTGGCCCGCTCGTTGAGGATCACCCGCGGGATCGCCGTCCGTGTCTGCCGGCGGGTCAGTTCGCCGATTCTGGTAGGGGTGCTTCGGCCGGCGATTCTACTGCCTCCGGCGTTGATTTCCGGGCTGAGCCCGGAGCAGTTGGAGATGATCCTGCTGCACGAGTTGGCCCACGTCCGCCGCTGGGACAACCTGGTAAACCTCCTGCAGCGGATCGTCGAGTCGCTGCTGTTCTTCCACCCGGCCGTCTGGCTCGTCTCGCGTTGGGTCCGCCAGGAGCGGGAGCACTGTTGCGACGACGTCGTGTTGGGGCGTGTCGCCGACCGGGACCGCTATGCCGAGACGCTGCTGAGAATCGTCGGCGCGGATCGGTCGGCAAGAACCGTGGAAAGATCCCTCATCGTGCAGGCCGCGGAGAGCGTATCCGCGGCGGCACGAAGCCATCTGGGCGTGAGAATCCGTCACATCCTCTGTCGAAAGGAAGAGAAGATGCGCGTTTCACCAAAACTCGTAGTTGCGATTTCCGTTGCCTTGCTGCTGGCGGCCGGGGCCGCGAGCTCCCTTGGCTTGACTCCCCAAACCGAGGCTCCATCTGCCGGGGTCGAAGTGTCTGAGCTCGGCACGGGGGAGGATGGCCGGGAGACCGTCGACGTGGTCCGCCCCTCGCCGAACCGCCTGAAAGTGTCCGCCGAATCGCTGGTGCGCGCGGTTATCGAGCAGGAAAACAGGATCCATGAAGTGGACGGCATTCTTGTCCGCACGGAATGGAAGTCCATCCCCACGCCCAAGGACATCGCACAAACGCGGGCGGAACTCCGGAAGAAGTTTCCTGGAACGGAGATCACGGCGGAGCGTTTTTCGGACCTCAGGCCGAAACCGTACATGACCGTCGAACTGGCCTTTGATCGCTCCCGGGTGCGCTATTGCAGAACGACGGAAGACAAGGGCATTGACCTTCGAATCTGGGACGGGAAGCAGACCTGCCGATACGGACGCCAGCTTACGACGGGTCGCGAGGGCTGCACTCTGGATCGGCAGACCGGAGGGCACTTCTTTCCCCTCCCCTACGCCCTCAGTTGGCTGAAGGTCGGCGCACACAGCTTCTGGTGGAACTCCGACGACGTGAAGGTCGGCGGCATAGTTTTCTGGTTCGGCCGGAAGGACTCCCTAGTCCACACTGAACCGATGGATGGCCCTGAGGACTTCGTATTGCGTGGTCGTGACCGGTTCCGCGGCGAGGAATGCTACGCCGTAGAGTCCTGGCGAGGTCATCGCCGACTGTTGATCGGCGTGGCGGATCGACGGCTGCGCGGTATGATCAGGTTCAGTCGTCCTTCGAGTGCCGACCGGAACAAGATCATGTCGCGGATCGCCGGCAAGCCCATCGAAGGGCAGGATCAGTGGGAAACGTGGCTGAAAGAGAAGGTGTCAGGGGAGCGAGAAGAGGCCGAGACTCGGTACGTGCACGAGCTTTTTGATGCATCCAAGCGGAGAATTGAGCACTTCCTGGCCGACTATCGAGAGGTGAGCCCTGGACTCTGGGTCCCCATGTCGTTTGGCCACACCTGGTTCGGACTCGACGACGACGAAGGGCAGCCCTACGAGAAATCACGCCTCGAAGCCCGGATCGTCGAGATTCGCGTGAATCCCAGCCTTCCCGACGATCTGTTTGCATTCGAGATAGACGACGACGTCAACGTGTCGGATCTTCGCTACGATCCACCCCTCTCCTACAAGTACAAGCAAGACTTCTCGGACGAACAGTGGCAAGCCATCCTCCAAGAGAACGCAAAGAGGAATGCTCTTCTGCGGAAAGTGCAGGCCAAGCAGGACGCCCCGATTGGAAAGCCGGCCAGTGCGTTCCCGTAGACGACCTGGCTCAATAGCCGACCCCTTCGCTGGAAGGATCTCAGAGGAAAAGTGGTCGTTCTCGATTTTTGGGCGATCTGGTGCGGGCCCTGCCGTAGTGACCTTGAGCGCTTGGCCGAGACACACAAGAGGCTCGCCGAATCGGGCATCGTAGTCGTGGGCGTGCATGCGGCAGGCAGCAAGTTGGAGGAGATCGAGAACCTGGTCCAAGAGCGGGAGCTTGGATACGCCATCTGCATCGATGCGCCTTCCGATGCTGGCAGCCAGTCCTCGTGGGGCACGCTCTTCAGCCGTTTCACGGTCCGGCACCTCCCCTGTGTCTTCGTCGTCGACAAGAACGGCAAAGTGGCCGCCCACGGCAAACTGGAAGAGATGCTGTCGAAAGCGCGGGCTCTCGCTCGGTAAGGTCGAGCGAGAGGTTTTCTTTACCGCCACTGGCATGGACACGGTGCTCCGCTTCGACGGCTACAATTCGCTGGCCGGCTTTACGGTGCCGCCCTACTCGCCGCCGAACTTCGTGCCGCTGGCCTATAGCGACCGGAAGGAGCGAACGGTGAAGCTGCTCAGGGTCCCCATCACCGATGGCCCCCCCTGATCCACCGACCACTTCTATAGCCCCAATACGTCGCTGATCGCGTACGGCCCCGGAGGCTTGCCGGCAAGAAAGCTGGCCGCCGCCAGTGCGCCCAGCGCGTAGCAATCGCGATTGGTCGCCCGCACCGTGATCTCGACCAGCTCGCCCAGCATGGCGAACACGATCGTATGTTGGCCCGGGTCGTCGCCCGCGCGGATGGCATGGTAACCGATCTCGTCGTGCGGGCGCGCCCCCGGGCGTCCTTGGCGGCCGTGGCGTTCGGTGGTCTGTCCCATCACCTCCGCGATGATCTGGCCGAATTTCAACGCGGTGCCGCTGGGAGAATCCTCCTTGAAGCGGTGGTGCCGCTCCAGGATCTCCACGTCGGCGTCCTTGTCCTTCAGCGCCCTGCCGGCCACCTCCGAGAGCTTCATCGCCAGGTTCACCGCCAGACTCATGTTCGGCGCCCAGAGCAGCGCGATCCGCTCGGCCGCGGCGTCGCGCCGGGAAACCAGGTTCTCGTCCACCCCGGTGGTGGCCGTCACCAGCGGAAGGTTCCTCTCGACGCAGGTATCGATCACGCCCCCGACCGCCTCGGGCAGCGAGAAATCGATCATCACGTCGGCCTCCGTGTCCAGACTCTCCGACAGCGGCACGCCCAACTCTCCCGCGCCGGCGATCACCCCGGCATCCTGGCCAAGCTCCGGATGGCCCTGCGATTCGAGTGCGGCGACCACCGAAAGCCGTTGATCGGCGGAGCCCAGGGCCACCAGCCGCCGCCCCATCCGCCCGGCGGCCCCGTGAATGGCGATCCGAATTGGTTTCATAACCGTTCTCGCCTCCCTCCGACTCCCTGATCCCTCGCCCCTAACTGTACAGCCGAATGGCCTTGATAATCTCGTCCAGATTGTTGGGCACCGCCACGGCCCGGTTGGCGAACGTGGCCCGGCGGACGCCCCGGCTGCCCAGCACCTTGTTGAACTGATCCTGGTCGGTGGTGTGGTAGGCGACCGTGGCGGTGGGGTCCTTCAGTTGGTGGCCGGTGAGGATGCAGACGACTTGTTGGTCCGGCCGGATCACACCTTCGGCAACCAGCAATCTGAGACCGGCCACGCTGGCCGCGCTGGCCGGCTCGCAGCCCATCCCGCCGGCGCCGACCTGGGCCTTGGCGTCGAGGATCTCCTGGTCGCTCACCTCGCGGACCACCCCGTCGCACCACTCCAGCGACCGGATACACTTGTTGAAGTTCACCGGCCGGTTGATCTCGATCGCGCTGGCGATGGTCGATGCCCGGCGGCCTTGAGCATCCATCTCATCGTAGTAACGGGAGACTCTCGACAGATCACCCTGGCCCTGATTCCAGCGGACGCCCTGTTTCTCGACGAGCTGGTAGAGCGTGTTGGCCCCGGCCGCGTTGATCACGGCCAGCCGCGGCATCCGATCGATCAGTCCCAATTCGAGCAGCTCGTGGAATGCCTTGCCGAAAGCACTGGAATTACCCAAGTTACCGCCGGGGACGACGATCCAGTCGGGAACCTCCCAGCCGAGCCCCTCCAGCACCCGATACATGATCGTCTTCTGCCCCTCCAACCGGAAGGGGTTCACACTGTTGACCAGATAGATCCCCAGTTGCTCAGTGACCTCTTTTACCCGGGCCATGGCGTCGTCGAAGTCGCCGTTGATCTGTACGGTCAGGGCGCCGTAGTCGAGCGCCTGGGAGAGCTTGCCGAAGGCGATCTTGCCGGAGCCGACGAAGATCACGGCCTTCATCAGCCGCGTGGCCGAGCAGTAAAGCGCCAGCGAGGCACTGGTGTTTCCGGTCGACGCACAAGCGGCCCGGCTGGCGCCGACGAATCGGGCGTGCGTGAACGCGGCCGACATCCCGTTGTCTTTGAAGCTGCCCGAAGGGTTCATCCCTTCGTATTGCAGGTAAAGCCGGTCTGGATCAACGCCGGTAAACTGGGCCACCCCGTCGGAGGTCCGCAGCAGAGTCTGCCCCTCGCCCACCGTAACGCACTGCTGAACCGGGACGAAGGGCAGCAACTCGTGGAACCGCCAGACGCCGCTGAAGCAATGCGGTTCGCCGCGGCGGGCCCACTTCTGCTCGAAGGCAGAGAGCGAGTCGGGCACGCGCAGCCGGCCCCACTCGTACACCACGTCGAGCAAGTCGCCACATCGCTGGCAGGCGACCCGCACCTCGTCGATGGAATACGTTGCCCTACAAGCCGGCGAGATACACTGCTGAAAGGCGGCGTCTGTCTGAGGAATCTTCTCTCTCGCTCCACGAGGTTGGATGAACCATCGGAGGCGACTCCCGGCGCCGTGGTTCCGCTGCGGCGGCCATCCACCGGCACCCTCAGCCGCCTCCTACAAATAGACACCATAATTTAGGCCAGTCAATGCACCGCTTCAAGGCGAAACGGCCGGCGTTGGGCGAGAAATGTCAGGAAAACCGCCTGTTTGACTCGCCGATCGCCCCTACCGCGGCCGGTCTGCTGCGGCGCCCTACGCGTCTGGCCGGGGCGTCTGTCGGTGATTTCTCTCGCTGGCCGAGGCGGCGAGCCGGCGATGCTAACCGTTGGGGCCAAATGACTTACGGCGTGGAGTCCACACTGCTGAACCATTGGGGGGTATGCCCGTAACGCTCTCCAGTCGGCTGCTGGTTGCACGCCCGCCCCGATTTGACATGCCCGCCAAGGCGGTTTACAATCATAAGACTGTGGGTTTGGCGAAGCGGGCAGCCCGTATGACGTTGCGTGGAGGTGACGAGATGAAGACGACCGAATTGAAAGTCTACAAAGAGCGGCTCCTCTCTTTACGCGCCAGACTGCGTGGTGACGTTACTCAGATGGCAGACGCCACGCTGAAGAAACGCCGCAGCGAAGCCAACGGCGACCTCTCCAGCATGCCGATCCACATGGCCGACATCGGCACCGACAATTTTGAACAGGAATTCACCCTCAGCCTCATGGAAACCGAGGAAGGAACCATCGATCTGATTGAGGCCTCCCTCGAACGAATCGAAGAAGGCTCCTACGGCCAGTGCGAGGAGTGCGGCGTGAAGATCCCCAAGACACGGCTGAACGCCATCCCCTACGCCAGCCTGTGCGTCAAGTGTGCCACCCAAAGGGAACAAGGACCTTGAGCCCCCCCGGCGCCCCCCGTGACGGGAATATAGGCCGCTGAGCATCGAGTGTGTCTTGCCGCCGCAACGGGCCAATTACCAGCAACGGCCATGAAGGCAGTTCCCCTGAACCGCTACATCGTCTTCTTCTCCATCGCCATCGTCGGGTGCGCCCTCGATCTGGCTACCAAGAGTTGGGTCTTCAACCGTCCCGGCATGTCCGAAGGGCACATCCAGTGGGTCTGCAACGGCGTGCTGGGTCTGAGGACCGACTTCAACACCGGCATGTTGTTCGGCATGGGCCAAGGCTTGGCGCACGTCTTTGCGGCCTTGTCGGTGGTTGCCGCCCTGGGCATCCTCGCCTGGCTGTTTTACGCCGGCGCGGCACGCGATCGCCTGCTGACCGTCGCATTGGGATGCGTGATGGCCGGAATCCTGGGCAACCTCTGGGACCGGCTCGGAATGCACGGAGAGAAATGGTCTCACACCAACCAGTTCCACCAGGCGGGCGAGCCGATCTACGCCGTGCGCGACTGGATTGTGGTGATGATCGGAAAGTACGAGTGGCCCGCCTTCAACGTTGCCGACAGTCTGCTGGTCTGCGGGGCCGTCATGCTCGTATGGCACGCCTTCGGCACAAAACCCAAAACGGGACAAGTCTAGTTTCTGTGAAGCAGCCTCCCGGTCGTTCCGGCAAATTGATCCTGCCCCCTGGTCGCCGAACCGCCGCAGACCCCTGCCACTCACCGAAGTCTTGCGGCCTTGCAGCTTCCCCCATGGCGGTCTATACTGCATGTTTTTCGAGACCCAAAGGAAGGTGAGTTGGTAGGGAGGTCCCAGCGGCTGATCGTTAGCCGGTGCCAATCGCGGTTGGGCAGACCGCCCGCGTCCCCCGTCGTTTCAGCCCTGTTGGCCCATCAGCGCCGCTGCAACTCTTCGCTAGCAGGCCGCTGAAAAGGTGTTTTCTTCTGCAGTTGTGTGCCACTTATAGTAGCCCCAAAGTTATCAACGGGCTGCTGAATAAGGTTGCGTGATTCCGGGAGGAGATCCGCTTCGCCGCCACGGCCACGCGGCGTGATTGTCGAGCGTTGCCGTGGGGGCTCAACGCGTGGAATTCCCGGAAGCATGCAAGTCCGTTTAGTGCCCCCCCCCCAACTCCCACGCCGGAGACCTCCTCGCGGGTGCGGAACCCGCTGGCGGAGTCGGTGTCGCCTTCGTGTTTTTTCGATTGGTTGAAAGCCGTTTAATCGTGCGTACACTGCGCCATTTCCTTGACTGGCTGCCAAAACGCCTGGCCGGCCGCAGGATCCCAGCGGTCCCGTTGACCATCGTGCTGGCCTGCCTGATCGGCGTGATGACCGGATGCGGGGCCGTGCTGTTCACCTCCCTGATCGAGCTGGTGACCGGGTGGACCGTCGACCCGGTCGTTGGCCGCAGCATTACTACCGGCAGTTGGCTGTGGCTGGCCGGTTTGCTGGCCGTTCCGGCCGGCGGGCTTCTGCTGGTCTCCTGGTTTACCCGGCGTTTTGCCCCCGAGGCCCAGGGACACGGGGTTCCGGAGGTGATCGTGGCCGTGGGGCGGCACGACGGTGTAATCCGTCCCCGGGTATCGCTGGTAAAGATCATCGCCAGCGGGGTGTGCATTGGGACGGGGGGCTCGATTGGCCGGGAAGGGCCGATCGTGCAGATCGGCTCTTCGCTGGGAAGCATGGCCGGACAGTGGTTCAGGCTTTCGCCCCGCTACATCAAGGTCCTCGTCGGTGCGGGGGCTGCCGCGGGGATCAGCGCCACGTTCAACGCCCCCCTGGCCGGCGTGCTCTTCGCCAGCGAGATCATCCTGGGCAGCTTCGCCGTGGAGACGCTCACCCCCATCGTGGTCGCCAGCGTGCTGGCCGACGTCACCAGGGCACAGCTCGGCGAGCACGGATGGGAGCCGGCCTTCCAGGACCTGCACTACGCCTACCAAGGCGCATGGGGCCAGTTGCCTTCCTACGTCATGTTGGGGTTGTGTTGTGGGCTGGCGGCCGTGCTGTTCACGAAGCTGCTCTACGCCGTCGAGGACGCCGTCGAGCGGTGGCTGCCGAAATGGTGGCTGCGGGCATTGATCTGTGGGGGGGTGGTGGGCGTGTCCGGCGTGGTTTACACGATCCCCCTGGCCGGCTCCGATGCCGCCCGGCAGGAAATCACCGAGCATGGGCCGTCCCCACCGCCGCTGTTCGGCGTGGGATACGAGGTGATCGATCACGCCCTGCGGCTGGAAAACGCAGCCAAGTCGAGCAGTGTCGAGCGGGGTGGCAAAGGTGCGGAGAAGGTCGTGCGGCTGGACTACGCGGCGATGTGGTCCCAGCTCTGGTGGCTGTTGCCCCTGGCACTGCTGAAGCCCGTGATGACCAGCATCACGCTGGGCGGCGGCGGCTCCGGGGGGATCTTCGCGCCTTCGTTGTTCCTGGGCGCCGGGCTGGGAGCCTCTTTCGGCCTGGTCTGCAACTTGCTGCTGGGGCCGGTGGCCCCGTACCTGTGCGCCAATCCCGGCCTGTATGCTATCGTGGGGATGGGGGCCGTGGTGGCCGGCACCACGCACGGCACGCTCAGCGCCATCCTGATCGTGTACGAGATGACCGGCGATTACCGCATCATCCTGCCGATCATGATCGCCGCCGGATTGGCGGGCGCCGTTGCCCGGTTCATCGACGCTGAAAGCATCTATACCAAGAAGCTGAGCCGCCGCAATGAATCGGTGACCCGCATGCAGGACATGCACCGGCTCGAACACATCATGGCCCGTGACGTGATGATTCGCCATTTCCCCACCGTCCGCCACAACGACAACCTCACCGAGATCGTCCGCGTCGCCCGCGAAAACCCCCATATCGAAAGCCTTCCGATAACCGACGAGGAGGGGGAACTGGTGGGCATCATTCGCCCCAGCGATTTGCAGCGGGCGCTGGACGCCGATGTCTCGCCGTATCTGGTCAACGCCGAAGACATCTCCACGATGCTGCCCTTCGCCGTGCCGACCAACGCCAATCTGCTGGAGGCACTGCGCGACTTCGGCGCCTCCGACATCGAGACCCTGCCCGTGGAATCCAAGGTGGGCGGTACTCGTCGCGTAGTGGGCCTGTTGCTCCGCTCCGACGTGATGCGCCGCTACCGCGAAGAGATGCTCCGCAAGCGATAGTGATCTGCCGGGCTCGCTTCGACCGGTCTGTCCATACTCGGGGGATCGCGCGTCAATAGCCGGGGGACAACGTCCCGCGGGAGAACCGCAGGGCGTTGCCCCCCGGCTATCGGATCCACCCTCCTTCCCAAGCCCGCTGTCGCAGGTTACCTTTGCAGTATGAATCCACCTGGAGCAGACATCGCCGGGCGGCTGGAGTTGGCCATCCAGGCTGCCCGCGAGGCCGGCCGGATCACCCTGGAGCACTTTCGCCGGGCCGACCTCGAGGTCGAGCGAAAAGGAGACGACTCGCCCGTAACCGTGGCCGATCGGCAGGCCGAGCAACACCTGCGACGCCGCATCGCCGAGGCCTTTCCTGACGACGCCGTCCTGGGAGAGGAATTCCCCCACCGGCCCGGCAGCAGCTCCTTCCGCTGGATCCTCGACCCCATCGACGGCACCAAGTCGTTCATCCACGGCGTGCCGCTGTATGGAACACTTGTGGGCGTGGAACACCAGGGGCAACCGGTCCTGGGTCTGATCCTCATTCCCGCGCTTGACGAGTGCGTCTACGCCGCCACGGGACAGGGAGCCTGGTACGTCTCCGGCGGCGGCAATCCCCAGCCGGCCAAGGTCTCCGATTGTCCCACCTTGTCCGAAGGGCTCTTCCTCACCAGCGAAGTGTCTAACTTCAGCCAGATCGGCCGCCGCGACGTCTACGATCGGCTCGAAACCGCTGCCCGCCTGAGCCGCACCTGGGGCGACTGCTACGGCTATCTGCTGGTGGCCACCGGCCGGGCCGAACTGATGGTCGATCCGGTGGCGGCCGTCTGGGACCTGGCCGCCCTGCTGCCCGTGATCCAAGAGGCCGGCGGCACATTCTCCGACTGGCAAGGCCGCCCGACCATCCACTCCGGCCAGAGCGTCGCCACCAACGGCCGAATCCATGACCAAGCGCTGGCATTGATCGGCAACGCGAAATGACCAGGTGGCCGCCGGTGCTCGTCATTCGTGCTTCGTAGCCGCCCTTCTCGCATTGCCCGGCCAGTCGAGCGTTTCCTTCCAAACGATCGTCCCCTCTCGGAGGAACCAAACGTGCATCTTGCCGGGCTTGGCAAAATCCTGCCGGGGCAAGTCGAGCCGGAGCAACCTCTTGTCGATCGCCCAGGCCGGCAACAGGCAGAAGACCGCCGCGGTGCCACCGTCCGGTTCGTCGGCCGTGGTGCCGCCGTCCGGTTCGTCGGCCGCAAACCGGTGGACTACGCACACCGACGGTTTTGCCAGCGAATTCCGCCTGCCGAGGATCTCGAACTCGACTTCCTTCTCCGTCAGCGACTCCCGGACCGGCGCACCCGCCGCCTCGTCCTGACAGCGATAGACGGCCACCGTGACCTCGCCCTTCATATACTCACTCAGGAAGAACAGCGGCCGGACTGCGCCAGCGTCGGCATCCTTTCCGGCCACCAGACGGATCTCGACCGAGGGCCGCCGATGAACTTTCCATGGGTAGGCGATCAGCAGCGCCAGGTCTGTGCGTCGCTTGTTTTTCACCAGGCAGACGCGCGGCGTGGCCTTTGGCTGGCGGGCATCAAACGCGGCATTGCGGGGCATCTGGGCCGAGGCGACCCCGCAGGACCAGATCAGCCAGACTGCTATCAGACGCAGCGGGAGACGGG
>SDBV01007902.1_pt1 | contig 14430 bp, 7 predicted proteins | sample 2277081 | NCBI WGS metagenome assembly SDBV01 (sample SAMN10402039, study PRJNA504765) | marine sediment metagenome | isolation source: marine sediment core GS10_PC15, 223 cmbsf | place: Arctic Ocean: Southern Knipovich Ridge | collected 2010
AGGATGGCCTTCCAGGGCATCTTTCACGGCCATGCGATCTTCCACAATCATGTAATATGTCCCTTTATAAAAGAAAGCATAGGGATCTTCAATATCCAGCCCCAGATCTTCATATGAGATCAGTGGATTGTCGGCGTGGTTTACCCAGGGACCATCAAAATTATCGGCTGTAGCCAATGAGATGGTTCTTCGGGCGGGTTTCCGGTCCGAAATGGATTTGTAGTAGATCCGGTATTTGCCATCCGCATCAACCAGGAGGGTGGGGTTGGAGGCATGTGTCGCATTTGCACTTCCCGGGGTAATCGATGGCTTAATAATCGGATTATTCGGGCTTTCCTTCCATGGTCCATACAGAGACTCCGCGGTTGCAATGCCTATGCTCTGGTGAAGATTTGGAGTTGAATTTGCTTTCCCTAAATAGACCAGGACGTAGGTGTCGCCCACTTTCGATATTTGCGGATTATGATAAGTGGCTGTATCGGACGAAAACGTGGTGTCAACAAGGGTATATGGGCCTTCAGGTGAGTCGGCCACGAAATGCACGATTTCACTATCTGTTATCCAACTGCCACTGTAGGGAATGGAGGACATGAAAACATGCAATTTTCCATCTTCGTCATAAATGGGTGCCATGCACCAGTTCCACCAACCCTCCCCGGCTTCCAGGATGTATTTGCCCGGGACAAGTGATTTACAAAAGGATGATTCCTTTATGCTTAGATCCTGTGTGCATGAAAAACAGAGCAGCAGACTAAAAATCGCGATAGTAAATTTGTTCATGATTGAGATCTTTGAGATGACCATTATTTGTTAATAATATTATAGGCCTAAATATCTCAAATTATATCCCAATCAATCTGCTCATATCATTCATTCACTTGCTAAAATAGACCGGGGAGATTTTTCGACAGATTGATCTCAATGAAATTTAACCTCAATCTTACCAGGATTCCCGTTTTTACTTTTGTCTTTCTTGTATCATCATAGCAACGCTTTGCCTGTTCTGAACCTCACCTGACCAGTAATCCTGCCAGGGTGTAACATTAGGGTAAATCCAGGGATTGAGTCAAATAATCCGATCCTCATTTCTTAATTTATTTAGTGTTGTAGATGCTTTCGCTGAGTGATTTTATCTGATCAAAATAGTTATCCGGGATTGTCCCGTCGTATCTTACAGGGAAATCCCAGGTGACCACACCTTCATGGTCGATTATGTGCTTTGTCCAGCTGATAACCAGTCCATCAGAAAATCTTGGTTCTCCACTGGTGCTGCCTCCCCACCATGGTCCCAGGAAATTCAGGAAGTGTAGCTGGTCGCCGGAAATATTGGGTCCCAGATAATATTCTTTACCATCAAACACGCGAACACCACATGTGGGTAATATAAAGTCAACTTCTCCGGCCAGGTAGTCCTCGTGTTCCGTGACTGGCAAAAGCTGGTCCCGGTTTGATCCAACCGGCCCAACATTGTAGGATACCAGAGCCTTTTCATTGCCTGCCTTAAAGGCTGCGGTATAGGCTTCATACACTTCAGGACTCTGATAAGCAGCACCATCAACCCACCAGGCAGAAACGGATTCCCCGTAACGCTCCGACCATTCGGTAATCACCTGCTGCCATTGTTCCTGTATTTCAAGGGAATCATGTCGTCCCACTGCATTGATGTACAGGCAGAGTTTTATACCCCTGGCGTTTAGCTCAGCCGCCAGGTCAGCTACAAGGTCCCGGTCTGAGAGGCTCCCGTTGCTTGGGCCAAAAAACCTTTCATAGCTTTCATTTGGCGAACAGAAACAATTGGTCCGGCCGATTGTAATAAAAAAATAGGACGCTTTAAGCTCGCTTAGCTGATCGGCGAGTTCTTTTACCTGGAAGGCATTCACTCGCTTATTCCATTCTTCACCCGAACGAGCACTGCCGATATAATGAATAAATAGTCCCCATTGGGCGTCACGCAACCATTGGGTATTGGGGTTAAGCTCTTTGTCAGGATCATAATGCCAGTTCTCAACTACCCATCCCTGCGCATTCAATACAGATGGCAACAGCGCCATTATTCCAATAAGAAGTGCGGCAAATATGTGTGATAAATATCTTTGTTTCATGATGTTCTGATTTAACAAAAGGTAAATACTTAGTTCTCAATATTGATACTTTCACTGAGTGCTTTCACCTGCTTGAAATAATTTTCAGGGATGATCCCTTCATCACTCAAGGGTAAATCCCAGCTTACGGCTCCGGCGTGGTCAATAACATGTTTGGTCCAGTTTATCACCAGATCATCCGGGAACCTTGGTTCACCGGTTCCCCACCAGGCCCCGAGGAAATTTAGAAAATGCAGCTGGTCACCGGCAATATTCGGACCCTGGTAATAATCAGCTGATTGGAAATTGCTGAATACTTTACGTTCAATTAATCCCTTGGGAATATCACCACTTGTCGGAAGGAAATAGTCACATTCTCCGGCAAGAAAATCTTCGTATTCAGTTACAGGGGCCAGTTGTCGGCGGTTTATACCCACCGGACCCACATTGTATGACACGATTGCATCGGGATTCCCCGATTTAAAGGCCTTGGTATATGCCTTGTATACTTCCGGGCTTTTAAAGGCAGCACCGTCGATCCACCAGGCAGACACAGACTTCCCCCACCTTTCCGACCATTCAGTAATAACCTCCCTGTACATCTGTTGTACATCCGTAGAATCTCTCCGGCCCAGGGCCGGTAAATAGACACAGAGCCTGATTCCTCTGGAATTCAGCTCTTTCGCCAATTCTGCCACCAGGTCCCGTTTTGTTAGTTTCCCATCACTTGGACCAAAGTATTTTTCATAGGTGCTGTTTGGGGAACAATAATAGCCGCCTCCCTGGCCAATGGTTATGAAAAAGTAGGGCACCTGGAGTTCAGTTAACTGATCGGCAAATTTTTTAATCTTAAACGAGTTTACCTTTTTATTCCAAATTTTTCCGTTCATCCCTTCGGGTACGGGTCCGCTGGGCATATGAACCATATAATGGGTAAATAAGCCCCATTTAGCTTCACGCAACCATTCTGTATTGGGATTTAGCGGTCTGTCCGGATTAATTTGCCAGTTTTCAACTGCCCAATCCTGTGCATTCAGACCGGAAGTCATTGCTGTCATTGTTAAAGCCAGTATAATGGCAGACAGCCGTACTTTGTCTTTATGTATCATTTAGAGTATTATTTAGTTTTTCTTCCTGCATCTAATACAAATGGACGAAATCCCAGCTGCAAAGCGGGGGAATCAGGTAAAAGCTTAAAGTTTCCATTTTCAACATCAACGAAAAGCGGATCTGCCTGTATGCTCCTTTTTTCCTTGTTTTTTTGCCGGGCCCACTCCAGGTATTCATCGGCGGCATTGGGATCCGAGGAATTGAAATAGATGTTGCGGTCTATTTCAATGGTCTCAATAACCCTTTCAATACCACGCCTGAATAAAAAAGGCTGCTCGGGCAGAATGGCGTAAAATATATTATGAAATATCCTGGTCCCTGCATTGATCATGTCGTTGGTGGGCTCTAATGAGAGCATTCCCCGGTTGACACGATGAGGAGGACATGCAACAATGTTATTGAAAATATGATTTCGCCCCTTGGAGCATATACCTATGCCATGTGTCCCGTAGCGAAAAACAACATTGTTCTCAATCATAGTTTCATGCTGGTCATCGTCACAGCGAATGGCCTCTCCGGCAGCCATGGAGGGGGTGTCATGGACATAGTTGCCTCTGACAATATTGCCGTGTCCCGCCCCCGATATATACACACCGTTCCCATCCTGCATCACATCCATTACATGGTGTATGTCGTTATTTTCAATGATATTCTGCCGGCCGTGAATGAAGCGTTCACGTTCTTCCCATGATTCCTTTCCCGTGAAAGCTCCTGTCTCAGCCCACCTGACCGTGCGAGAACATTCCGCTGAACCGGATTTGTCCCAGCCTATCCTTCCGGTAACAGCAATGGCTGTATAAGGGACATTGTGTATTGTATTGTGGCTAATCAGATTCTTCCCGCTTTGCCAGGCCCAGATACCCAGGGTATGCCACCATAAACTGCCGGTGTGATGAATATAATTGTTGCTGATCTCGTTATTCTTATTCACATCTTTTGTGCCTGGACCGTAACCTGCGAGCAATATGCCACCCCCACCAAGTTCTGACAGTTCATTGTTGTGGATTCTGATTTGCTGTGCATGCAGGTCGAGCCTTACTGCGGTTCCTCCGCTATGAATGAAAATACAATCCTCTACACTGCAATTTTCTGCACCCCGAAACCGCAGCAGGGCAGTGGACTCATCAAAACGTTCCCAATCGTGCTGTAAGCCCAGTCCTGTAAGTCCAGCCGATTCGAAACGGTTGCCGTGGGTAAAGGTTATCCCTTTAAAATGCAATCCTTTAACCGGGGTGTCAGAGGGTCCGTCATAATCTATTTGCCCCTCAATCCTGATCATTTCTATAAGTTGAGGCACCACGATATCATTTCCTGGTTTCTTGCCATCCAAAGGCCAGTAATAAAGCAAGTCTTCATCAGCATCATAAACCCACTCACCCGGTTCGTCAAGGCCGGCAAATGTATTCTCGACCCATATTGCTTCCGGTCCCATGTAAAAGCGGGGAGCAGCAAGGGCATAGGTAGAAGCAGCTCCGAGATATACCATGCCCGTTTCATGATCCACTGATTCAACGGGCAGTATATTCATTGTCCATGGAGCTGCCGGGATCACTACGATTTCGGCATTTTCTGGATTAAATAACTCATTTGTGGTCCCCGTCTCAAAGGGAATCATTTTATGCAATTCATCAGAGCCTCGCCAGCTGTCAGATTCCCTCAGATGGGCAATGGCTTTCGTCCTGGCCCTTGGAAGCATCCCTTGGGCATTATATACTGTTTTAAGACCTTTTGCCGCAGCCGGTACCGGAGCCACCCATATATTCCGCCTGGCTGCATCCGGCAGTCCTTTTGGCTTTTTAGCAAGCTTCTTCCATCCGCTAATTGTAATATCACTGTTTATTATAGGTGTATGACCAGGTAAAGCGGTATAGGTAATAGAATGGCCATGAGCGGCAGCGTCCTCAAGATTAAAAACAAGCGTTTCGGAAAGCCGGTATTCGCCTCCGGAAAGCCAGACAGTGATGTCTTCATTTCCGTTTGCTTCTTTCCAGGCACATACCCGGTTTTTTGCATGTTCCAGGGTAAGAAAAGGTGAAATTTCTGTTCCCGGATTTGCATCATCCCCTTCCGGGGAAACATAAAAATCCTTCGCCTGTAAAAGGTTTGCAGTGAGTATGACGACAATGCCAAGGACTACTCTGTTCAAGGAAATAGACATGGCATGATTCTTTTTCATAGTATTGATTTTAGTTGTTGGTAATTTTTTAGCTTTTCATTTTTTATTATTCTTCGGCCAGGGATAGTCGAATGAACCGGGATTGGCAGGCATAAATTCACGTCCCGGAAGAGATTTATGCCATTCCAGAAGAGTGTGGCTCATTCTCACGACAAGATCCGGGTACTCGTTTGCCAGGTTGTCTACCTCACACGGATTTTTCTTTAAATTATACAGTTCTGTCCTGCTGCCATCAGGGTTGAGCAAGAGCTTCCAGTCTCCATCACGCATTGCCAGTGCAGGGCTCTTTTGAATGTGCCTTCCCCATGGACTGTAACGGTATTCCCACATCAATGGAGTAGCCCTTAATGTGGGCTTCCCCATTAAGGCTTGTGACATGTCCTGGCCATCCAAATTCAGATCTTCACCAAGATCAATCCCGGCAAGACTGCAGAAAGTCGGAAGCAAGTCTACGGAGGATATTATAGTCATATCATCGACCTTCCCTGCAGGCGTGTGCCCGGGCCACCTGACAATGAAGGGTTCACGTATGCCGCCTTCGTAAAGACTTGCCTTGCATCCGCGAAGAGGACCAACACTTCCTGCTCCACTATGCCCCGTATCCAGGCCCCAGATGGGAGCCGGCCCATTGTCGCTGGTAAATATTACCAGGGTATTTTCACTAAGGCCTAAGTTTTCTAATTTCTCAAGCAGCCTGCCTATTTGTGCGTCAAGATCTGTTATAACTGCATTATATACCTGGGTAACATTTGTAAATCCCTTTGCCATGGACTTAAGATCCGGATATACGGCCATCTGCTCCTCGCTAGGGGCAAGAACCGAATGGGGATCTATCAGCCAGCAGTTTACGAAGAAAGGACCCTCAGAATGAGTTTCAATAAAATCCAGGGTGTGCTGCATAATGCGAAAAGAGGAGTTGGCTCTTACGTCTCCTTCCTTTCTGTAACCTGGCCCCGTGCTGAGAACGGTACCACTGACATCGATTCCATAATCCTCGGGAGGGGGTGCGGATTTATCCTGAGGCCCACCCATATGCCATTTCCCGAAGTGCCCCGTTGCATAACCAGCTGATTTTAAAATTTTGGTCATAGTTGCAACCCCAGGATCCAGATAATTCGGTATGCCTCTTGACTGGTTATTCTTTAATGATGCCAGGTGGCCATGGAAACCATGCCTGGAAGGATACTGACCGGTCATGACGCCAACCCTGGAGGGTGAACATACTGGAGAGGAAACAGTAAAATTAGTAAACAACAAACCCTCTTTTGCCATCTTGTCGAGATGAGGTGTTTTAATTACCCTGTTCCCGTAACAGCCAAGGTCACCAAAGCCCAGATCGTCGCAAAAGACAAAGATGATGTTTGGCTGACTACCTTTAAGTGGCCTGGCATGAGTATCAACCATGACCAATGCAAAAACGACGATAATTATAAAAACTTTATTCATATGTAGATGTTGTTTCTTCCCTGCTTCAGCATATTGGTTCCAGTCATAAGCTTCAAGTTTTAGCCATCTTTTCATTGTCTAAGCTGGGTGAGGACAATTTTGGATGAAAATTCTAATTGAACCGGGCCTAACAATCCAGATTTCTGGGTTTTATCCGTATTATATTTCGTTGGAATCGTTTTATAGTGATTTGTTAAAGTATTATAGACCAATATTTCAATATTGTTTTCTCCTTCCTTAACATGTGTAGAGATATCTAAACTCCAGGGTGCAGCCACCAGTACACCTGCAGTTTCACCATTGACCCGTACTTCTGCAGTTGCAATAACTTCCTCTCCTAAATGGAGTATAACCTTGCTATTGAGGTGTTCTTTTGTCAGGGAAATGCTTTTCCGGTACCATGCTCCACCAGAATAACATTCGAGGGCTGTTCCCTCTGACCAATTTCCTGGCTGACTTATTCCCGCAACACAATCCAGTAAAATGGGCTCCGGGAAAGCTGAACCTTCATAAAACCCCCTGGCCTGTTCAACTCTAACTGCAACCAACGCCTTTTCTGGAATCGAAGCTTCAAGAACCACTTTATATACCGCAGGATAATCCTGCTTTATCACCTGAACATCCTGTGCCTTGCCATCCACCCAGACTTTTATTTCCCCCATTGTTCTTAAAGTCATTGAGCTCAATCCCGGGGGCGCATTGAAACGATACCACCCGGCGGGGTTTTTAATGGCTGGATTTGCATCGAAAATAATACGCTCACTCATATCCCACCACTTCATCGATAAGGGTGTTCTATCACCAGGCACCGTTGCACCTGCACTTTCAAGGACATAATGTGTACGTCCTGATTGATCATATCTCAACAACAATGGATTATGACCTGCCTTCAGGCTTAGTTCAGAATGGGGGGTGGAGACCTTTTTGTTATTGAGAAAAACTGCAGATGGTTTTAAATTGCCTGCAAATTGAATGGCTTTGGTCTTACCAGGCACATAGGCAGAGGTCCACAAATAGAATATCCCATTATTATTGCCCTCTATTGGGTTATCAAGTCTGATAAAATCATTTGAAATGCGCTCTTTCAGTCCATGATATCCTTTTTGATCTCCGGGGTCTCCTTCAATTCCCATCCTCCATGAATATTGGTAGGATTCCCAACCATAAAACTTGCCGTTAACAATTACAGGTTTTGTTGGGTCAAGAATTTTTGCTGATGACAACTCCTTTTCAAGACTAGAATAATCAATTCCTGCCGGTAGGGGGCCTATTTTCCAAAACTTTTGTCCGTAACCATAGGTCACCCGTTTCCCCTGCGTATCACTATAATTTGGAGACTCCCATCCCTTCGATTCTGTAACTTCCTGGGTATAATTGAAAATACGAGCCTCCGCGCCAATTATCTTTTCTGTAACCGGAAGACGAAAATCACCCCATTGATTGTTCATTGTGGGTTTTAATTCAAACTCCCAGTCACCATCGAGTATGATCGGATCCGGCACGGAAGCAATATTCCCGGTAACCAGTTGTATTTCACCGTTTATATTCAAATAGGTCTGGCTTAGTCCAGAAGTTCGGGAGTATCCGGTTACAGTTGTTTTTTCTTTATCTATTTTAATGTTTGTTATTTCATCCAACTGTGTGGAGATTACCTGTACCTCTGTTTGTGCAGGCGTAAAAACAATAATTTCAGCCTGATTTGGCTGGAAGGTCAATTTTACGCTTGTGCCTTCCTTCGTTTCATTGACCATATACAACGGAGTCACTTCTCCTGACCAGGGATTCCATTTTTCAACCTTCCCCTTTGAGAGGAAAATGCAGTTTACATCTTTCCCATTTCCCATGACCATATAAACCTCACGTTCGCCTATTTTACGGTGCATGGCCCGAACTGGAATATCTGATGCCACATGCCTGGGAAGTAAAGTTTCAATTTCATTTCTTAACTGGTCTGCATCCTGTACGAGCATGCCAATACCGCCTGCTGCATTGCTATTTTTTCCAGGCATGATTCCCGGATTGATATCAGCGCCTGTTAATCCAAAAATCTCCTTTATGGCAGCATCAAGTTTTGGGTCATTGTTTCCTATCCTGTCACTTGCTATCGGTAGGGACTCCACGGCCATTACAATACCACCGGCACGAAAAAATTTTAAGGCTTGCTGTACAGTTGACCAACGAACAGAATTCATTGACGGTAATACAAGGACTTTGTAGGATGCATCTGACACACTAAATTGTTTATTACCTATTTCTGCACGTGCCAGTGATTGATGATCTATAAAAATAAAGTCGTAACCATTATTGAAAAATTCGGTTCCGGATTCAAAAGCAGTTTTGGTAAATCTTCTGGAATCAACGCTTAAGATCCCTTGTGTGTTATGGAAGTCAGATTCACCCAGAGAAATCATTTCAGCCTGGATCGTACTGGTGGGATATAAAATTGCGATATCAGCCTGTAATACACCCTGACTTAATAAATAAGAAAGTCGTTCGAAGTACATTAAAAATTTACCAAAATGATCCCAATACGGCATTCTGAAATGGTAGCTTGGAGGAGCCCATTCCCAGAAACTTCCATGGGTGGTATAGTATAATCCATGAAGATTTAAAAGATTACACCCGTAAAGATAATTTTCGCTTGTGGCGTACATCAGCCTTTCTGGTGTTGCTCCCCAGCCAAGGCTGTGGTATCCCTCAAGCCAAACACGAGGGCGTTTATAAAGACTGGCAATAGAACTGGACACCTTACCTTTTATCAGATCTGCGTTGCCTCCCGGAGTATCATGTCCGGGAGCAGTGTACCATCTGACTGCACGAAAATAATCACCGAACTCCGCAGGATCTTTGCCACGGCTGCCTGGATCACAACCATAAATCATACCCCGTGACCAGTGCCAATCAAAAATGGGTTTAAAATATCGCTCTTCAGAAAGATGGACTTTTACATCCATAAAATCGAGACGTGCCTTGGCGGTGATCTGACACATATCTCTAAATAAGGCTGGAAGTATCTCAAATACATCGTATCCTTTCAGCCTCTTGAACTCATCATTAAAATCATCTATCCATATAAGATCTCCCACACCAAATCGCAATTCATCCTGGAAAAAGTAATTTAACCCTGTTGAAGTTTTATCAACTGTATTATCCTGGAAACGCTGAAAAAAATTATCGATGACTGTTTTGCCTGCAAGTGAATTTATGGGATTTATGGTTCCAGGATGACTTTTCACACCAAAAACATAGAGTACCCAATTGCCTTGTTCAGGAGTCCAAATAAGTTTCGAGTTATTTACATATTTCTGTAGATCAGTGCCTCCAGAACATAATTTTCCATTTTCCATGGGATATGCCCAAACTCCAATGCTTTTTTCAGATACAGATATTGAAACCACTGTTCCTGCTTTAATCCGCATTGTGGTGTCAATTACAATGGTCTGTCCGTTAATCTCTGGTATAGAGTAGATAATGCGGTTAAATAAATTGTCAGCATTTTGATAGGGTTTGGGCCAATCGATGGTATATCCGCTGAGTCCAATTCCCATATTACGTTTACTGCATTCCTCAGCTACAAATTTCCAGATGTCCCACCATTCTTTGGAAAACAGCTCAGGTTCAGAAAGATCAGTTGGCCAACCTTCCTCTTTTGTATGCGAATAGTTTACTTGCATTCCATTGATTCCCTTGCTGTGCAGCTCTTCTATCTGCCATAACAAACGATCCTTATCCAATGGATCACCTGTCCACCACCAGAATGGAACCTGTCCATAACCATGTGGTGGATTTTGAAAGCCAGGCAAAACATTTAAATCGGGGGCACGTGATGGAAATCCAAATGCATCCTTAACAGGAGGCGAAAGATTGTTGGGATTGCTCAATTCTAATAAATCGTATCCGGAAATTTTATCCCCAGGACTTTGAGCTGTTAAGAAATTGGAACTTATAAATATTAGTACTACGAAATACCTTACCTGCAACATGTTATTCCTTTCGTTTTTCACCAGGTCAGCATAAGTGCTGATGCAAGGAGCGAGGCCAAAAGAAGCTGTCTTGAGATCATTTTTTTAATGTTGGTTCGAGCTTTAAAGCTTATTGATTCATCCACTCTAACTGTGGCCATGTCTCTGGTCCGTCGTTCTTCTGAAGGGCTCCTTCAGTGCTTCTTCCTTTCAGTATAATTTGCGATAACTCTTCCTTGTATTGTTCCAGGATTTCCCCCTGTTGCCCTTGTAGGTTTTTTTCCTCAGTTATGTCCTCGTTCAGGTTATATAACTGGAACTTCGGCAATTCTTCTATTCCCGGTGAGTTGGGTTTTGGGTCACTCCACCCACCTGATCCGGGACAGAAGATGGCTTTCCACTGGTTTTTGCGATAGGCAAAGGAACCATTGATGGAATGGTGTACAATGCTTGTTCTTACCTGGGCATTTGATTTTACCTGAAGTGCAGGCAGAAAACTGTAGCTGTCTTCAGCAACATCGTCTGTGTAGCCAACCTGAAGAATATCGGCCACGGTGGCAAACAGGTCGGTGGTGCAAATCAGCTGATCTGTTTTTCCAGGATTGACTTTTTCAGGCCAGCGAACAATATAGGGGACCCTGTGACCCCCTTCAAAAATGTCTGCTTTATGACCGCGAAAAACATAGCTGGGATCATGTCCCCTGGTCGCCAGTTGCTCAAAATCGGCCTGGTTGGAGCAGCCATTGTCACTGGTGAAAATGAGTATGGTATTGTCAGCTATACCCTGTTTTTCCATGGTGGACATAATCCTGCCCACCATGGCATCGACCATGATTACAAAGTCGCCATACATGTTATCCAATCCACTTTTACCCTTAAATTCTTCTGTGGGCAGAATGGGGGTGTGGGGCGCGGGAAGCGGCATATAGATGAAAAACGGCTGTTCCCCGCCGGCGTTTTCATTGATATATTTGATAGTTTTTTCAGTTATAAGAGGTAAAACCTGTTCGTGTTCAAAGTCGTCTGAGGTTGGCCCTTTTCTCCACCATGTCTGGTTCCCTTTATTAACTGTCTCCTTTACAGGAACCATGGTTGGCATGTCGTTTTTTATCCAAACGTAGGGTGCCATATCCAATGAACCGCAAAAATCAAAGAAGTAGTCAAACCCAAGGGTAGTGGGACCGTTCCTCACTTTTCTGGAATAATCAATACTATCTTTTCCTGCATCCACATTGGCCCAATCCCAGCCAAGATGCCATTTCCCAATTCCGGCTGTTTTATACCCGTTCTCTTTTAAAAATCCGGCGATTGTTTTTCTTTCCTGTGGAATTAACGCCTTGCTGTACCCATTCAGCACACTTTTTTTCAGCTTCGAGCGCCAGTTGTATCGCCCGGTCATAATTCCATAGCGGGTAGGAGTACATACCGAACTGCTTGTATGTGCATCCGTAAACATCACTCCTCCAGCCGCTAATTTGTCAATATGCGGGGTGATAATCTTTGAATCTTCATTAAAACAGGAGACATCGCCGTAACCTAAGTCATCTGCCATGATAAAGATTATGTTCGGGTCCTTATCTGCTTTTTCTTTTTGGTTACTGCATCCTGTAAACAGAAGCAGAACCATTAATACTGAAGGTGTAATTTTTTTACTCATTGTTGTTGGTTTTAAGTTCTTCGATTTTCACTACAAGAGGATTCTTCCAATTCCTGTCATTGTAAATTCTTTGGGCACGCATTATATCAATCTCCAGGCCATTTTCAGTAGTGCTGAATTTTGGTGAGGGATCAACTTCCTTTTGATATTCCAGGACCTTTCCGTTATGACCAAGGACGGATATCCTTGTCTGATCAGTTGCTCTGAAAGATTTAATCAAAAATGATTTACGCTCGCCATATTTCCACTGGTCTTCAAGAATAAATACATAAGCCGTCTTTCCCTGATCACCCATCAAGTACCATAAATTCTCTTCGTGTACAGGCTGATTCGGTACTGTATTGTCAAATGCTTCCTGATTGATAAACATCCAAAGAGAGATTTCATTTAAGATGGCCTGTTGCTCAGCAGGGAAGTTTCCCTCTGCATCCGGACCGAAATTCAGCAGGAAATTCCCGCCTTTTGCCCTGATCTCAATGAGTTTCTCTATGACCTTACCCGCACTCTTATATTCCTCATTCGTAGGTCGGAATTGCCATTGGTTCCCAAGTGTATAACACGCTTCCCATGGGGAAGCCAAGGCACTGTCAGGAGTCTTTTGCTCGGGGGTGGGAATAGCCCCGCGGGTTACAACTACATCGGGATTGATTTCCCAGCAGACTTTGGCTAGCTCAGTTTTCGCGAACTGAGACTTACCATCCAGAAACACGATGTCGATCTTCCCATACTGGGTCATCAACTCCCGCATTTGCTTCTTGGTATATTCATTAAGCTCTTCATTATGTTCAGCCAGTGCTTCAGGGCGTGTTCGTGATATCAGCGTACCCTGCTTATACAGGAAGTAGAAATCATCGGGAGAGAAATACAATCCTACTGCCAATCCTTCTTTTCGGCAAGCATCAATGATCTGCCTGGTCACGTCCTTTCCATACGGCGTATTCATGACACTAAAATCGGTAGTTTTAGTATCATACATGCAAAAACCATTGTGATGCTTGCTTGTGAAAACCAGGTATTTCATTCCAGCCATTTTTGCCTCCTGGGCCCACTTGTTTGCGTTGAATTTTTCAGGATTGAACAGACCTGGAAGTTCATTCACGTAGCGGTCCAAATATTCGTCTGAAGCCCCCACCATGCTATGACTGATCACCATTCCCAGCCTTACATCGAAGCTCCAGTGGATAAACATGCCATATCCCAAACCGGCAAACCACTGTTCCCGTTCAGGTTTATTCAGGTTTAACATTTCAGGCTCCTGGGCCTGTATGGCAAGGCTATAGGTGATGATGAGGACTAATATGACAAGCTTTTTCATGGACTGTATTGTTTAATTCGACAGCTGGGTAACCAATTTCTGGCAATATTGATCACTGGCTATTCTCAATCGTTTTCACAATTTAGTTCAAATCCATTCTTTCAGAAGAAAAGCAATTTTCCGGGGGATTTTCAGGAAGTGTTAGCACCCATAGATCAAGTTTTCCTTCCAGTTCTTTTACTTTATCAGGATATTGTTCTGCAATGTTATTTTGTTCAGCCCAATCGGTCTGAATATTATAGAGCTCCCTGAGGTTACGATCCTTGTTCACAAGGAGTTTCCATTCATTTTCCTGAATGCCCAGACTGGGCCAAAAATCAGGTCTGCTGCTGGGACTAAGCCATTGCCAATAAATAACAGACTGTCTCTTATATGACTCGCCTTTAATTGCAGGAATGATGCTCTCTCCATCGGGTTTATAGCTTGGCGGCAAAGTTCCCCCAGCCAATTCCACAAAGCTTGGAAGCATATCCACAGCTGCTATCGGGGTTTTTTTATTTATGATTCCTTCCGGAACAACACCAGGCCAACGGACAATGAAAGGAACGCGTACTCCTCCAGCAAATAGAGATCGTTTTTGTCCTTTTAAACCATTGGTTTCTCCAACAGAATAATATGTTCCCAAACCGGGCCCCGTGGAGTTATCCTCTGAATGTTTACGTGTCTCGTTTCCTGTGATTTCA
>SDBV01007903.1_pt1 | contig 14430 bp, 16 predicted proteins | sample 2277081 | NCBI WGS metagenome assembly SDBV01 (sample SAMN10402039, study PRJNA504765) | marine sediment metagenome | isolation source: marine sediment core GS10_PC15, 223 cmbsf | place: Arctic Ocean: Southern Knipovich Ridge | collected 2010
AGATGCGGCGAGCTTGCGCGAACATGGATTGGCAACCGCCGGTCATGGGACCGAGGATTTCGGCTGCCGAGAGGGATGAATTCGTCCGGCAGTCCAAAAAGAGAATGCGCGAGCATGGGATCGAGCCTCCTGAATGGGAAACGTAACCATGACCCTCGACGAACTGGCCAAGCTGGTGCGCAAGACGGCCAAGGAGCTGAACCTGACGCTGGACAAGATCTGCGTGTTCCACGGGGATCGGACGATGGACTTTCGGGCGAAGCAACCGAAGTCGGCGGATCCGAGATCTTGGAAGCCCCATGTGTACTGCGAATTGGTGAACGGTATGAAGGTGGGTCGTGTGCGGTTGATTCCCGGTATGCTCGAAAACGACGTCGAGAGTGAACTGGCCAAAACAGCCCTGGCGATCGGTCTGACCATGGAGAAGAAATAGCTTGGCATTCTACCAACAGGCATTCAGCGAGAACACCGGTGCTGTGACGTCCGCAGCGCTTGTGTGCCGTCTGGTGATTCCGGTTCAACACCTGTTGGTCGCCGCATGGGTCTACACCACAGAGGTGGTTACGACCGGGACGCTGGAAGTCCGATTGAAAAAGGTCGATCCGCGTGACGCCCGCGGCGGGGCGGAGATTGCGGAACTCATCGACAACGACGACGTAACGCCTCGGTCGGCGACCGTAGCCCGGTACGACTTTATTCTCCTGGAGTTTGCCAAGGCTTTGGCACCTGCGGAACGGATGTATTTCGTGAACATTCTGGGGACGGACGCGGCGGACCGTTTCAATGAACCGTTGCTGATCGTGCAGTACGACCGGCCGTAAATAGAAACATCGGCGGGTTTGCTACCTGCCGTTCAATAGAAGACCTTTGATGGGGGTCGGCTAAACGCCGGCCTCTTTTTTTGTGGAGTAGACCATGGCAACTTCGACCACTTCGGCCCAGCCGGTAGGCGGGGCACTGCGTCAAACGCAGGTGTTGATCGCCACCAACACGGCCGCCAATGCGACGCGCAACATCACCGCCGGTCCCACGACGCTCTTTACCGTGTTGGCGGACAACCAGAAAGCTGCGGCGAGCAATACGAAGGTGTGGGTCAAACTCTATGACGACATCTCCGACGGCTGGACGCCGGGCACGACGCAGGCGTCCTTGGGTTTTCCGTTGACGGCCTATACATCGGCCGATGACGATCAATTCACGGGCACCTACCAGTTGATGCACACCAGTACGGGATTGCGTTTCGAGAACGGCATCAGTGTGGCGGCTTCAAAAGAGGCTGGTGATTTGGCCACCGCTGCGCCTGCGACCGACGTAGGCGTCCAGTTTACGCACAGTTAGGAAACAGCATGAGCTTTTCAGCATATTCGTCGGGCGGTAAGGAAAACACCATAATCAAGATCCCCGAAGAGGGTTCGTCCGGTTCCGCTAACGCCACACCTGAAACGGACGTGGCCGGTGCCAGCGGCACGTTGTACGCAATCATTGTGGATTGCACCGACAACCCCAATGAGGACGTCACCTGCCGGCTTTACGACGCTTCCAGTGCGCCGACGGTGGGCACGGACGATGCCGAGGTCTGGGTGCCGGGCAAGCGCGGGGAAAAGGTCGAGTACGAATGGCCGGTGGGGATACCCTTCGGCACCGGCTTCAGCGTCGCCACCGTGAAAGGCAAAGGCGGGACGGGCGGCAGTGCCAACCCCAGCGGGACCGTGAAGATCACATTGAGGCTCTCCATTTAGAGTATGGCACTTTTCGATCCAACCAATCGCGACGATGTGAATCGTCTGGACTCGGCGATCGACGGCTCCCAAGAGGAACTGCGCAAATCTCTGTTGCCTCAGCGCAAGTTGTGCCTGGAGGCGTATCAAGGGCATCGGTTCTCGTCCAGCCCGCTCAAACGGGGTGCGGATCCGCGGATGTCGATTCCGCTGATGGAGATTGCCATCGATCTGCACGAGCAACTCCTGGCCGGTGAATCGCATCATGCGCTGATTAGCCCGCGGCGGGATCGCAGTCTGACGTCGTTGGCTGAGAATATCAAGATCGTCCTGGATATGACCATGGAGGCGATCAACATCTCCGACGCTTTCAGGGCTTGGGTCAAGGAATCGATCTGGGGATGGGGCGTCGCTAAGGTCGGGATGGGCTTCGAGCGCCGCAAGTTGCGGGGCCGTGGCGGCGGGTTCGATCGCACTGTGGCACTGCCCTTCGTCGACGTGATCGATCTGGAGGATCTGTTGATCGACACGCAAGCCAACACCTTCAATCGTCTGCGCTGGATCGGCAACCGTTATCTGGTGCCCCTGGATTGGGCAAAAGAATCGCCGTCCTTCAAGGCCGGGCCGCGCAGCGAGCTGCAAGCCGTGGATCCTGACAAGGATCGGACGTCCGGAAGTGCTGCCCCCGTTTCGCAGCAGTTCGATCGCAACACGCTTTTTCCGTTGACGGAACTGCGCGACGTCTACCTGCCGCTGGACAACCTGATGCTCACCATGAGTACGGGCGGATCCCACAAGGTGCTGCGTCACGGCAAATGGAACGGTCCAAGCATCGGCCCCTACCATCCGCTGACTTTCGAGTCCGTTCCCGGAACTGCGATCGGAATGCCCTTGGCTTGGCCCTGGATCGACGCCCACGATTCAGCCAACACGATCTACAACAAGGCCGTGCGGCAGGCGTTGCGATCCAAGCGCAATCCCATCGTGCCGCCCGGTGCTCAGTCGGACGCTGAACGCATCCGCAAGGCCGAAGACGGGGAATACGTGTTTATGACCAAGCCGGAAATGATAAGCACGTTCGTCATTCCCGGGGCCGATCCGTCGTTGGTTAGCTTGACCGGGCAGTTGATCGATTTGTTCAGCTACATGGCGGGGAACATCAATCTTCTGGGCGGTCTTGCGGCGCAGAGCCCCACGCTCGGCCAGGACCAAATCCTGCAGGGCGCGGGCGGTCGTCGCATGGCGGAATTGCAACGGCGGGCAAAACAGGCGTTTTCCGGTGTCATGTCCTCCGTGGCGTGGTACTTGTTCAACGATCCCGACCTGGAAGTGCCCCTGGAGCGAAAGGTCGGCAACGGCACTGTCCAAACTTTCCTGCGTCACGAAGACGTCAAAGGCAAGTTCCTGGAGTTCAACTTCCTGATCGAGCCCATTCGTCACAAGTCACCGGACGAGAGGCTCGCTTTGTTACTGCGCTGGCTGCAGCAAGTTACACTGAATCCGGCCCTGCAGGGCGAAATGGCCCGTCAGGGGTCTGGTGTCGACGTCAAGGCGTTGCACAAGTTGGGCCGAGACATGGGTGACATGCCGGAGCTGGATACGATCATCGTTAATCTCGGCCGCCAACCCAACCCGGAAGAGCAGGCCATGATGGGTGGCGGGCGCGGAAGGGGCGCTGCCCCCGCCCCGGATGCCACGGGAGGACGAAGTGAGGCAGCTCCCGCGGGCCTGCTGGCAGGGGTCGGTGGTGGCGGAGCGCAGGAATCAGGATTGGTGTGATGTTGCGAAGGATCAGCGGTCAGAAATCAGCGGTCAGAAATCAGCCAACCGACCGCTGACCGCTATTCTGCGATGAACTACGAGCTGTTGATGGGCAGTCCGGACTTTGGGAGGCGTGATGCCGACTTATTGCTATCGACTGCCCAGCGGCCGGATCGTGGAGCGCCAGGCCCGCATGGGCCATGCCCCCAAGAGGATCAGAGTCGCGGGCGAGACCGGAGTCCGGGACTGGGGGGCGGAATCCTGCCCTAACCCCGTAGGAACGGGCAAGACGTGGTGTGAGGCAAACTGCAATCTGGGGGTCCATCCAAAACAGATTCCCGAGATGCAGAGGTTGTTGGAACGGCGCGGTGTTCGGGCTACCCAGTTTGACAGACGGACGGGGGATTGCTACGTTCAAGATAGAGCGCACGGCAACGAGATTGCCAAAGCACGCGGCATGCGCTTCCAGGACGCCGGTTACGGCGACTGGGCCGGTGACGGGAAGGGCGGAGGATCAAGAAGGGAATAAATTGGCACTGCACGGCCATCACAGCAATACGTCGAAGCGCAAAGCGAGAATGCGGCGACTGAAAAACAGGGCTTTGAGGGCTACAGTTCGGCTGCAGCGTAACAAGGCATCGAAGAAAGGGTAGATTCCGGGCGGGCGATCGGCTGAACGCCGGTCACACAAAAGGCTAGGCGGGCTCGCAACCTGCTGAGGTGCCATCACACCGTACCTTTTATGGGAGGTCGGCTAACGCCGATCGCCCATATTTTTTTGGATGGAACGACATGAGCGACGAAGAACTGAAAACGAGCGACGAACCGGACAGCACTGACGATGAGGGCGATGAGGCTGGGGAAGCAGAGTTTGATGAAAACCTCGTGATCGCGGCCAAGAGCGTCGGCCTCAATCCCGACAACTTCGACAACGAGGAAGATCTCTACCGGGAAACTGAGGTCCTCGTGATCAAGAAGCAAGCGGCGTCCGTCAGTGACGACGTGGACGACAAGCAAGAGGCCCTGGAGATGGCCGCGCTGGAAGTCTCGCTCAGCAACAAGGACGACCTCGACGCTGGTATCGTTAAGAGCCTGGAAGCAATCGCCAAGGGGAGCGGAGAGAACTTCAACAAGCTCGCGGAGCGTCTGCAATCAGGGAACGCAACCAGCCAACAGATGCGGCGCGACATCAGCGCCCTTACCCAAGCGGTCCAAGGCCTCAACGCCGAAAACAACCGGTTGGTGCTCAACAACTGGATTCGCGATCACGAAAAGGCCCAGGGCTACCTCGGCAAACCCGGCGAAGGCGATCTTGATCCTGACGGCAAGTTCGCACGTCGTGGCCGTTCGATGATCCGCAAGGCGCTCGCCATCTCGAAGCACCAGCAGGGCCGCTTCACCGCGGAACAAATGCTCGGCAAGGCCTTCAAGAAGATGCAGAAGCCCGGAACGGAAAAAACAAAAGGAAAGAAGAGCGAAAAGGCCGAAGACACCGAACCGACCCGCCTGGCTCGGGCCAGCGGGACCACAACTTCTGATCTTGTGGGGGGCGATTCATCGGAAGCCGCCCTGAAGGCCGAAGCAACGAGCGTCGTTGCGAAGGCTCGACGCAATTCACGTTAAAAGTGAGGTTATGCCATGCTAGTATCTGAAATTCAGGACATGGTGACCGGGACGCTCGATGTCTACTGGAAGAAAGGGCGGTTTACGCAGATCGCTACCGACTTCCAGAGGTATGCGTTCTACGGCCACCTGATGCAGGAAAACCGTCTGTCATTCGACAGCGGTATCGGAATCACCCACACGTTGATGGACAAGCTGTCCGAAACGTCGGAATGGGTCGGTCTGTTCGAGGGTGGGACCATCAGCTTCACGGATCTGTTGGTGCAGATGAACGTCGATTACAAGCATCTGCGGAACCACTGGCCTTTCGACATCAAGGAAAAATGGTTCCAGTCGGGGTCCGACGAAAAGGTCGCCGATGTTCTCAGAGCGCGGGACCAAGCGTGTACGTTCGGTCTGATCCAGGAATTGGAGAACACGGCTTGGAAGAAGCCGGATACGAGTCTTACCAAAGAGATGTTCCCGGTGCCTTTCTGGATCGTGTGGCACGCAACGAGCACGGGGTTCACCGGCAAGTACCCCAACGGGTTCAGCTCGCTTGCGGGTGTCGATCTGGACAATCATCCGACCTTCCAGAACTACTCCGACTTCTATGCGGCGGTCAGTCGGAACGACCTGTTGCGCAAAATGCGCCTGCTGCACATGAAGACCGACTTCCGCAGCCCGTTGGAGGTCAATGAGTTCCGCGGCGTCGTCGGCCAGAACTTCCGCATCTACACCACCGATCGCGGGATGCTGAACATGTGGGAACTGGCGGAAGATCGCAACGAATCGTTGGCCTGGGATATCGGTTCGCAGGACAACCAGACGACCTTCAAGGGCAACCAGCTCATTCATGTTCCGAAGTTGGAAGAGGACCTCATCGTCAGCGAGGATGGTACGGCGATGTTCGATCCGTACTACTTCATCAACCGTGAGACCTTCCATGTTGTCGTGTTGTCGCAGGACTTCATGCGGCGCAGTGAGCCGATGAACGACCGCAACGATCCCGATACGTTCGTCAATTGGAAGTTCCTGACGACCCAAACCATGTGCACCAATCGCAGAAGCAACGGCGTTCTCGCCAACACTTCCGATCTGGGCTAACAAGGAGATAGACCATGGGTGTCGTACAAGTTCATTATCGGCGGGGGCCTGACGCAACGGCCTCAACCGGCAGCAAATTAAGCGGGTTCTGGGGCGACTGTCCGATCCTTTACGACGCAGAGGACCAGGAAAGGGGATTCGGGTATTTGGAAGATGGGCACGGAGTTACCCGAATCACTTCTGCTGCGCAGGTCGGCCCTTATGCTGTTGCGTTTCAAGGCACTGGCGATTTCGGGACGAGCGATGATCCCGGCGGTGGCATCCTGATGGAAACCCCGGCCAACCCCGACGACGAGGTTATTGTTCAGTACGGTGGTGGAATTGCGGCCAATGGATCGTTTCGCATCTCGGATGCCGTTACCGAGGCCAAAAAGCTCTGGTTCGAGGTGGCGTTGGACGTCAACACGATCGCCAGTGGTGACATGAGTTTCTTCGTTGGACTCTGCGAGGGCTTAGTCCCCGCGGCCGATGACGTTATCAAAGACGACCATACCATCGAGGGCGCTCGCGACCTGATCGGGTTCTTCAAGAAGGACTCCGACGCCAGCCTGGTGGATGTCGTGTATCAGAAGGGCGGCGACACCTTTCACACCCTAATCGACGGCGGCATTACGCTGGTGGCCGATGCCATCATCCGACTAGGGTTGCTTTACGACCCGAGCACGGTGGCGGCACGGCAGATTACGTTTTTCATTGACGGCATTCCGCAATCGACGTACGTGACATCGGCGCTCATCGCTGCCTCGGGTTCGGTGGCCGGTGATTTCCCCGACGCGGTGATGATGAACCCGACGTTCGTGGTCAAGACTGATGCGAGCACCATTTGCAAGTTGATCCTGCACAACTGGGGCTGCTACCAGCTCAAATAGCGAGCTTCTCATGGGGACTGTGAATGTAGGCTATCGGCGTGGCGGCGACGCCCTTATCGAAAAACACGACCGCCTGAGCGGTTTCTGGGGCAACTGCCCCATTGCCGCCTCGACCGAGACCTTGACCGAAGCCCACGGTTATCTCGAAGACGGCGGCGGCGTTCCGTACATAGAAGCGGCCGGGCGAACGAGTTGCTACTCGGTGGGTATGCAGGGGTCCGGTGGTTTCGGGACTGCCGGCCTTGCTCGTGGCGTATTGGAACTGGTAACCGGATCAACGATCGACGATGAAGTGATCGTCCAGTACGGCGGCGGCAAGGCCGGCAAAGGTGCGCAGTTCGAGATTGTCGTGCTGCAGAGCGTGCTGGAAGCCATCCAACCGATCTGGTTCGAGTGTGGCACCTTCGTGAACAACATCAATGTTGGTGCCATGAGTTTCTTCGTGGGGCTCTGCGAAGGGTTGGTCCCTGCAGCGGACGACGTGATCAAGGATGATCATACCATAGAAGGCACTCGCGACCTTATTGGATTCTTCAAAAAGGACTCCGATGGCGATCTCATAGACGTCGTTTATCAAAAGGGCGGCCAGGCCTTGCAGACCGTTCTTGACGGCCAGATCACCATTCCTGATCTGGTTACCCCGAAGCGCCTGGGTTTCGTTTTCAACCCTCGTGCAAATTTGGCGGAGCGCATTACCTTCTTCGTCGACGGTATTCCACAAAAGAGTTTCGTGACGCAGAGCGCCTTGGAAAGTAGCGTTTTTCCATCGGGCGCGCTGATGACGCCGACGTTTGTCGTCAAAACGGATACTGGGAGCAGCGTGCGTCTGCTCATTCAGCAATGGGGCTGCTACCAGCTCAAGGGCTACACCCAAAGTCCCTAGTGAGGTTGTGTTCGTGCCGATCACGCCACTATCCTATCTGGACTTCAAGCGCGAGATGGCGTTCGATCTCCATTGGGGGGATCTCGAAACGCTGTCGACCCGCGAGTTGGGCATTCTGCACACTTTGTTGCAGAGTGCGGTGCGCAAGGTGTTCTTCCCGCTGCGGCCGGGCACCTCTCACGTACACGAATGGTCTTGGGCTTCCCCGCTTCGATCCCTGATCGTCAGGACGGAGGTCACCGGCACGCTGCTGGTCGTACCTGCCCGAGCGGGCGAGCTTATTATCCTTACGGCCGCCGAGGCGATCTTCGATTCCGATCTGGTGGGACACGATCTGACGTTCGATACGTCGGGCCAGCGGTTTACGATCGTGGAGTTCAGCAATCAGTCGACCGTCAAGGTCAGAGGTTCGGATCGCAGCGACTTCGGGCAGGCGACACAGTTGGGTGATCGGCAGGAATCAACAGTGGCGTCGTTGACGGCGGATGCGGCTTATACGGTCATCACTAACGATAGTACGGATGACGGTGTGGTCTTTCACAGTTCGATGGTCGGCGATACGATGGTCGTAGGCTCCAATTCTTATCTGATTCTTGTTGTCGTCCTGACTGGGGTGGACTTGGGTGAGAACCCCACCAGACTTTTCGTTCAAGGTGATGCAAGCGCCGAAACGGCGGCCATGACGATTGATCGTCGTCGAGATGTGCTGACGAATATTCCGGTCAGTGGTAGCGCTTCTGCGATAACGTGCGTGGCCGATAGCTTTCGGGGCGACATGGTCTCCAGTTCCGATACGATCGTATTTGTCGACGACGCCACTGTTTACACTATCGTGGCGTGGGGTGGTGGCGATGGTAGCGGTGCTCAGGTTCAACCGGACGCTTCCGGCGAAGGCGTTACCGCCGATATCGACATCAAAAAGTCGTTCGGGACCGATTATACGCCGGATTCAGCCATTGTGAGCGTGACGAATGTTTCCACCCAAGAGGCGGATGTGTTCGTTGCGTCCGACGAAGGGCAGTACGTCGTTTTCATCGGCCCGCTGCTCAACAGCTACAAAATTAACGAGTTTGTGACAGACCAATTCGTCAAGGTGGATGGCGATGCGACGGGCGAAGTGGTCACTACGCTTTCCATCGTCCGTACGGTTGGAGCCTTGGACTCCACCGCACGAACCTTCAACGGCACGAGCACCTTGTTGACTGCGGATGCCGCGATCTTCACCGCTGCGATGGTCGGCCTAGTGATCGAGTTCCCGAAGGAGTACACCGGGCGGGAACTGGACAGCAAGTACGTCATCACCGAGTTCGTCGGTACGACCTCCGTGCGTGTGGCGGGTGACGCAACTCAGGAAGGCGGATCGTTCCCGAAGTTCCTAGTGGTCGGCCCCAGTGACCTGGCGGCGGACGACGCCTTCACCGTGCTCAACACCGGGGCGGACTACGAACTGCCCGAGGACTTCGGCGGCCTGGACGGCCCGTTGACCTTCTCTTCCAGCAGCTACCTGAACACCATCGAGATTACCGGGGAAAGCACCATACGCAATGCCCGGCAGCGCTTGGAATCCAGCGGGGTGCCGCAACTGGCGGCCATCCGACCGGTGCTGCACGACGGCCGCTTTACACAGCGCTACGAGCTGATGTTATGGCCGGGGCCTAGTGGCACGTACACGCTGAACTACAAACAGATCGTCGTGTTGCCGGAGATCACGGAGAGCGAACCTTTCCCGCCCGGCGGAGCGGCTTACGGCGAGTTGTATCTTGCGGCTTGCCTGGCCCTGGCGGAACAGAGGATCAGCGACCGGCGCGGTCTGCGCTGGGAGGAATATCAGGAGCGGCTTGCGGCCATGATCGAAGTGGATGGTATCGCCACCGGAGCCGAGACCCTCGGGATCGGCCATGAGGACGGTCGGCGATTTTTCCGGACGATACCGCAAACCCTGAGTGTGACTTACGTGCCCGGCGCATGACCGTCGGCTAATTGTAAAGGAGTAAATGATGGGCGTTCATAACGTTCTGAAGCAGATTGAAAAAGCGACGGCGAGGGGTGACAGCATCAGCGCTTTGGGTTCGTCAAGTTCGGTTGCGATCGTCGATTCGGCCCAGCTTAAAATGGGGACCGATGACGACGTTGTCACCGCATTCGACGGCACCAATGTCGAGGTCAAGCCCGCGACGGACGATGCCGGTGCGTACAACTTCGGTGACGGTACGACCGACATCGACGTCAAGATGTTCCTCGGTTCGACGACGGAGTACGCGCTGTTCGATGTGGGCGATAGCCTGTTGAACCTGTTCGGTGTCGGCCTCAAAATTACCGGTGTACATGCCGCCGGTCAGGCTCTTATTATCGGCACCGGCATCTCGACGCCCGTGACCTGGACCGGCGATTCACTCATCGAGTGGCACGGACGGCTTAGCACCGCCACTTCGAACGATGCGATGTTCCGTTGCCGTGCTTCGGCACCGGCGTCAACGGCGATGACCAGCGGTGGCGCGGTTGTGGCCGGACAGTTCCAAGCCTACGGCACGGACACCAATGACGTTGCCCAGTTGAACGCAGTGCAGGGCCATTGTGGCATCAAAGCCAACTGCACGATCATTGACTCTGCCAGCCCCCTTCCGGACATGGTTGGCGGTTGGTTCAAGATCGAGGATCTGGGGTTCGACCTTACCTTGACCGGTCCGGCCGCTGCGTTGGTTCTTGGTACGCAGTTCAACGCGGGAACCACACTGACCGGCGTGTGCGATTGGATCTTCCTGATGAAGGAAGGTGGACTCACGGGAGGGGGCGGCGTTCCCGATGCGATCATTCGCGGATACGACGGTACCGGCGGCGGTCTTGCCAACTTCCTGCTCGATATTCCGGCGAGTCTTCCGTGGGATGCGTCGGACAGCAGCGGAACGCAGTCGGGCAAGATCGCAGTGAACATCGGCGGTTCCACGAAGTACATCCAGACCTACTCGGATTAGAGGTTAGCTGATGGCCATCATCTTGACGGAGCACGTATGGGTGCCCAAGACCATTAGGTCCGGCACCGAAGAGGGGGCGGCCATTGCACCTGGACAGAGTCTGAGAATCGAAACGTCGCCTGACGGCGTGGAGATTCTTAACGTACAGTGCCCCGCCGGGAAAGCGTGGAGGGCACGAGTCATTGTCGAGATCACCGAAACAGACGCTTAGAGAGGTTTTATGCTACTGACGATTCAAGAGCGAATGGTGTTGCCGAGTTTGTTGCCCGTAGAGGCCAATTTTCTGACGTTGAAGATACTTCGCGAGTTGCGCGAGGCCTTGTCCTTCAGCGAAGCCGAATTGAAAGAGTTCGGTGTCGAACAGGAGGGTACACAGGTCAGATGGGACCCCGCCAAGGCCAAAGAGAAGGACATCACGATCGGCGACACCATGAAGAGTGTGGTCGTTACGGCCTTGAAGAAGCTCGATTCAGACGGCAAACTCCGAAACGAGCACCTCGCGCTTTACGAGAAATTTGTGGAGTGAGATAAATGGGCAACTACCCTTCGCATGGAATTCAGCGGAAGTTCAAGACGGTTTTGAGTGCCGACAATACTGCGATCACTACGGCGGCAACAATAACGGTTCCATCGGGGGCTTTCGGCATCCTCTGGAAGCTCTGGCTTGGTTTGGATGTAACGGACACGACGGATATCCAGGCGTTGGTCGACCCCTTGGCGTTGCAAGTGACGATCGGTTCCGTAGTGTGGGCGCCTTACATTCATCCATACATTGCGCATGCGACGAATCAAGATCACATAGACCTCGGACCATGGGAGTTCGACTTCGGCGTTGACGGCCTGTATTCGGGCGTTTCCGGTAATGATATTACTTTCGTCGTCGGTGCAGCGGGTTCGGGCATCAAAGCGAAGATCGACTACATCTACGCCGGCGACTAACCATGAGGGACCGCAGGTATGGCGGAGCGCATCAAAAGCCTGCAGTACCCCGTAGGGGGGTTGAATCGTCGGTTCGCCATCCAGCGGCGCGCACCCTTCACCACCCCGCGCTGCCTGGAAATGCGCCCGTTCGATCCGCTGGAAGAGCGTGAGCGCGGCGGCAGTCGCCCGGGGCTGACGTCCTACCCTTTTGATCTCGGCGAAACCGAACCCGTCAATCTTCTGACCAGCGTGACAGTCAGTCCGCAGAGCAACATCATTGCTAACGTCGCTTTTGATGCTTTTAGTGGCGGGGCCGGACCGGCGTGGGCCACCCACAGCTTACAGGGCAGCGAACTGGGATTGATCCTGAGGGTGGGTGCCGATACGGGATCGGCACGGCGATTCCTACCTTCCAATCTCCACGCAATCTCCGGCTACACGGTCTCCCTTGTCCTGGACGGCAAACGAATCGACTCCGCCGATCGGAACGTCATCGACGGCTGGGCTACCTTGGACGTAGGTTTGGCCGATCAGACTCCGTCTCCCGTCGGGCCGTGGACCCGTTTGCAATTTGTGGGAGTGTGGGATCTGGCGGGCAGCGGCAATCAACTCGTAGAAGTAAAGCTCCTGGAGATGAACGGGCCGGATACGGTTCGGGACGTGCTGACATTATACAGGGAGACGGAGGTTGAAGGCAGCATCCGGGATGTCACGCTGTCGGCACGCCACATTTTCGGTCAGCCCGGTCTGATGGTTTTCTCCATCGATATCCGTCAGTTGGGTGGGGGCGTGCAGAAGAGCGAAACTATCACGTTCACGTCGCAGAGCGGATCCGGTATAGGCTTTGCCTTGCTGCGCGGCTTCCAGGGGTTTTTCGATCACCCCCGCGTGCGCGATTTCCGCATCGAGTATTTCGTAAGTAATCCACCAATCTTCCCCACGGCCGGGGACTTGTTGGTCGGAGCGTCGAATGGGCAAATATCCGTCAAAACAGACGATGGGACGATCAAACGGGCCTTGCCGCTCCTGGCGCAAACAACACGCCCCTTGATGGCTGTAGACGGTATCGTAACACTTTACGAGCCCGCCCCGCCGGAGCCGCGTCGTGATCCCGGAGTGCGCTTGTTCATTGCCGATTATGCCATCCTGGAAGATGGATCGGTGGACGATCGTGTTCGGCCCAAGATTTTCAATCCCGCTACTTCTGAAACAAGAATGCTGGAGGATTGGGTAACAGATCGGTACGAAGAGGGCACGGGGCCGAGCAAAGGCAAGGTTCCGTTTGGCAACACCATGATTGCCAAATTCCTGGGGCGAATCTTCCTGGCCGGCCATCCCGCACACGCTTGGCACGCCAGCCGGGTCAACGAGCCGATGGATTGGGATTTCGGAATAAACACCGAACTCGCCAATACTGACCCTTCGGCCGCCACCGGCGGAATCTCCGGCGGGCGCGAAGACATTCAGGAGCCCATCAGGGCCATGGCAGCCTACCTCGATGACTACCTGATCTTCGCAACCGCCAACGCCCTATTCCGGTTGATAGGTGATCCGGGAGTTGCAAACCAGGCGCTGCCCATCAGCACGGAGGCTGGTATGGCCGGTCCGCAGGCATGGTGCATAACGCCCGAAGGCACGCTGGTGTTTCTGGATCAGGAGCGCGGGCTTTTCACGCTGGCGCCCGGCGGTCAGAGCTACCCGCAACCGCTCTCCGCCAATGTTCTGCCCCGTGAACTCAAGAACATAAACGTGCAGGACACCAATGTGCAGTTGGCCTACGACCATATTCAGCCGGGCGTGCATATCATCCTGCAGTCGATTTCCGGGCTGGAAGACGATCATTGGTGGTACGACCGGCGCACCAGTAGTTTCTGGCCGCTTACGCTGGACACGGCGCATACCCCGCGAGTGATGTTCAGTTACCAAGGGTTGACGCCGAGTGACAGCGGTGTGTTGCTGGGCGGGCAGGACGGGGTGGTCCGCAGGTTCGAGAGCACTGCCGGGACCGATGACGGCCGGGTCTTTACGCCCAGCGTCACCTACGGCCCCTTCAATCTGGCGTCGAGCGATGCGGTGGAAGGCAGCCTGCACTGGATTCGGGCTACGACGATATCCTCGGGCGACGAGGGTTTGCAGTTCGAGATCGTGACTGGTCGAACGGCATTGGATGCCTTGGATGAAAACTCGCAGCATCGGCGGGTGTTGCGTGGGCGGTTCGATTCAGAGTTTATGAAACGTACAATGGTACGGTTACGCGGTGTTGTGGCGTTCGTGCGGGTCTTCGGAACTGAAACGCCTTGGGCTATAGAAACGCTGGACGTTGGGGTGGAACCCCTGACGGCACCGCGACCTTGAAAGGTGTGAATTATGGCTTCGACTAGACAAATATTGGGGGGAGCCGCATTAGGGGGAGCCACATTGGGGGGAGCCGCATTAGGTGGAGACGATTCCAGCCCGGGTTTTTTTGAGCGGCTCAACAGTATCATCCAATCTTCCGGGTTTGGCTTTGTCGTCAGTCTGTTGCAATCCATACATCAGGATCGGCTGGACCGTGAGTTTCGTGAAGAGGAAGAGGCTACGAGTCTTGAGCGGATCGG
>SDBV01007904.1_pt1 | contig 14428 bp, 15 predicted proteins | sample 2277081 | NCBI WGS metagenome assembly SDBV01 (sample SAMN10402039, study PRJNA504765) | marine sediment metagenome | isolation source: marine sediment core GS10_PC15, 223 cmbsf | place: Arctic Ocean: Southern Knipovich Ridge | collected 2010
CAGCTATAAAAAATTACATGAAGCTCATAATATTTTACGGGAATGTCTAGATACTCAATTAAAAGAAGCTTTAGATCAAGGTTTGATATCTATTAAAGTCAATGTTTTGATTGACTTTACAGACCCCCCATACTATGGAGAGAGAGGATAAAATGATTAAAGGAACGATGTTAATAGTTCTGCCCACGTTATAATCATTGTTCCTAACGATTTTCACTTGTTCATCCCATAAAACTACTCGAACTTGCCCTGTCGAATCAGAAATTAGAAAAGAGCTAACTTTTCCTATAGTACCATCATCCCTGTTGAACTTGTAAGTACCAAAAGTCTCCTCAATATATCCAGTTATCATTACATTCCTCATGCCTACGGTAAGATCTTTTATCCTAATCCTACTATCGTTGAATAGATCAAGTTTTTGAACCTTTTGGTTTAAAAATGGAAATCCACTAAAAGTACCGGTTAGATATTGAACTACCTCATGATAATCCATTTTTCTATGTAATGTTCCATTTTCCAGCAGTGAAAATATGTACGTTATGAACTCATTCCGGAGCTCGTTGAAATCGGTTTTAAATTGCCCTGTGATTCGATAAATTATTGCCTCTTCAAAAAATTCAATCATCTTTTCTAAGAAATCATTGTCTTCGCTTAGCTGTTTTAATTTATTTCCAATTTCAAGAATAGATGTAGCACGATAATTTTTGCTAAAGTAGATACAAAAATAAAATCCGGTTTTAAAAACTGCTTTTGAATAAGCTTTCATTGCGTTCAAGGTCTCTTTTTCACTTAGCGATTTATCAAGATGATATAACCCTCTCGCCAGCACGTCGTCATAATCGAATATTAAATCATTGGTATTTGGTATTTGGTCTCGAATATCTTTTCCATACAATAATTTAGAGTTCTCAGGATGCTTAATCTCAATAAGACTCCATTCATAATTCGAAACAGATTGTTTATTAAATGTATACCTATCTTGATATACCTCGACTGTATTAAAACCGACCCATGCATGATTTCCATTTATCTCTTTTATTTTATATCGAATCTCAGTCCAGTCCTGCTTAGGAATATTTTTTAATGTTTTGACAATGACAACAATATCAAGATCGTTTTTCACCCAATTAGAAGGAAGTGTATCATCAAAATAACTACCGATTCCATAAATAGTGATTATATTATCGGAATATCGAGCTACTAAGTCATCTAATATTCTTTTTAAAATCGGATCTTGATGATTATTCACATTACTTAATAATTTTTTGTCTCCTTATAAATTAATACTGATAAATGTTAACTAGAAAACGTATTACTTACAAACTAATTCCTTAATTTATAAAAAATTCTAATTCCTAAATATTTTAAGGTTTTATTGGATTCCCTATTAATTCAAAGTCGGCAATTTTTATTTGATCTAATATCGACACATAATTCCTTTGCGATTATAAATAAAGCCTTTTTATCTGAAATCAAACCGTCTAATTCACTCTTTTTGTAGTTAATCATTTTCCAGATTTCTTTTCTTGAAAGTCCTGTAGCTTAAAAAAACTATTTTTTTATATGCTCTATATAACCTTATTTCCACAGTTCGGACAAATTGCTTGTCCTTTTGCGAGTGGACTGCCACAATGCTTGCAATAGGGTTCATTCTCCTGGATTTCTTCGGTAGTGGGGGGCTTGGCTATTGGTTCACCGACTATTCCTAAATCTCCGGGTGGCGAGGGAGGTTTGAAGATGTAGTAATTCTGAAGAAGAATGGAACGTTAATTGTTTCAATCTATTTCTAGTTAAACACAAACACGGAGATGATGGTGAAGGAAAAGGAGATTTTTCCGTTTCAATCTATTTCTAGTTAAACACAAACACTTAATAGAATAGAGGTGATAGGAATTAATAAAAGTTTCAATCTATTTCTAGTTAAACACAAACTTATAGATGTTATATTTATAGATGGTTTAAGTCCAGAGTTTCAATCTATTTCTAGTTAAACACAAACTATAATTAATGGGAAAAACAAGAAATAAAAGAAATCGTTTCAATCTATTTCTAGTTAAACACAAACGGCAAAGGGGATAGAGATTTTTACGGAGCACTTTCGTTTCAATCTATTTCTAGTTAAACACAAACGAATGAAGCAGGAGACGAATAGAAGGATTATGTTTTTTGTTTCAATCTATTTCTAGTTAAACACAAACAAGAGAATTTTTACCACCAACAACGGGTATGGATAGGTTTCAATCTATTTCTAGTTAAACACAAACCATGAAGTAGGGCACAAGTTTCAACATCATCATCCAGGTTTCAATCTATTTCTAGTTAAACACAAACATGGTTTGGAAAAGTGAACGTAACAAAAAATCGTCAAGTTTCAATCTATTTCTAGTTAAATACAAACGAAATGGGTTTGGTAGTTTGTTATGGATGGATAAAGGTTTCAATCTATTTCTAGTTAAACACAAACAGGTAGTGTTTTCCCCACAGAATGGGACTACAGCGCTTTTTACAGATCACCTACCACATGTACAGATGTATTGCAGTTGCTCTATAACACTGAGTCCATATTATTTAAAGGTTTTTATTCGTGATTTCACCCCCATATTATTCACTCCAACAGTAGCCATGATAAGAACAATTCCAACAGGATTTTTTATTATCTTTTCGATTTGGCAATTTTTTGCTGCACATGAAGGCTCGAATTGCTTTAAATAAGGAGTACAGCTCGCTTCTTGTGTTTCGTTCATTGACCACTTTTAGTTTCTGTTTTGACTCTTTATAGAAAATATACCTATACGGATACTTCACATCGAAATACTCTTCTAATAAAAGGATATAACATATCAACTGCATCACATCATTTCTGTATGATGTATTTTTATTAGATTTACCTCTTTTAAGCTCAACGGGTATGCAAATTCCTTTTTCTTCAATCATATAATCACATATTCCTTTTAATTTCCAATTATAAGAGACAAGATAGATTTCTTTATGTTTATAAAGCCAATGAGTTTCTTTCTATTAATATGCCAACACTATTAACGTCGTATTCAATTAAAATCGAAAATTCTACCTAGCAATTATTTCTTCGTCAATAGGATATTTTTTTGTGTTATTATATTTTATTTGGGCTTCTGATTCATTCAATTCAGTAAAATTTTCATCAATACAGATTCCAATTATTTTGTGATTTGGTTCTTCTACAAATTCACCATTTACGATTTTTCCATTTTTAAATATTTTAATCATATTTCCACATTCCTTACAAAATGGTAGCATTTTTATCATCCTCCAATTCACAATATGATGAGATAGTATTTAAAATATTGCATTATCTCGCGTGGTTACGTATTTTATAATAAATTAATAATCTATATGATTAATCCCAAAAAATCTAATATTCTGTCTAAAATAATAAAACATAAAGGATATTATGGGAATTTATCTTTTTGGGATAATATTTTACATTATTCCATAATTTTGAACGAGGAGAAGATTGAATAAGAAAAAAAAAGAACTCTTTTTCTCATCATATAATCCGTTAATTTCATTAAAAAGACAATGAGTAAATTTTAAATAAGATGGGTCTTCATTTATAAGTATACTATATAACACTCACATTTTTGCTTGTTGATATATAGGATGATCTTTTTCAATTTCACTTAAATACCGTTTATAGCGATTTCAATAATAAATCAAAATGTTAAATAAAAAAGAAAAGGAGAATTTTAACCATAAACTAAATAAAATAAGAGTTTTTATTGCCGATCTCTTTAAAGAACTCACAAATTTATATAAATTAGGCGTTCAAGAAATAGATGCTTTAAAAAGTAATTTACAAAATACGGGAACGCTTGTATTTAAAAAATCTTGGGTTGGTAGATCCTATCATTCTATTGTTCGAGTTGTAAATGAGATGTTTATTAAAAGGGAGATATTTCTACTTACAAAAAATAACGTACAATTTGATAATCTAAAACCATGGTTAAAGCTAAACGAGATTGTATTAAAAGAAAGAGATAAATATTTTGGGGGCTATCAGAATAAAATGTATTATAATATTGTTCAAATAGTTGTTAACCATCCATCGTTTTGTTATGAAGATCAAATACAAACCATCTTAAACTCTCCTGACATTTTCTTAAGAATGAAATTTTTACTTGATAATTTCAATAACGAATTGAAAAAAGAAGTACTTGATTTTATAAAAAGGGCTGTTAGTCAAGGATATGTTATTTCTGGAAAAAGTGTAAAAGGAGTTTTGGGGGGTGGGATCTATCTCTTTCGTAAAAAAAAGAAGAAATTTCCCTATACTCAGGAAAAGATCGCAACAATGTTAGACACTACCTCAGTAACAATGCGTCGTAGGTTAAAAGAATTAAATAAATTCGCATCTCTTCTTGGTTGAGTAATCAAGGAAAATCCTTCCTATTTAAATGTTTTTATTCGTGATTTCACCCTCGCATCATTCACACTTACAATAGTCATGATAAGAACAATTCCAACAGGATTTTTTAATATCTTTTCGATTTTGTAATTTCTTATTACGCATATATGAGCATATTACTTGATAATTACTTGATAATAGGATTATAGATTACTTTTTGTGTTATCTTCTATATTTTCCTCTTTTTTCTTGTCTTCCAAAGATAACACTCTCACATATTATATTTACCATTTTTTTTTTCAATCTCTTTCTAATGAAAAAAAGAATTCAATACCATTTAATCCAAATCCGACTCAAGCTAAGATCTATAATGGCATAATTAACCTCAGCATTTTCTATTGAATAAACACATTGTTTTTAAAAAGATCATAGGTCCAATAGCGAGCTTCTTTTTTTTTCATTCCTAATTCTCGCATGAGTATTTTAGGTACCATTACTGGATAAAATGAAGTAAATTCACTTTTTATTTTCATTTTTTCATACCATTTTTTAAAAATATAGATTATCATTGTATTTTTGTCATATTTATATAATTGGTCAATATTCAACTTACTTTTTTCATTAAGCCTTAGATCAAGTTTTTCTTTTGTCATTGCTGGAAAATCATTGAATTTCGTTATTTCCATATTAAAATTCTTAAGATCAATCATATGAATCTCTTCATACTCATCAATAAGTTCTAGAGATTTTTCTCTCATTAATTCACCAATTTTATCATTTGAAATGATGACAATCCTTATAAACTCACCATTCATTACATTGAGTTTAAATTCTTTAAAATTGAATGTTAATTCAGGAGTATTGATATCACTCTGAGGAAAACCTATTTGCTTACCTACTTCTTCACCTAAATTATTTATAGCAGTCACAAGTCCTGAAAAAATATCTCCTTCAAGATTATGACTATTTAGAAATCTAATATCTGAAAGATGTTCACCAGTTTTTTTCATTAAAAGGACAATATGAGTATCTGTTATATTTTTAAAATATTGTGAAATTTTATTTATCGAATTTTTAGAAATATTTATATCTTCAATTAATTTATCCCCAAGTAAAATATTTTTAAGATCATGAATATTTTTAAGTTTTTCAGAACCCGGCTCGGGACGTCTTAATATTGAATTATATTTATCATTACTAATATATAAAATATCTAAATCCATGATTGATGTTGCTAAACCACACCCTACACTCATAATTTTAGTACCTCCTGTTGGATCTAAAGAAATATCATTTTTATTAATTCCTTTTTCTTCAATTAAATAATGTAATCCTTGTTTTACTAATCTAAAAGAAGCGAGAACTGAATCTTTTGGCATTGTACCACGCATATATTGGGATGGTTTAAGATTTGTTTCTTCAATAATCCTATCTATATATTTCACTGATTCTTTAGTATTAATGAAATAAACAGCTTGAGGATCATTTGCTAAAATATTGAGAATGATTGGTTCAGGAGTAAATCCAACAGTAAATATTATCCCTTTATATTTTTTAAAATTTCTATTTAGTCTAGTTTGTAAAATAAATTTTTCTTTACTCAATTCCCATACTTTATCTTCAATAGGTTTAAGTCTTTCTTTTGGCTTTTTTTCATTAGAAATAAAATTAAGCCAATTTTCAATTTCTGAATTCAACATTTCAATTTTTTCTTTAAAATCCTTACTCATATTTAATCACCTTAAAATAATATTTCTTCGAATATAAAATTTGAAAGATAACAACAACATTAAATTTTTGCGGAAATTTCTTCTTGAGCAGCATACTCTTCTTTAATGGATTTCTCAGAAACATTATTGCTAATATCATATATTCTCCCACAAATATAGCACATATCACCTTCAATAAATTCAAGACAATTAGGACAGACAAAATATTGTATCTCAAATACTTCCGAATAATATGCTGGAATTGGTTTTGGTGATTTTTCCATTTTATTTTATCCCTCTTTTTTTTAAAATTTTTTTAATTTTTTTTTTAATCTCTATGATTACATATTCGTGATATTATTTAAACTTTCGCATCAACTATTGTGAATAAGAGAATTATTAACACAATTATTATTGAGATAATGTCAAATATGTGATCATTTGATCAATAATGCGATCAATTGCATTATTGTTTTAAAGTTTTAATTTCATCATTAAATATTAGAAGAAAATGTTTTCTTCAAAAAAATAGCGATAATTTAAGGAGAAATAATACACATATAAATATTATACTGTGAAAAAACCAAGGACTGCAATAGAATGTTATAATCTTTAACCTTTTTTAAAAAAAAAATACAAGATTACATAAGCATAGAAAGAAAAATACACATTTCCCTATGTATAATAGAAGGGTAAAAAATAATTATTTTATTCAACCTTAAATTGAAATTATTTTTTTTCCGCTATAATAAATCCTCAGAAGATTATATTCCTCTGCTAAAGCCATAAGAGCAATAGATATGGGCTTTGTACCACCAGTTAATTCACATACTATTTCATAACTATTTTTTTCCTCATCAATAATACTCTTACATTTATCATAAACATCGAAATAATTCTCTCTTAATACGCTTTGATAATCTAATAGATGCACAATATTATATACTTTATCCTTATCAAGTTTATAGTTTTTAAATTTCTCATTTATTTCCGGACTTGTTATAATATGATATTTATTGGGGGTATTATTTCAAGTTTTAATTCTAATAAATCTAAGATGTCAACAAATAAAATAATATCTCCTAATCCCCCAATCAAGCAAACATTATTTTTATTTTTAATATAATTTAAATTTTCAAATGTCCTAATATTAACCACCATTCTTTACTATTTAATAGGTTTTATTTAGTTTTATTTTGGTTTATTTTGGTTGATGGTATTTATTTTTTAATAATTAATTTAAATAACTTTTTATACTAATTCTTATGTATCTTTATCAATTCAAATTTAGTAATCTTAGATTTAAAGTTAAGGCGAATAAAACAATGATTGGGATCTTAACTCCATTTTTATTCAAGATATACTAATGTTTACATTATTGTATATCTTGTCGGGAAAATTAAGTTAATTATTCTTATATAGGCATTATTTATCTGTAATCTTTTCTTTTGATATCTACGAAAAACCCTCAAAATTTCCAAAAAAATTTTCCATTGTATCAGAGCGGTGTCCTATTCCATGACAATCAGAGCCCCAAGTGATTTTAAAACGATTATTGGTTAGCGTTCGTATATAGTCATTCAAATAATCAATTATCTCAGGCTGATGCCTCCATTCTAAATAGCAATACATCTCAATACCCCAAACTCCTATTTCATGACAATAATCTAAAAATGCATTGTATTTTGGTGTGTTAAGAATTAATTCTTCTTTAATTCTTAGGGGGTCAGTTCGAATGTCTTTTGGTATGAATCTAAGAGCTAAATGTGGAATAACAGCATAACCATTATCTTTCAAGATTACTTTTACAACTCTCTCAAATGATAATCGCTTAGATTTATTGCTTTTTCTCTTTTTTAATAAACTTAATGGATTTTTTGGGTTAAAAAATATATTTTTAAATTCGGGGTATTCTAATTCATCAATAAGTTTCACTTTTCTTTCTTTTAAATAATAATAGAGATGCGGTTTCATATAAGTAAATCTTAACTTTTTTCTGTTTGGATCTGAATGATATTTCCGAAAATCTTTCCAATTCAAATTAGGTTCACTAAATACTTTAGATGCTCTCTTTATATATGATTTAAATTTTTTTTTCCGCTGCTTAATAACAGACTTCAGTAATTTCTGAGTATGAGAATATTTATTGTTAGGAAAATATCCTAAAATTTCACTCTCATAAGAGATTATGGTTTCTTTGTTATTAGCAACAATAAAACTTCCGATACAATCAATTTCTACACCCGCAATCCCTTTGATACCAACTTGTTCACATCTTTCAAGAAATTCAGGATTTCCCGAAAGAGTATCATGATCTGTTAATGCTATGATATCTAATTTAGTCTTGATATTAAATGTGATGTCAGTAGCACGATTAACGATATCTTTTGGCCATTGGGTTCCATCTGAAAAACGGCTATGAATATGTAGATTTGCTATCACTAAAAGGAAAAATAATTCTTCATTTAAAAAATCTTATTGTTATATACTTTAAATTCCTGTAGATATTGCAAAATAATTGATTTTATATTTACATCTAAGATAACAAGTTAAGTATCAATGACACTTAGAAATAATATAAAAAAATACTTTAGTGAAATTCGATTCTATTTACGTAGTAAAAAAATACTAAAACTACAAAATTATAAAATCTGGTATAGGAATTGTTCTTATCACGCTTTCTCTATTAATATTAATATTAACATCCTTTACATAATTCAAGCCGAATATTCCTATAGGCATAGATTTTTCCTGATCTTGAATTTCATTTTCATAAGCCTTCATAATGATTCTAATAAAGGAGTTCTGACTCAGTTTATCTCTATTGTTAAAAAAAAAATTAATTTTGTTATTGGCATAATTAAATTAAGGAAAAAGCTCCCTATAAATCTTTCCTCCATTCAAGAATGATTTTTGCTGGAAATTAAGGTTCAATCTTTTCTTTCGACTGGAAGCTTTCTCAATATTAAGATTTTGAAACATTTTTTGATTCAATCATCTCGTCATCATTGGATTTTGCAACTACCCAAATTTTTCTCTTTAAGAAATCAGGATTAAATTTCATTTATTAGCTCTCCATATAAATCATTTTCGCCTATAGTAGTTGTCAATTATTATTCGCCCAGTAGGCTTAATTGAAGTACATTTTTTAATTCCTTACCATTACCATTAATTTATATTTTATATATAATCTCATTCTCTCATGAATAAATGAAAAAATTTAAATATTAATTAAACATTAAATTTTATAAACATAAAGCCAAGATTCTCTTGTTCAAGTTAATCATCCAATGATGTAATAAGAAATAATTAAATTTAATAAGATGGTTTATTATGCCAAAAAAAATATTTCTTGCGATTTATGACTTTCTAGGTATTCAGATTTCTATATTTTTAACAAATAAGTTGAGAAAAAAACGTGTAGGATCATTATTAGTTCAAGAATCTGCTAATTATACTATAAAAATTTACTCAAAAGGTGTATAAATATGAAAAAAAAAGTTTTAGCTTTCTATGATGTAATGGGCATCCAAAACTTCATTTTTTCGACCAATAAACTGAAAGAGAATATTGGAAGCTCTAATATCGTTCAGGATATTCTTTCTGTTCATTTAAAAGATATTTTGAATAATGTAAATAATAATTTTATTGTATTTGAAGATTTACACGATAGAACTAATTTTTTAGAAGATAAATACGATGCTCTCATAGTATATATTGCAGGAGGGAATGCATTCATAATTTTTAATAAGTTAGAAACAGCAAAACGCGTATCTTATGAACTGTCTAAAAAAATCTTAATAGAAACGGGAGGACTTCTCAATCTCGCGGTGGCCTATAAAGAAACAGATTTTCATGCTTTTAAAGAAGATTATCATGAATTAACTCTCCAGATCGATATAAATAAATTTGAGTTTATTAGAACACAACCATTATTAGGAATAGGTATAACTAAGCAAGAACAAAGTTCAGGATTACCTACTCAATTACTTATAAAGACAGAAGAAGATGGTGAAGAGACAGTAGAGTTTGTATCATATCCCTCGTATCGAAAAAGATATTCAGCTGATAAAACACATTATGAGCTTGAATATTTGGGAGAATTAAAAAATAGATTTCGATTTCCAAGAAGTATTGACGAATTGGGGCAAAAAAAAGGGGAAAATTATATTGCTGTTGTTCATATAGATGGAAATGAAATTGGGAATACAAAACATGAATTATTAAATGGGATAACTGATTCTTACGAAGCTCTTGCCATGTTATATAATTTTTCAAAAAAATTAAATTCTATTTTCAAAAATTCGGTTAATTTAATGATTAAGGATTTAGTAAATTCTTTTCAGGATGTTCAATTTGCAGAAAATTTCAGAATTTCCAGTAATAAAGGTAAAATCAATTTACCGATTCGCCCGTTAATTATGAAAGGGGATGATATTACATTTATAAGCAATGGAAAGATAGGTATTAGCCTTGCTGAAATTTTCCTGAAAAAATTAGAGCAAGAGAAACAAAATTTTAAAATAAATGGGAAATTAATAGAGATTTCAGCAAGTTGCGGTGTAGCGATAACAAAAACAAAATTTCCTTTTTATAGAGCTTACGAACTTTCTGAGGAATTGTGCAGGTCAGCTAAAATTAAGGGAAAAATAATAGAACAAATAAATAATGAATATTTTAAAAAAGGACATTGGATAGATTTTCACATATGCCAGTCAGGTATTAGCGATGAACTTAAAGATATAAGAAGACAAAAATATAACATAGCTGGAATCGAGCGCCCTCCACACCTTATATTGAACTCTAATTGTTCTACTAAATTAGAATATCCTCAATATAATTTACTTAGACGCCCTTGGTGTATAGTAGGAGAAAGTAAGTCAGAATATCTGTGGACCAGATTGAAAGGAATTATCAAGAACTTCGATATGAACAATTGGCCGAGAAATAAATTAGCGAAGTTAAAAAAAGCATTTTTAAGTTCAAAAGAAAGAGTGGAACAATTTCTCATTGAAATATCGACTGATGAATCTTTAAATATTAAAGATGTTTGGGAGGACGAAATTACTCCTTATTTTGATGCTCTTGAAGTTATGAATTATTATATTCCATTAATAAAAGGTGAGAATAAAAATTAGAATAAAATTAACCTTATTATCAGACTCTATCCCTGGAGTTGGGCAAGAAATTGGAGGATTAGTTGATATTGACGTTAAGCTAGATAAAAACGGCTTACCTCAGATTCCAGGAAAAAGAATCAAAGGTCTTTTCAAAGAAAATGCTAGAGATCTAAGTGATGCCGGATTAATAGCTCATAGCGTTGATGAGATTTTCGGTAAATCGGGGGAAAAAAAGAATGATTTTAAGTTATCTAATGGATATTTGAAAAATTATCGCATTTATAAACAGTTTTTAGAATATTTATTAATACTAAATGAAAATGATGATATTCAACTTACAGATATTTTCAACCCTATAGCGATTATAGATTATTTTACTTATAGTCGAACTCAAACTGCAGTAGATTACAATAAAGGAGTTGCGAAAGAAAAATCATTGCGTATTGCTCGTGTTTTAAGGAAAGGACTTGAGTTTTATTTTAATATTGGAATTAATTCTGATCATATTGAGGACATTAAGAAAGTATGTAAAGTTACCCGGCATTTTGGAACACGTAGAAATAGAGGTTTTGGACACATCAAATTCGAATTTGAAGATTTTAATGATCAAGAACTTGAGTCAAAAAAAAAAACCAATAAACTCGAAGATATAGTGCAACAATTCAATGACACAGAACCTAAACTATTATATCGACTAAATTTTAGTTTAATAAATCGTGAACAGATTTTAGTAACGAATCAAGCTGGAAGCAAGGATTCTACGGATTTTTTTATTCCTGGAAGTACAATCTTAGGAGTTTTTGCCTGGAAATATATCATTAAAGAAAAAATTGAAAACGCACATGAAAATCTAGATTTTTATAATCTTTTTCTTAGCGACAATGTAAAATTTACAAATTTTTATCCTACATATAAAAATAAAATTTTTCATCCTCATCCATACTCTATCACCAAAAAAAAGAATCAGGATGAATTTTATGACTTGTCCATTAAAAGACCAGAAGATATTCAATTAATCAAAATGAAAGGGTTTTCATTAATTGAAAAAGTTAATAATAATAAGAACGGCGAGATTTATATTCAAATGCCAAATTTGTCAAAATCTGTTGAATATCATCACGGAAGACCTCAAGATAGAAGTATAGGAAGAGCTTCATCACATGCTGGAGAATTTTTTCAATATGAAGTTCTTAAACCAAATCATTACTTTCAAGGTTCAGTTATAGGTCCTAAGAAAGAGTTAATAAAATTATTAGAACTGTTCAATTCAAATATATTGGAAATTAATATTGGAAAATCACGTAGTGCTCAATATGGTAATTCAATTTTAGAAATTGTCGATTTAAAAAAGATTTCTAAAAATGAATTTTCTCATGGCAACGAAAATCAAGTGCTTATTACACTATTATCCGATATGATATTGAGGAACCAAAATGGCTTAATAATTCCAAACGTATCAATTTTTATGCGTGAACTAGCGTTATCCTTAGAAATTATTGAAGATAATATAAAAATTGAAAAACAATTTTTAAACTTTAAAACTGTAGGGGGTTATTCAACAACTTGGAAATTGCCAAAACCTCAAGCTTATGCTTTAGGAGCTGGTTCGGAGTTTTTAATAAAATTTAGTAATCAAGATTCAATTGACTTGAATAAACTTGCTGGGAAATTTTTTGGAGAACGCAATTCTGAAGGATATGGAGAAATTAAGATAAATAGACAAAGATTTGAAATTGGTCAGAAAAAAAAGCTTCAAGCTCTTGAAATCAAAAAACCTAATGATTTTTCCGAGTTGGAAAAATTGGTAGAATGGATCTTGAAAGAAAGAATGATTCATAAAATTAGAAGTAAAGCTCATTCAAAAGCTAATAATTTAGTAGAGCAAAAATTTTCAAAATCTTTTATCCAGCGTATAAAATTATTTATTGAAGCATCAGATTCTTTTGATAATTTAAAAAATATTTTCAATTCAGAAGGTATCCCGAAAGATTTTAAAGAAAAACTCGAAAAAATAAGCACATACATATATTATGATAATCCAAATAATAATTTCAGGAATTTTGATGATCTAATAAAAGAAATAAATGATATTGAAATAATATCAGAAGTCGATGAAAAATTTACCGAAACAATCAAAGAAACTCTAAATGAAAAATCATTTACATATAATTTATATCAGGAGTTTTGTAAAACTTTATTAAAAGATGTACAGCATTTATTATAAACTAAAATTTAAAAAAAGAATAAATTCTGAAAAGAAAATAATCAAATTTAGAGTGTTTGAATAATGGTTGAAGATAAAATTATAAAGAGATATTATATTCGAGGTAATTTACATACAGTTTCACCTCTTAATATAGGATCAGGTGAAAGTGTTTTTTCTGAAAACGATTTAATGAGAGATTGGGAAGGAATAATCTTTATCTCAGGGAGTACAATATCAGGTACTATTAGATCTTTTCTTTTTGATTACTTAAATATTGACGATTCGGACGAAGAGGATAGCATCGTAAGAGAAGTTTTTGGGTTTCAAGAGACAGAAGAGATAAAAGAAACATTCCAAAGCTTAATTATTTTTTACGATTCACATTTAATAGAAAATTTAAATATTTCTATAAGGGATGGAGTAGGATTAAATTACTTTAATAAAGTAGCTATTGAAAAAAAGAAATTTGATTATGAAATACTAGAACCTGGAGCGATATTTGATTTTAAGTTAGAATTTTATATTCGCCAAAAACAAGCACAAAACGATTTAATCTCCAAATTAGAAGAGCTTTTATATATTATACTTGATTCCCTACAAAAAGGAAAGATTGCTTTTGGAGCAAGAACATCTAGAGGTTTTGGACAACTTCTCCTTAAAAATCTTAAAATCTTAAAACTTTCCATTGATCAAGAAGCTTCAAAGTGGCTTGATTTTGATTGGAATATTTTTACGAAAAATATTGAATTAACTGACTTAAAACATAACTTATTTTCTAATTAAATTAAGGAATCATTCGATCTTAAGTTAGAATTTTATATTCGCCAAAAACAAGCACAAAACGATTTAATCTACATATTCGAAGAGCTTTTATATATTATACATGCTTCCCTACACAACTGAAATCTTCCTTTTGGAGCAAGAACATGTAGAGGTTTGGGACAAATTGGCTTGAAAAATCGTAAATTATTAACACTATCCATTCATAAAGAAAATTCATAATAGCTCG
>SDBV01007905.1_pt1 | contig 14425 bp, 34 predicted proteins | sample 2277081 | NCBI WGS metagenome assembly SDBV01 (sample SAMN10402039, study PRJNA504765) | marine sediment metagenome | isolation source: marine sediment core GS10_PC15, 223 cmbsf | place: Arctic Ocean: Southern Knipovich Ridge | collected 2010
GAAGATTGCTAGTGGGCAAGGTATAATCAAGCTCTATCACGGTTGCCCAACAGAGTATGCTGAGATTATGATCAAGGAAGGTCCACAAGTACCGTACAAAGTTGAAGATACGGCACGCTATGTGGCTAAACTATATGGTATTTCTTGGCAAGCTTTTTATCGATGGGCGTATAGAAGGCACGAAGTTGTCAGTAAGCTAAGTACGTCTACTGCGCCAGTAGCAGTAAGATGGGCATGGTCTTTCCCATTAGGCGAAGTGCTAACTGACCTTAATGCTCATGCAAGGATGTATGTGGCATTTAAGGCTCTTTCTATTCGAGAAGGGTTAAGCCTCGATGATGCCTACGACAAAATCGACAAAGAGGCTATAGAGATTGCCAGAGCAACCGGACAACAGTACAATATGGAGGCTGCACCTGACATATTGGGTCTTCCAAACAAAATAGAGCTGAAGTCAAAAACCGGTGCTCTTGTGGAAGTGGTAGTTGACACCAAAGTAATATCGGGTCTTGGTTTACATGACGCCAGATCTTACCTCGACGAAGTTGAAACAGGCGAACTACCACTCGAGGAAGCACTCCTGTTCTGGAACCACAATTACAGAGACTTCAGGGTAGCCCCGGATGATATTATATCGATGAAGATTGTAGTCAGGAACCTGCAAGCCTGGGAACAGGATATGATAGAAAGCATGATCAAGGAGAAACGGCTTAGTCCATACTGTGGGGTGCAAAGATGATACAACCACTTTTCAATGGCATGTTGGCAATCTTGCTAGCGAAATTCTGCCTAAACGATATTCCCCACGCTGCTGGCATAACAGGCTCTAGCTACGACCGTCCTCCCACAATAGGCCAACTCCGCTACATTGCAGGTTTACGCCAGCGGCTCAAGATAACTATAACGTACGAGAGACAGGTTGTAACGTTTGGTGAGGCGGGCAGGATGATAAGGGAGTTGGAGGCTGAGGAGAAGCATAGGAAGAGGTTGGAGGGCGGAAACCCAAGAAAGTTTGAGCAGTTTGTCCAAGATGCAGTTACTGACTTCAATGCGAACAGTGATAGATACCGACAGGAGTTCCAGGTTCTTGTTCCTGAAGTCAACATCACTAGTATTAGATTATATGGATCTTATGCACCTGAAGGTACTCCTACAGAGAAGTCAGACATAGATGTGTTGGTTGAGTACTCGGGGGAGCTTAGTGAGGAATTAGTGGCCGAAAGGCTAGCTGGTAGAGTTTTTGGCTATGGCGGAGCTTTTGACGTTAGTGCTGAAAAAAGCATAGGAAGAGGTTGGAGAAATGAGTAGTACATACTATGACAGACCTGTACCTCATGACCTCGAAGTTTTAGTGCCTGGTGATATGACTGAGGAGGAAAGGAAAAGGCGGTGGTTTGCGTATATGGACGCTCGTGAAAAAGCTGTCAAAGAATTTGAGGAAGCAAGAAGTGAAATAAGAAGAAATGCAGTGACACATGATTGGGATGGATCAGCATACAATGCCGTTATGGGAGAACTTAACATAAGCTTTCACGAGGCTGAGATAAAGGATAAGGAGATCTTAAAGACTCCTTCAGTTGCCCCAACCGGCAGCCCTAGCAGTTTTAGGATAGAGCGAACGACTACCGACAAAGTCTTAGATGACCTTGAACGTACCTGGCACAGGATAGAGTCAGACATGAGCACAAGAATGCAGTCGGCTTTGGGCATCCTGAAACACGTGATGGGTTATTACTACGAAGAACCGTGCGTTGTTGTGTGGGACAACAGTAGTCTGGTAGGTGTAGCAGTTTATGGGACCAGCTACGACGTGAATATGGGTATTCGAGACACCCACATAAAAGAGCTGGCATCATTCACGTACACACCTGGAGTTGGCAGGCTTCTTGTAGAAGAGATGATAAGGATTGGGCGAGAGGAGGGTTCCGACATAGTAAGCGCAAGTTATGGCCCCGGAGCAAGAGGCTTCTATGAGGGCTTGGGTTTTGTGAAAGATGTGTATTATCCTGAAGTGCCAACACTAATGATGAAGGAGTTGAAGAGTGGTAACTAAATCTGATTATGGCCTTGGGCCGCTCTACCACGGTACTAGTAAAGAAAGCGCAGATGCTATCTTGATAGGTGGATTGCTAGTGATGGCAGGACAGCCTGTATGGTTATCCTGCTCCCAACAAGAAGCTCTTGAAAATGCCTATGAGAAAGAAGGAGTACCGGTAGTTCTCGAGGTTAACTTACCAGATGATTGGTTGCTTGATAGAGCAGAAGCAGGAACATATCATTCTTGGCGAGATATTCCATCTGAGTATATAAAGATGGAGAGCAGCAATCCCGGAAACCCAACTGACCCTAAGCTACAGGTAATCGAAACATCATTCGCCGGCACCACGCATTACACCGCAACGCTATCAGATGACCGGGGCAACATATTATCGTTAGCTGAATATGAACAGGGGGTAGATTTCATCCTGCTGCGAAGCATAAGTACACCGCCCCAATACGAGAGGCACGGCTATGCGTCGGAGTTGTTTATCAGCGGACCCTTGGCATTATCAGCAAGGACACATAAGTCAATAAAGACAATAGGGCTCACAGACAGTGGTAAGAAGCTATATGAAGCTTTAGAAAGCAGAGGAGTAATAGCGATAGAGAAAGGTACAGGTTATCCAGGCGTCTACATCCTCACACCTGTTAATGAATCTCCACCCACGCCAACCGGCACTTGCTACCATGACGCTTGGCAATACGTAATGCGCCACACAGAAGCACAACCTGTTCTTGTTCACGGTACTATACATACTCTGAGTGGTCGGATTAACCACGCCTGGGTTGAACTACCTGATGGAACAGTATGGGATACAGCTTCAAAAGTCAAGATGCCAATCGAGAAGTATTATTCTCTTGTTGACCCCATAGTTGAAGACAGATACACTGTTGATGAGGCAGCAACGATGCTTAATGTAGGGTATCATGGGCCGTGGACTGCAGAAGAGAGAATGAAGCATATTGGGAGGTAAAGTGAAAGTTACAACACCAGATCGTGATAAACATCCATTTTACTTCTATCTAACCGAACAGGACCAGGAGTTTCGGCAACGAGACCATCCATTAACGCTTTCAGATGTTACTCGTCTTGGCCTCCATTATGGCGAGTTTGAGATAACTGAAGCAGAGTTGGATTCTTTGGTAGAACAGACTCCCAGAGTTAGTCCTGATGCTTACGATACGAATGTCCACCATGTAGTATTTATCGGTAGGTGGGAATTAGGGATGACTTGGAATGTAAAGTTGGTATATGCAAAGGAAGTTCACGAATTAGGAGCAGGTATACAGAGTAACTACAAATATGGTTGGTACCTGATAGACAGAAAGGCTAATGATGCAGAATACAGCTTTCCTGAATATACTGAGGATGAAGCAATAGAGAAAATGAGACTGGCAGTAGAGAGCAGATACAATGTCTTCTACTTCGACCAACCAGGCTGGGTTGCTACCGGCACATATCATGCTCCCGTTGATTTTAGACCGACAAGCATAGACGATATTAAGCCTTACATGACAAGTTTCACGGTAACATGATAGGAGGTAATCATGATTGAAGGTAGAATTGCTCTAAACAGGCAATGGCTGATAGTTGAAGACCCAGACGGAATTATCAAAGCATACCGGAGTCCGTGGAACTACCATAACAATATGCCCTCGATGAGCAGTTTTACCTGGCCAGACATCAACACAATGATCATTGAGGCAGATGAATCTGGAGCCTTCACTGATGAGCTGTTCGTCGAGACTGTCGGTGAAACAAGATTTCCTCCAACTGTAGATGTCTGTGTTGGGTGCGGTTGGGAGTTTCCTGCAGAGGAATTACTCTATGAGGGTGTGGAGCCTGTTGTTCATAGTCCTAGATGCCACATCTGTATAATTAAGCAAGCACAGGACACGTTTGGTGCCGAGAATGTGATACTACCAAGTGAGTTCACGAATTAGGAGGTAAACATGGAAGTTGCATTTACTCTATACAAGGGTTTCCTCGTCGCTCAATACTCAGAAACTGATGTCAAGGCATATAGGACCCGTGAATACTACACGAGCAACTTGACGTCCTACGAGACGTCAAGACTAGCAAACATTGGCCTAATGATCGATGATGCTGAGGACCAGGGAGACTTCACTGTGGAAGAGTACAATGCGGTAATGCGGTTATTGGGTGAACCTGAAGCTGTTTCTTCTGATGAATCTATTTATCCGTATGATAAAGGTATAGAAAGAGCTGCCGCTTACATAGCTGGTCTAGTTCAGGGCCGAGAGGACGTAGATGATCCAGCACACCCTGTCTGGACAGGCATAGAGAAAGAAGAATACAGAGATTCTTACCGACGTCGAGCACGGCGTGTTATTGAACTAGCACGATCATAAGGAGGTAAACATGACATACGGAAGAGAACTCAACTTACAGAGAGGTGACAGAATTCGGATAACGTCACCCGCAAAGGACCCTTTTCCTGCTGGTTGGGCAGAAGGAACAATAATCTCTGCGAACTACTACGATGATGGCGGTTGGTACATAGAACTGAGCAAAGAACAAGTATCACCTGGTTGGCAGACAGGATACGGTTATTTCAAAGAAACCGAAGATGAAGCTACGATAGAGAAGTTTACACCAGTACTTCCGGCTGTTGTAGTTTCTGAATATCCTAACTATATCATGGAAAAGGTACGTCAGCATCTCGGTCTTGAACCCAACGATACTTCAAAGGACGAAGTGATCAACAGGCTTTCTCATGACGCAATATTTGGCCATTGTCTAGAATGGGAAGGAATAATCGGTTACGAGGTTGCTATCAAAGACTGGATAAGGGAAATCTACGGTATCACTTTAAGTTAGGAGGTAAGTTAAATGCACACAGTTATCATATCGGGGCTTTTAGGGTGGACCGGTGCTGTGTACAACAATCTCGTAGATGCTGGCTATGATTGTGAGATTATCACAAAGGGCAACTTCATAGTCGTCTACAACAGTACGTCGGCAACTATTGAGGTGTTCTTAAATGAGAAAGGTTTTGGTGGCGGAAGTTATACTGAAATCGATTAGGAGGTGACAAATGGGAGAATACAAGGGATACACACTCGAGGAAGGCGAAGTGGAACCAGGTAAGCAAGGTGTCCTCATATACTCAAGTGTAGAGGATTGGAGGAACAGCAACCCTGTTGATACTGCTTGGAATGAAGCTGACGCTAAGAGGAAAATTGATGAAGGCAAGGTATTGGGAAAACTGCAGTTCGGGGACCAGACCACAAATCCTAGCCGCACTATACGTATTGACGAGCACGCGTTTGAGGACTTTGTAGCTTTGGCAGATAATGCAGGCGATGCAGATCTCCGCGACTTTCTGCTCCACGCACCTGAGAAGATAACTTTTATCACTGAACTCCTCAGTATTCGTAAGATCGACATCCCTGACACTTTATTCAAGCGCCTGCTAGAACTGATAGACGAGAAAGCCATCACTGCACCCCTACAGGTTACCCGCGACAAGTACCAGAAATATAAGAAGTACCTCGAAGAAGATGGAAAGACTTACTAGGAGAAAGTGCCAGACAAGAATGGGAAACATGTCAGGGGGCAGGACACTCGGGAAACCAAGGTCGGCTACCTCCGCCGTATTCAACCCGTCCCGTGTGGCACCTTGGCTGTAATCGGGGGCCCTGATAAGGACTCCTTATCAGGGTTGTGTTCTGCCCTTGAAAGAGGTGATAGATGAAAGCTATGTCTGAATGTCCATGTTGCAAGCAGGAAGTAGTAGTCAAGTTCAAGCCTGCCAAATGGCAGGGAGAAACGCCTAAAACTGTCATTACTCATAAGAAGTGGCAGTCAGGTTATACAGGGTGAACAATGGCATATCCGCTATGCAGCAATTACATTATAAGGAAAGCAACTAATTATTATGATATATGCTAACCATAAAAGTGATATCTTCAATCTCAGCTTTACCCATAAGCTAACTTTTTACCGTATAAAAACTTGCACCAAAATGCTGTAGAAATGCATTATAAAACATGGCTTGGGCTTTACTATTAGCCATTTAGTGGCTTGCAAATAAAGGATTCATAATAAGTACCAAGCACACACTTCATATATGCGAGGGAATATGGTAACACCTAGGGGTCGAGGCGCTACACCAGTGAGACCCGGTCTGGTAACTAAAGGTGTCCTACTTGGCCAGATACCTTTAGCCACTGGTGAGCTTGTTACTGAAGCAGCGATCACTGATCTACATTCCTCTTACAAAGAACTCATCAAACGAGAAAATACTCTCAGGCCGAAAGCAAGACGACTACGTGGCATGACAGCTCAGAGCTTCAAGACGCTTTTCAAGTTCGCTCAACTCCTCAATCTTGTTGAACTAGTGCGTGAAGAGCCTATGCTCTATCCCCCACCTGGAGGCCCGCTATACAGCATAAGAAAGCCAGATGGTGAACCTAGGGTTGTAATTAGTGCTCGTAGGATATTTAGGCTCACGGCCGTGGGCACAGAAGATGAACGATCCTGGTCAAACCTATGTCGAGCTTGGAGAGAAGGGTGGTCAGCACCAGAAAAGATTGAGTATGTACCACCATATGTCCCTCCGGTTGAAGCACCACCTGTAGCTCCACCACCTGTGGAACCGCCTGAAGTCTTTATTCCATACAAGTGGATGCCAACACCATCTACGGCTCGATTCAAGACACTACTAGCCCACTTAGAAACAATGGAAGCATTCGGTGCTGGCGAGCCTGAAATTGCAGCAGAGATAGATAGGTTATCGATGGTAGTTAGTGACTGTGTGATTGAGAGTTGTGATGCTTTGGATGACGCAAGAGCAATAAATAAGACTCGGGCGATCAGAAGGCTCGAACCCCAATTCAAGTCTATTACTGCACTAACCGAAGCCCTTATGGATGGGGATTTACGAAGGGCAATAACTAGCTTAAGGGAGATTGTTGGATGATAGATGAGGAATCGAAGATATGGGCTGCGGGATTTTTTGATGGAGAAAGCTCTGCTCTGATAGAAAAGCACGAGTACAAGAAGAGGTTGTCCTTCCAAATAGTTGTTGCTGTTTCTGGCACAGATGAGAAGAACACTAGTCCTGTGATGGAAATGTGGGGTGGGCGTTATAGGAAAACGAGAGATATTAGTATATGGAATAAAGGAGCAACCCGGCTTGATTGTTCTGTGTACTTCAATCGGGAGGAGGCTAGAGTGTTCCTTGCCGACATTTATCCTTACTTGAGAGGCAAACAAAGGGAGGTCGCGATAGTCCTTCAGGCTATAGTGTCGCAGGAGAAGATAATAAAGGAAAGTGGCCTTCGTGGAAGTAGTATTGTGTTAGAGCCTTACTACACTCATCTTAGAGAGATCAGGGAATCTCCAAATAATAGGTAATATGTCTTTCTATCACTTTTTTAATAAAAGCACGTACTTTTTTAATATAACTAATATTTTATTTACGATTTCATAGTTTTGTGCTATAATTTTCTTGACAATAAAAATAAGCATTGTCAACGAACCTTAAAAACTGAATAGATACAAGCTTGCCTGCCTCAAAATAACGATAAAAAGAGAGGTAATCAATGAGTAAAGGACAAGAGGCAGCAAAGCCCAAGACAAAAGTTGACCAACTGGAGGAGAGTCTCCTTGAGCTAATCGATATGGTGAGTGGAGTGGTGGAGCGAATGGATAAGCTTGAGAAGACCACCCTCACCAAGCCCAAGGGGTTATTTGGTGGCAAGAGGGGCCGAATCGCGATTAAGGATACCACCACCGGCACCGTCTACGTCTCCAAAGCCGCGGTAGGAAAAGCTCTCGCCAAGGAAGCAGACACAGACCCACTCGACCACTTCGCGTGGTATAAACTCCAGGCGAAATTCCCTGACCGGTTCGTGGATGCCTCCGAAGAGGAGAAAACCAAGGTGGAGGCGGAGGAAAAAGCCAGGGTTGAGAAGGAAGTGGCAGAGGCAAACAAACGGATAGCGGCAGAGGAAGCCGCAGAAAAAGCCAAGGAATAGGCGTCTTGGGGCAGGTAGGCACTTACACAAGGGCAGAGGCATCAAAAGCTGATGCCCTAGTGTGGTATCTAGGGCTTGTAGGTTCACAGAGTATGCTAGCACACGTTAGCATACTCCAGTGAGGTTATAAGTGAGGTGAAGAACAAGACAAAAGTTAAAGTCGTCACTGCTCCTCAAACCTGGAACTGCGATGGTGGATGTGGTGGGGTGATTAAGGCAGGTGAGAAGTGTGCCAAGATGGGGAGCAAGAAGTATTGCAGTGTGTGTATTAGGAAATCTAAGAAGGAGGTGAATGATGACTGAACATTGTACCCAATGTGGCGGAACCCGCAAGATACCAGACAGCGACCTCGCCTGCCTACATTGTGCTGGAACTGGTATTGAGCCAGCGGTAGCCAAGCCAAGAAGTATCGGGCCGTTTCACACGTATCCAGGCTTCGGGAGGCATTTGGCTATCACTATTGGCTTGATTGTCTTGCTGATTGCCATCAACGTGATTGGTTAATCTCTTGACCCAGTCTATCAGGTCCGCACGCCAACTCAGCTTCTCGGAGTTGAGCAAAAGCACGGTAAGAGTGGACTGAGGTAGGTTCATCACCTGGTAGGCTGGAATGAGGAGATAAGCACAATATGAGGAAGATAGGGTTTACTGGTACACAAAGAGGTATGACTAAACCTCAAGCACACGAGTTGATTGAGTACCTCCTAGAACTAAATGCGATGAATGACTTACGTGAGTTTCATCACGGTGATTGCATTGGTGCAGATAGTCACTTTCACACTATTATGGTGAAGTTTCTGAAGCACGAAGCCTATGACCTCATCTACATTCATCCACCTGAGAATGAGAGCAAACGAGCTTGGTGCTACTCGAAGCATATCCTCGCTCCCAAACCATACATTGAACGAAACCACGACATAGTAGATGCTGTGGATATTTTGATAGCAACACCTAAAGAACGATATGAGGTACTAAGAAGTGGCACTTGGGCCACTATTAGATATGCCAGAAAGACTGGCACAGAAGTACGTATAATAGACCCGAAAGGGGAGTATATGAGATGACAATGACAGATGCTCAAGATAGCACGGGAAACAAGACTAGTACAAGAGAGTACACAGTGAGGCCCAAATGGACTGTACATTACAACATAGTCTCGCCAGAGGCTACCGAGTGGATAGGAACAGGTTGGGAGTTCTTTAATGATGAAAGAGATGCACAGCACTGTTACGATAGGCATAATGCTCTGGGTAATTGTGCCACTAAGAGACCTTATCATAGAAACGACAGAGTTCATCTCGGAGCTGTGCATACCGCAACAGGGAGAATGTAGAACAGTATCTTGAATAACAGGAGGAACAAAATGAAAGAAGGAGGTGAAAGATATGAAGTATGTCGGCTTCATCGTAGCAATGATGGTAACTGCGTGCCTTATACTCATCTCGGGCTTCGCACTCCCGACAGCAATTGCGCTCCTAATCCTCATCCTTGCAGTTTCCGCGGACTTCTACACTACTTGGCGATGTATGAAGGCAAGTGGGCGAGAAGGCAATCCAATGATGGCATTCTTGTTCAGGAAGATTGGATTACGAGCATCCTTTTGCTTGATGGCAGGATTATGGACACTGATTATCATATTCCGGTTCCTACCAGCTGTAGAAGGTGTTCAGACCGCAATAGCTCTCGTATATTGGGTAGTGCCATTGAACAATCTCGTGGTATTGAGACGATTGCGCAGAAAGAGTTATGCGTAGGTTAGTTTCCTGACTCAGCTCATCAGCAATGTTGGTGGGCTGGAATGAGGAGGCAGACAAAATGGCAGAATTGAGACTTTATACTGAGGTGGATGGAGGAGAGTACGTCATTATTGTTACAGCGGAGGGTAAAGAAGAAGTAGCTGAGTTGGTGGATGGCGACCATCTCGAAGCCTCAGTTGAATTAGATGGTGATTTCTCCTTTTGGCCCACGGACAGGTTACTTAAACAGGAACGATAGGAGGTAAGCAACGATGAAAATGACACCAGAACTACTGGAAATCTGGGAAAGCATTGATGAAGATGTGCGTCAAGAGGTCATCAGTGTCATCAAAATGTCGAGAGATGCTTCTGATATGAACGACGATGACCACCCAAAGAACCAGCAGTATAGTGATGCATTCGGGGTAGTTGTTGGCATACTAGAGGGCTAATTTCCTGACTCAGCTCATCAGTAACTGAGTTGTTGGTGGGCTGGAATGAGGGAATTAAGAAAGGAGGTACCTAAGGCGTGAGTAATTCAGCAAAGGCCAAAAAGAGGCGTAGTAAACGCAGCAGAACTACGAAGCACCATAGAGCTGTAATGGCTGCAAATCCTACTCGTGTTATTACTAGCGGTAAAAGGTCTAAGGCAGAAGTCATAGACCACACCCCCACAAAGTCAGCTCCAATCAAGCAGTTATCTCCAATCGAGCAGAAGATGGCTGAAATGAGGGGTAGATTATGACTACAAAGAAGATGCAGGTTGTCGAAAGTCCAGGCATCAACTGGACGTGGTTCAAAGTCCGGAACGGTAATCTCGTTGCAGTCTTCCGCCTACATCACGGAGAGGAGCAATTGGAAACCTTTCGGACGGTAGAGAAGGGGATGACTACAGTTAAAGACATCAAGGTTCCTTGGGCACCTTGGAGAGAAGACTGCGATATAGTAGCAGACCACACCTCTAGGCAGGAAGGATACTCAACACCGGAAGTGATAAGTGCATTTGGCTGGCTGGCTGCGTTAACCAAGGCAGTTGCTATTCCCTTCGAGCTAGAGCAGTGCTCAGAGGATATTATGCGACATTTAGAATACCACGGCGTTTATATTTGCCGGATTGCTGAGAAGGGCAGTTAATCTTCTGACTCAGCTCATCAGCGTTGGTGGGCTGGAATGAGGAGATTAAGAAAAGGGAGAATTATGATGAAATACCAAGTAGTTCAATACTGCAAGAACTGCATAGACGACGTTCTAGATGGCGAGATAGAATTTACTGTGCCCACAATAATCAATGAGGTTCCCCAACCAGAGTGTATGAATAACCTTGTTGATGACCCTGTCCCGGAAGCCTATGAGGACGCAATAATCTATGTAGATGTTGAGGAGAAGGTGTGAGAAACGTTCCAATTAAGCGTAAGGACATTCCGTGTACTCAGTGTTGGAATACCTACGAGCATAAACCGAATTCTTGCAACCGCGAGCAGATGAAGGAGTGTCCTATATGGCAATATCGTGAGGAGGTGAACAATGACAGCACATTGCGGACTCTGCAAACACAAGGCTGAAAACTGGGAAAAGCATATAGCTGGTGAAGAGCATCAAACTAACCTTGAAAACCCAGAAAGGATGAGGAATACCCGGATGCAGCACTTCCTAGCTGAACAAGAAGTCATAAACAAAAGCTACGAGAGGAGGTGAACAATGGGTTATGCGATAGTATTTAGTCCTTGTTATACCTGTGCAGCAGTAATAGGCTTCAACCCTCACCGTGTGCCTAGTGTTAGAGACGGAGAAGGTGTGAGACAACCTGTCTGCCGAAAGTGCATTGAGAAGGCTAATCCTATCCGTAAAGAGAAAGGGATGCCTGAGATAACCATTCACCCAGACGCTTATGAGCCTATAAGCGAATACGAACTGTAGGGAGGTGAACAATGAAACTACCTAGTGGCTATGAAATCACCAAGGAACAACTAGTTGAGATGTGTGAGGGTATCATTGGCGAAAAGCTTGTGTGGGAATGCACTTGTGGGGAAGCTTTTGAGACCACCGAAGAATTTCTTCGTGAAGGTATTCACGTTGGTATTCCTGCACTCGGCGAAGAAGACATCCATTTCATATTCGAAGCACTAAAACACGTAGTTATCGACTGTGAAACTGCTCTGAGAAAGACTCTTGGTACTTTTATGGCAGATAATGCAATCGTGAACTCTTGGTAAAAGGAGGAGAACAATGAGCACAAGCTACCTACCTAGAACACCTATTCCATTTGATAAACTCAAGGGTCTAAACATCGAAGGTGTTAAAGAGCACCAAACTCCGGACACTAGCGAGGAGAAGGCTTGCCTGACAGATGGAGAGAACTACCTCTGGGCAGTAAAGACATCGTTCAACTACACCTGGTTCTCGAAGTACGGTCGGAACTCCGTTGGTGACATTCTCGACGCCCTTGCTGCACACTTTGGGACTGAGTTCGTCTCGGAGCATGATGACGACTGGAAGAAAGTCCTCGAGGCTCAGACTGTGGAAGGACTTGATTATATCAGCATACAGTTACCTACGCCAGATAATCCTGGTCCGTGGAAGCAAGTATATCCATAAGGAGGTGAATTGTGGAAAAGCTTACGTGCGATAAGTGCGACCTTGAGTACACGGACAAGGAAAGCATCGAAATGGCGAAACAGCACGAGGGAGCATGGGCAGACATGTGTAGGCAGGGTGGTTTTGAACCCCGTGGCGTTATTGCTTGTCCGAATATCCCATGTGCTGGCGAATTACAGCTGAAGGAGGCTTAAAATGGGGCAATCGAAGTTCAAGTGGATATTCATTATGGAGGATGGCGAGACGGTTGTGGTTGAGGCAATGTGGGATAATGTGATGGAAGCTTGGTGGAAGACTGAACAGTTTCAGCAAGGGTGTGAACCTGTTGCTATAATCCGAGGCGAATTCGCATAGAGGAAGACTAAAATGGCTAGACGTATTGTAGGGCAATGCTCTACATCGGATTTCAAGTATCTTGAGCATCTCGCTGACGTGTTGGAAGATGGTGGGGAAATTGACACGACCAACCTGACAAACAAGCAGAAGGTTGCCGTACGTGTTCTCCACTACTTTATGGAGTGCAATGTTAAGGCCAGCGTGCTATTCAAGATACGTGAAGTCCTAATTTGGCAATATGACGGGGGTGGATACGCCTTCGAATACAAGCTGATTGACCCTCGTGATGCTGATACACGAAGCATACTCCGAGGAATGAAGGAGGACTAAAATGGCCGAACCTAAGGTTGAGTGTCAATCTTGCGGCAAAGAACCAACCGTAATCCTTGCCGACCACCGTTACGACATCCGGTATGACGAGAAGCAAGGTAAGTGGGTGAAAGAGGTTGGTGAAGCACTTTATGTCTGTGGGCTTTGCCTTGAGGATATTGACGCTTGCGATATTGAGGACATACTGAAACAGGTGGACGAACTATAATGAGGTTACAGATGGCAAGAAGTTTCAAGCCTGAGACCCGCACATGCGTGTGTGGCAGGTTATTCAGCAATAATATGAGTTACATGTCGCACACACAACACTGTAGTGTTTGGGGGAACCACATCTCATCAGTGCTTGGTTCAAGCGATACTCCTCTTCTGATTAAGGATTTCGGCTACGTCGCGGCTGCCCGGAAACTAAAAGTGCCTGTGCGTGTTCTACAGGAGAACTTCAGCATCAAGCACCAATACAGAAAACGTAGTAATTGGTGGAAGAGAGGTAAGCCATGAGAGAACTACGTACAGTACCGGATAAAGTTCTCAGAATTCCTTGTAAACCGGTAAAAGACATCGACGATAATGTCAAGTCAATTGCGGAAGACCTCGTAAACTTCCTGTATGACCATCGTACAGACGACCCTTTCCCGTGTAGTTTATCTGCACCTCAGCTGGGGGAGTCAATCCGTGTGATTGTCTTTTACCTTAATACATCATACCGGCAGAAGGAAGGCATTAACGTGCTAATCAACACCGAACTCACAAAGGCGGGTAAGTTCGCCATACTCAGAGAAACCTGTTTGAGTATTCCAGGAGAAGCGTTTGCGGTCAGGAGAGCCAAAAGGGTCAAAGTCAAGGGACTCAATATCTACGGCAAGTTTAAGAGCTATAAGGCCGCAGACTTGCTTGCCCAAATGTTACAGCACGAGATCGATCATCTTGATGGTAAGCTTATTGATGAAACTGGGAGGAAGATTTAGGAGGTTAAACAATGGCTAATAAAGTTCGAGAAGTGTTCAAGAACCCCGACTATTCTCCTTTCACCAAAGAATGTGTCAAGGTCGGTGAGGCACTGGAAGACTTAGGCTACAAGCTTGAGGCTGAGAACTATTGCCAAGGGGAACAGATATTCTGTTACAGCAAAGGAGAACATACTATCACTGTATCTATTGTAGGCAAAGAAGAAGGAAGTAATGGAACATAGAACAGACTATCAAGACACAGGTCTTGCTGTAGAAACAGCTAAGCAGGCATGTAATATCGCAACTCCCAATCCTGAAATGTCTGATGAGGAAATCCGCACAGTCTGTAAATGGCTCGCGGAAAAGGCACCAGATACAATTTGGGCCAATGACGAACCTAAGCTTGGCAGGATGGGAATTGGTGTAATGATGTC
>SDBV01007906.1_pt1 | contig 14425 bp, 23 predicted proteins | sample 2277081 | NCBI WGS metagenome assembly SDBV01 (sample SAMN10402039, study PRJNA504765) | marine sediment metagenome | isolation source: marine sediment core GS10_PC15, 223 cmbsf | place: Arctic Ocean: Southern Knipovich Ridge | collected 2010
ATTACGGCCTAGGGCGAGCCCAGATAGTTAAGCTGGTTACAGACGTTGCCGCGCTTATCGTTCTAACCAACAAACTCCGAGCCGATCTTGTGACGCTTGGCGGAATAGCGGGAGCATAATATGCCAACCAGATTTGCACAGTTAGTACACGAAGAAAGCGAGTATGTTGTTGTTAATGTAGCCGACGACACTACAACTGTTTTCGACGGTCCATGTATTTTGATGGGTATTTATGTCAACACGGTTTTAACCGCTCAAGTGTTGCCGATAAAAGACGACACAACGACAATCGTTTCTCTTGTCGCATCGGCTGCAGCAGGAACTTCTATTCTGTATCCAAGCATCCGGTTTAATACATCATTGATCGTAGATCCAGATAATGCCGCCACAGGTAGCGTTACAGTTGCCTTTCGCAGAGTGAATGCAGACCGATGAAACTTGGAGGCATGATTACGAAAGCACTGCGTAAAGCGGGTGTTATTCGTGAGAACCAAAGCGCCTCTGCAGAACAGAACAGAGATGCTATTGATACATTCAATGGCCTGATGTCTCAGTTTGATGCCGATGGTGTTGATCTTGGAGATTATCCGGTAACTGTCATTGGAGACACGCTTGATCTTGAAAGGGAACATGAAGAACCTGTCAAGACTCTCTTTGCCCTTGCGCTGCAGATCGATCATGGTTTGCCCCTCGATGAAGGATTGGTTTTTCTGGCTGATAGGGCAGAGAAGTTCTTACTTCGTAATACTTTTGTAAAGCCCGATCCCAATTTGAATCACACCCCATTGGGCAGGGCCACTCGCGTCAGTTCCAATATTCTCAATGGCTAAACTGATTCTCCCCATACACTCCAATCAAAGGGGTCAGGGGCTTCAATCAAGGCTCACGAACTGTTATGCAGAGGCCAATCCTATAGGCGCTAAGGCCCCAATAGGTCTTATTGGCTGTCCTGGGGTCAGTACAGAGGGAACCTTAACGACAACGCCTTATCGCGGTTCTGGTGTCTGGAATAGTACTTTGTATGCGGTAGGTGGCTCTACCTTATACAGCTTATCCAGTGCCGGTACGGTGACTTCTATTGGGACTGTACTCGGTAAGGGTTGGGTGTCGATGGCCGCAAATCGGGATGCGCTGTCTATTTACACCAACGGCACCGATTACACGTATGACGGCACACTGACAGCAATTACCGACGCCGACAAACTGGCGGCAGAGATTGTTGATGTAATCGAAGGTTTTGCAGTCCATATCAGATCAGGAACGGATCAGTTCGCTACATCGGGACTTGCAAATTCAGCCGTATTTTCCGCACTTGACTTTGATTCTGCTGCTGCATCGCCCGACCTTTTAGTAAGCCAGATTGTCAATCATCAGCAGTTAGTGTTGTTTGGTGTTGACAAATCAGAAATATGGTGGGTTGCTGGCGGTACTGGATTTCCTTTGGCAAGGATTCCGAACGGCGTTATTGAATATGGATGTATTGCAGCATACAGCCCGGTTAATCTTGATTCTGCTACTTTTTGGGTAGATCACGACCGCATACCAAGGCGTCTTTCAGGCGTACAGGCCCTGAAGATATCTTCGCACGCGATCGATCACATCTTACGCAAGGTCAATAACCCTTCAGCTATTTTCGCATTTACCTATACCACTGAAGGACATATTTTTTACTGCCTGACGACAGATCAGGGAACCTTGGTTTATGACGCTGCTACAGGCGAATGGCACGAACGCAAGTCTTTAGGTATAGACAGATGGCGAGTCGATGACGTTACCAGGGCTTACGACAAGCAGTGGGCGTTTGATTCGACCACAGGTAAATTTGGCGTTATTGATGAAACCCTCCCGACTGAGTTTGGTGATCCGATCCGGATGGAATGGATTTATCCGACAGTGTACGGAGATGGCCGTAAAGCCGCACATAAAAGGCTGATTATCATAGCTGATGTTGGTGGTGCTGCAGCTAGCGTCAGTCCTCTTTTGGGCATGTCTGTATCTGACAATGGTGGTAAGACCTGGAGCGAACTAGGCACACGAAGTTTGGGACTTACAGGCGATTACGAAGAAGTTCCCCTTTGGACAAAACTAGGCAGCTCAACCAACAGGGTCTATCGGGGCTGGTTATCTGATCCCATTGAACGTGGTGTATTCGACACGCAATTAGAAATTGAGGGCGGTCGGCTGTGACGATCAGACTCGCCCCGGTAATGGCGTTAGTACCTGAAAAATATGGTGATTTGAAGCCTTATTTTGAGGCTTTGCAACAGGTTTTACAGGAGCAGGGCACTGCGATCACAGATGCCGCAGATGCGACTGTAGGAGATCCCTTAACCATTTCTACGGCTGATGCTGCAGCGGCGACTGCACTTAACCCTCCTGCGGGCGGTACGGGTCAGGCGGCTGGTGGTTACGATACGGCAGCAAACAGGAACTTGATGATTACATCTCTGACGGCTGTTATTGCAGATGTTGCAGAAATCAGAACCCAATTCAATGCCTTGCTTGCTGAACTACAGACTGAGGGCACTGTTGCTCAGATTATTACAGACGTTGCTGATATTCGCGCTCAGTTGAATGCGTTGCTTGTACAGTTGCGAGCAGAGGGAACTATTAAAACGTGACTAGGGCTTTATCGAAAGATCGCTCAAACATTCTCAAACTTGAGGATGAAATTAGAGAGCAACCCGGCTACGACCATGAGGGAAAGAAACTATGCAAGATTACTCATTATTTTGCACCTGGTATGTACGCAAGAGAAATGTGGATTCCTGCAGACTGTTTGATTACTGGGAAGATACACCTAACAGAACATCTGAACATACTGTCACAGGGTAGGGTATCTGTATCCAATAAGGGCGAATCTGTAACGATGGAGGCTCCTTACACATTCGTTTCCCCGATAGGAACTAAACGAGCTATATATGCTCACGAAGACAGCACTTGGACAACTTTTCACGTTACCGATCTTACTGATGTAGATGAAATAGAAGAAGAAACTATTGCAGACAATTTTCAGCAATTAGATGGACTTCTGGCTCGCCAGGATTACGAAAGATTTTTGTTGGAGTTCAATTTATCGGAAGAAGATGTGCAGGAAGTTACCCATGCAACTGATGTAGCCGTTATAAAAAGCGATAAGTTTATTGTCGCAGAATCTGAAATTGATGGATATGGCTTGTTTCCTGTTGGAAAAACACGAGAGGGAGATGTGATAGCTCCTGCATTGCTCGACGGCGTAAAAACAGAGGCCGGCCGATTTACAAACCATTCTGGCGAACCAAATGCAAAGATGGTTGTTGTGGACAAGAACAATATAAATCTTGTTGCGACAAAACAAATATCAGACGAAGAAATTACTACAGATTATAGGGAAACCCTGCGAGTTCAGGGTCTAGAGGGGAATTAAAGAATGTCTTGGATTGCAACCGCAATTGTTGTTGGTTCAGTAGCTTCTGGGGTACTTGGTTCAAGAGCGGCTAAAAAAGGTGCAAAGGCACAAACGGCAGCTTCAAACGCGGGTATAGAAGAACAACGACGACAGTTCGATATTATTCAGCAATTGACCGCTCCGGGTAGGAATGCGGGGAACCAAGCACTAAATACACTTGGTAGTGCCTTTATACCCGGCTTTGAAGGTATTGCCGGCTTTGATGCTATTGACCAAAGCCAGTTATCAGAAATATTCAACAATCTTCCCGGCACACAATTCGCCCTTGAGCAGACCGAAAAATCAGTCGGAAATTCCTTTGCATCCAGAGGCGGTGCCTTTGGTGGAAACGCTATTCGCGCATTAGGTGATCGTGTATCTAATTTCGCCTCAGATCGTGTATTCAACAATCTTCTGGAAATAGCAGGCTTCGGACCAAGGGCGACAGACACAGCCGCAAACTCAGCTCAAAACACTGGCAATAACATTGCACAGCTTCTTACTAATGCAGGCAATGCTCAAGCCTCGGGATTCCAGGGGCAGGCAGGGTCTATAAATAACGCAGTGCAGGGAGGGCTGAGTAATTTCCTTCTTAATAGATTCCTTAAGCAGAATAATCCCGCCGGTCCTATAACTGCTGGGCAGAACACCTAATGCCCTTCGAGACGCGACCATTTGACCTTGGCAATACCCTTGCCAAAGCCGCACAGATTCAATCTCTGCAGAACAGAAACGAATTGTCAAAGATAAACCTCGAACAAACAAGAGGCATCAATAATGCCTTGGCGACGGATGATATCAATTCGCTATCTAATTTTGGCTCTCAAGGCGCGAAACTAGAAGCACAACTAACAAAATTAGCCCGTGAAGGTAAACAGGCGGAATTTGAACAAGGTATTAAACTTGCGAGGATTTCCAATAAAGCCGCAAGGGGCGCTATTGAGAGCGTTGATGTAAGACAGGCAGGACATTTGATGGTACAGGGATTATCTAGCGTTAGCCCTGAAATGGGAAAGAAATTAAGTAATCTTGACTTTCTTAGCATGACCGATGAAGAAGCAACCAGCACCTTGCAAGAGATGATAGGTGCAACGGACTTTTCTACTCGGCCAGATAGAGTGTCTCAAATGACTTCTCCTTTTGAGGTTAGAAACATTCAACAAGGCGATGAAAATGTAACTACTGTTCTGGACAGAATAACCAAAGAACCAGTTAAGGAGCTTGGACGTGGTAGCAGAAGGCAGCAAGTAGAGCAAGGCCCACCCGGAGCTTTTGGCACTAGCTCACAACGCGGGGCACAACAAGTTGAATTGGAAACCAGAGTTGCCGCAGTAAATGCTTTTGGCTCTCAAGCAAAACGATTACTGGACATTATCGAAAAAACGCCAGGCGCAAATACCGTAACGGCAGCAATGACGAATGTCGGCAATCGTATTATGAACGAAGTGCGAACATTGTCCAATAGTTTGGGCATTGAATTTGAATCAGGCGGTTCTGCTTTTGATGTTAGTCGTTACGGTGACGTATTCAAAGAAGTCGGATTGGCTGGTGCGAACCCAAGAGTCAAGAATGGTTTCCTTGGTTTGGCTATTCAACGAGCTATTGCATCTGGCTTAGGTACTGGCCGCGCATTGTCTGATAAAGATATTGAGCAACAGCTTAAAACATTGGGCAGAAATCAAAGTGATCCAGATATTATTGCAAGAATATTTACTGATTCTTTTGAGAATCTTGTGGACTCAGTGACATTTCAGCATCGGGCTACACCTGGATTAAAATTACCCGAGATTGTACGGCCTGACTTTGGCGTTTCTGTAGGCAAAACAACGAAATCCACCAAAGAACAACGATTAGAAGATTTGGGATTCTAATGCCACAACAAATCACAAATGAAGATGATGCAAAATTCATTGCAGAAATGATACGTGATGGTACGCTAACTGGGGAGAGAATGGAAAGTGCGTTTGATGCACTTGAGTCATTTCGCGGGCAACAGCCCACATTGGATGACCTTCCAGAAATCCCTGATTTTGAATCACCACAGCCTGATTCGCTTCCACAGCAAAGTATATCAAAGGACATTCAGGAGATAAAAACTGATTTTGCTGATATGTCAAAAGACCTGTTTGCTATTGGCGAGGTCGCAACAACTATAGCAACAGCAGGCGCAACAGAAATTACAGCAGGTTTTTATGCCGCTTTGAATACTGTTTTAGGCGGACAAAGCATTGATGATGCAGCGTCTGACATACGCGCCGCAGGGGAGGCTTTTACATTTCAACCACGCTCAGATCGCGGCAAGATGTTGCTGGAACAGATAGCGCCCCCATTACTAAAATTAGAAGGTGCTGTTGATGATTTCTCCGAGAAAACTTCTTTCGGAAACCCTGTGGCCGCAACACTGACCAAGACAGTTTTACTTGGCGGGCTTGAATTTTTAGGACCGGCAAAAGGCGCAGTAAGGGCAAGAAATGTTAGCAGAAGCATTTCAAGGGCAACAAAAGATGTAAAGGTCGCCGCTAATGATTTGGGCATAAGAACAGACCTCAACAACATGGGCGCTGACATTGTTGAAGCGGCAAACCGCATAGCCCCAGAAGAAAGAGCCTTAAATGCTCCCGCCTTACAACAGGCTATGCGCGAAGCTAATATTACTGCACGCGACAGGAAAAACCTCTTATTTGAAGACGCTAAAAGAACCAGGGCATTTGTAGAAACTCGCGCAGTTCGTGATCTTGCTGACGATCTTCAGGCAAGTCTTGCACAAGACTTTGATTTGGGCAGTCCCCGTATGACAGAAGTTGTAAGGGCTCTTGATGACCTGCGTAGCAAGGATCTTAATTTTTCTGTTGGCGGACCAATAGCCACAAAGCTAAATGACTTAATGAACGCTCGCAAAAGAATCAATACGAGATTCAGTAAGAGCCCAGATGCAGCATCATCTAATCTCGCCTTGACACAAATAAAAAGAGGCATAGACGATTTTCTTAATAATGAATTTGATATTGCTGCTATAGATCAGGGTAAAAGCGCCCTCAGTGGCGAGACCGCTGCTGTGAAGGCATGGAAGAAGGCAATAGACGCAAATACACAATGGAAAAGGAATTTCAGCGATGATAAGGCTATTGCCAATTTGATTAAAGATGAGGCAACTCCAAACCAGATACGCCAATGGGTTGTTGGTGCATCTGTGATGGGTGGGCGCAAACAAGCAGTATTAACAATACAAAGAATGAAGCAGGTTCTTGGCGATAACCATCCTGCAATAAGGGGGATCAGATTTGATCAGCTATTTGAACTAGCAGCCCCGCTTCTAAAAGAACAACCAAACTTTGTTCAATTTGTTCGTAACTACGAATCAGCATTGCGCCTTAATGCTCCACTGATGAGAGAGCTAAATTTGACTACTGGCAATATGCGGGAATTAGTTGATTTTGCAAAAGTTCAAACCAGATTACCACCCACTAGAGCTGTATTCTCATCTGACTTTCCAACAATGTTGGCTAGAGTATTTGTTGGGCATGATATAGCAAAGGCCGGATTGAAGGTAAATATATTTAGGGATATCGCACGTAGAGTGCCGTTTCTTGATGTTAATACAATCGGTAAAAAGCAAATTCTGGCAGAACTAGCTAGAGTAAAAATTGGTGAACCAGCAATTCCAAAAAACGGCACCCTTGCGGCTCAGTTCATTACTGGTGCTGCCCTTACTAGCATACAGCAATAATTATTGCTTTTCTTTTTTGTATAGCCCTGTTTTTAGCAGGGGTTTTTTATTGGGCGATTCATGGCAGCAACACTTTTCAAATTACCAAAAGTTATTGTTTTTGATGCTAACGCTGCACTTGAGAGTGGTGCTAAAGCCAATTTCTACATCACTGGTACAAGCACAAGACAGAATACCTTTACAGACAAAGCCCTGACCATAGCGCACGACAATCCTGTTGTTGCTGACGGTAATGGCGTATTTGCTCCGATCTACCTTGATGACACCCTGAACTATAAGGTGGACATTACAGACGCCCTAGACGTATCTCTGTCGGGCTATCCGGTTGACAACCTAGCATCCAGCGATGAAATTCTTACCAGCTTCGCATCGACTGCAAACGCCCTTGGCGCGTCTTTGATTGGCATTGAAGATGTCGCAACCAATTTCATAGCAACAGATGTTGAGGCGGCACTGGCTGAAATACTCTCGGACCTTGCCTCTACGGCGAATACTCTCGGAGCATCGTTAGTTGGTATTGAAGATGCTGCAGGAGACTTTACTTCGACAACAGTCGAAGCTGTACTTCTTGAGTTATTGCAAAAACTTGGCGTTACAAAAGTCAAGACATCGACCACCACACATACCACTGACATCATACCTGGCAACGATTCAGAACTGACTTATGCAATACCGACAACTGGAACCTATGCGTTTGAATTGTTTGTGACTTTCTGGGGAACGGACACAGGAACACAGGGAATCAATTTCAATGTCAATTATAGCGGCCAAGTTGGTAATGGCTCTCGCTGGGGTTTGCACGGCCGGGTAAATGGCGCATCCACTGGCGGTGGTGATTCTCCGGTTTCTTCTGTAGTAACGGCAATCGGTCAATTCGCATCCGACATTACCACTACAAATTTTTCAGATCATGTAAGCATTCAAGGTTTGTTGATAGCAAACACTACCGGCACGATTGCTTTCGCATCATCCCAACAAGCAAGTGAGGCCAACCTGACAAATATTGGTATTGGAAGCTACATGATCGTGAGAAAACTCAACTAATGTCAGAGCAATTATTCACACTCCCCAGGGTCATTGTTTTTGATACCAATGCTGCACTTGTGTCTGGGGCAAAAGCGAACTTTTACATTGCCGGTACACTGACAAGACAAAACACATTCACAGATTCTGCATTAACCGTGGCACATGCTAATCCTGTGGTTGCTGACGGGAACGGGGTTTTAGCGCCAATCTATCTTGATGCGACCCTGAACTATAAAGTCGATATTACCGACTCGCTCGATTCGTCTGTGGGCGATTATCCCGTTGATAACATTACCGCTGCGCTGACAGCAACTGAGGTCGGAACTGCTCTTTATCCGGCAACGACTGCAGAAACGTCGGCCGGTGTAACAATAGTTGATTTGCAATATCCGCCTGGAGACATAAGACGTTATCAAACTAATACCACTCCAGGCACAACAAATATGCAAACTGGGATGCAAGACGCATATGATTCCGGGGCTGACACGGTTATATATCAGTCAGAGACATATCTTATTAGCACCGATGTTACTGCGACTGCTGATGTTGTGGTCAAGGGTAATGGCGCAATCATTACCGGGGATGGATCTCTCAAATTCCAAGGTACTTCTAGTGACAACGTAACGGCTGTCGCCACACAAGCAGAGATCGGTGATCAAACAGTAGTGTTGAATGCGGCTGGCGGAATTGTCGCAAATGACTTAATACGATTTAGAGATACCGTTGATAACAGTTTCTCGCCTTATAACACGACTGATCGTGGTGGTGAGATGCACCGTGTTTCATCGATTTCTGGCGCTAATGTAACGCTTGTCGGGCGTCTTGAGGCGCAGTATCCGGTTACGACTACTCAGGTTGACATCATCAGCCCGATCAAGATTGGTGGTGGCAATTTCCGAAAAGAAACAAATATCACAACAACCGATCAGCCCATCAGTCTTGATCGTGTAGCGGACTCCAAGCTCTCAGGTGTTCAGGCATATGGTGGCGAACTAAGGGCGTGGGAAATTGAGAGTTGCTTCAATGTAAGGGTAGAAAACTGTGAGGGAGTCTGCACAGCGGCGGCGGTTGGTTTTCAATACGGACTGTCATTCTCTCAATCACAGGGCGTCGTTGTAGATGGAGGGTATTTTTACGGGACCAGACATGGTTCCACAATGGGCACATCTGGCAAGATGCCGACCAGACATTGTTTTGTAAAAAATGCCGAGTTATCAAACAGCGGAACTAATTCAGGTGCTGCAGATTTTCATAGTGCCTGTGCCGATTCAGCGTATATAGACTGTCGCATCCATAATGTTGCAAAACTCTCTGGCCGCAATTGCAAGTACGTGCGCTGCCATATTACGGCAAAAAGAAACGATGCTGCAATGGGGTACCTAAACCCGAACGGTGGGGTACTTGGTTACTACAACTGTACCGTTAATCTTGCAAATGGTCATAATTTTGCGCAAATTATTAGCGACATAAGCGCCACGACCTCGCGTAATCAGAACGTCGAAACACGCCTCGAGTTTCTAGATAACGATATCGAAGTAAATAGCAACGTGACGCGAATCGCGAACCATGTTACCGCGCAGATCGGCAACGTGGACATTTCGTTTTATCACCGGGGAACTACATTGTCCGGTGATCTGAGTGGTCTGCTGCGCTATCTTTACTACACGCTTGATACTGGGAATCCAGGCAGTTTCTCGCCGGCACCTGTAGCCAGCCGGGAATTTGAGGTTCGCGATATTTCTGTTGATCTGGACCCAGCCAGCTTCCCTAGTTTTGAACTAAGTTCAGGCAATATCACTGGCTCGCGGTTCCACATAGATATATTGGCTGGCACATGGACGCCCACATACGTTACTGATGGCACTGATTTTGATTCAGTTACCTATGACGCAATCACCAATGGAGATTACCGGCGCATAGGCGATCTGGTTTTTGTAGAGGGCATCATCCGAACTGATGCGATCACAGTAGGGTCCGGCACCGGTAGCGTTCAGGTAGGGGGGCTCCCTTATACGGTAGCGAACGCATCAGAACAGGGGGCGCTAACGATAGGGTCTGCTACGTCATTTACTGCGAACAAAGGGCCTATCGATTTACAGCCAAGACCCGCCACGACAAAAGCCTATATCCGTCTCAGAGCCGATGCCAATGATGACTCAGCGGCGATAGTGGCTGCGGATATGGCAACAGGAACAAACGTGAACTATCTACGATTCTCTGGCTGGTACATCACATCTGACAACTCATAAATCTCACGAAAGGATATTTACAACGAGTAAATAGGAGTACTAACGATGAAATTCTTTCCCTTGCTTGCCGTCATGTTATTGGCGGGATGCGCTGGGTCGACATCTTTGGAAAAGTTGTCATTCGAAGCAAAGGAATGTGTGAATCACTCCACAAATGAATTAGGTGTCATTGGGGCGACACCAGAACAACGTACAGCTTGTTGGGCTGCTTACAACGAGAAGACGGAAAAATTATTTAAGATGAGCGAGAGAAGAAGAAAAGAACAAGAGTATTACGAATATTACATAGCTTTTTGTGGTAAAGGCTATCCCATTTTTAAGTCATGGGGCAGCATGGATAAACAATTTATAAGATGCGGGGGCAGGTATTACTAATGAAGTTCGCAAACGCAGCATTTGGTATTGGGGTTTCTGGAACAGCCATAGGATGGGTGATGTACACAATCCCTATCCTTCAGGGGCTGGCTCTTGTGGTTGCAATCGTATCTGGCGTCTATGCTATTCGCGTATATCGAAAAAAACTGAAGGACGATGAATAAGTTTGGCAGAAATTCCCGAAAACATCTTGCAACAGTCGATGGACGCCTACAAGTAATAGCCCCCAAAGTTCTTCGGATAAAAGACCACTCCATAGTTAAGGGCCATCGCCCACAAGATGAGCAGAACGCTGCCTTTGCTTCTGGGGCATCAAAGCTGAAATGGCCCGGTGGTAAACACAATGCCATTCCATCTAAAGCGTTGGACGCGAAGACCTACCCAGAGCCTGAAACCGAACAAGAACTGCGAGAGGATCAGCTATATCTCTTGGGACTATACAAAGGCGTGGCATCTGAAATGGGGATACCACTCAGAACCGGAGGAGACTGGGATCGTGACGGTGAAATAGCTGATAACGATTTTGACGACTTCTTTCATGTGGAGATCGATGATGGAACTTAACGATTCGTACACGCAGCTATGGGCTGTTTGGTTACTTTTGTTTGGGGCTATTGAGGGAACGGCAATATTCAATAAGAAGAAGGGCGACACTCTTAGTCGTCATGTCTGGAAGTTCCTTGGTATCCAATCAAAGGGCTATGAACTACCGCCTGGATATAAATGGCGCAGGGGTGGATTAGCCGTGTTCTTTGTTTGGTTGGCTCAACACTTCTTTTTTCCGGGGGCATTATGAACGGAATCATCATAGGCAAGCGAATCCCTATCGGTATGGCTGTAAACGGCCTGCTCGTCTTTGGCGCTCACTTCTACAATCTGTATAACCCTGAAGCCATGCTATCCGTCGCTGCCGTAGGGGGCTTGAGTGCTGCTGTGACGGCTCTGGTGCAGGTGGCGGTGGTCAATTATTGGGGTGTGACACACAAAAAACCATGATTCTTGCTGAAAATAACATTCTGAAAGCCAAGCTCTACGCCATTTTCGCCGGGATTGTGGCCTTTCTGCTGGCCCTGGTGAAGATCCTGTGGGGTAGGTCACAAAAGCAGAAAAAGAGGGCTGACAGGGCAGAGGCTGGCTTACAGAGACAATCTGACATCCAGGAGGCTGATAGCGAATTGTCAAAGGATTTGTCAAGCCGCAGGGCTGAAATAAGCAAGGAGATTGAGGATGGTAAAGAAGTTACTTCTTTGTCTCGCCCTAACGACGATTGGTAGTGGCTGTGCTACCCAATACGATTCTCCTATTGGCGTTCCTGCACGACCCCACCTAATCCCTATTACTGTTGAGTTGCAAGTCAGGATACCTGTCGATGCCTTAGACATTATTGCCATCAATCAGGCAACCCTCAAGAACCATATCCAGAGACTTGAACAACGAATCATTCTCCACGATGAGGCGCTGTGACGAAATGGATCGAATTATTGATCCGATTTGTAGGGCTTTTCCAATGTTGGACATATATCCAGCCATACGAAGAAGCTCTTGTTATGCGTTGTGGAAAATTCAACAGATGGCATGGCTCTGGATGGTGTGGGCTAATACCCCTTGGTATCGAAAGCAACACTTCCGAAAATGTCAAACCGGAGCCTGTGAAGTTAGAAGTGCAATCCCTCCGTTCGTCGGACGGCTTCGCTGTCAACATTTGTGTAGGCATGGAATATGAGATTGTGGACTTAAAAGCTCACACCTTGGATTTCGAGGACACGTTAGCAACTAACACAATGGTTGCCGCTGGTGTCGTTACCGTTATGGTGCAGGAAAACAAGTTTGATGACATTACCGATGCCTTGGTAAAGAAACAGTTCTCAACCATCAATCGCAAAATAAAGAAGCGTGGCGCACATATCACGGAAATAGTTTTGCAAGATTTATCAAGTGGCGAGGCAGTCCGCTATTGGCACGAAGGGATCGAAATAGGATGAAGCGGAAAGACTTCGTTATTTTTGTTTTAGTGCTATTCGTTTGGGCTATCTCTCTACATGAAGCATATCAGGCAGGCGACGAGCATGGCTATTGGGAACATGAAGGAGAAGAAAACGTATATGCCTGCCGGACGTTTCAATGAAAATACCTGAACACTGGAAACGACCATTCAGACTTGCCCTTGTTCTGATATTGCTCGGCTTATTCTTGGTGCTAAACAGATGGGGTATCGACTTCCACATTAGTTTTCAATTTAAGTCTGCTCCGATTGAAAGACAAGTACCAAACAAAGACTCCCGCCAAACGGCGCTAGAGATATACTCTCTTGAAGATTCTTACCGCAGATTTGGAGACGGCCCCACACCGAGTTTATAGTTGGGGTCTTTGGAATCAGGACATCAATCCTGATAACATTATAGAACAGGGCTACACACTTTGCTGGGCCGCCAAATGGTACGGCACTAAAAAGGTGATGTTTAGCTCTCTGCACGAAACCTCCCGCAAGAAAATGATTAGGGAAATATATGACCTGATCAACGAAGCTGATGCCGTAGTACATTACAATGGCACCAAATTCGATATGCCCATCCTCAATCAAGAGTTCCTATTTGATTCTCTTGACCCTCCCTCATCCTATGCAAACATAGACCTTCTCAAAACAGCCCGTAAGCAATTCCGGCTACCCTCCAACAAACTAGACTACGTTGCCCGATATCTTGGGCTAGGCTCCAAAACCAAACATATGGGCATGTCCCTTTGGCATGACTGTATGGATAACTGTCCTAAAGCGTGGAAGGTTATGAAGCGGTACAACATACAAGACGTAAACCTGACTGAAAAGGTTTATGACACTTTATTACCGTGGATCGACAATCATCCTAACTGGGGTCATTTCGTGGATGGGAAGAAGATTGTGTGTCGTAACTGTGGTTCTGACCGGGTGAAGAAGAACGGCATTGAAACCAAGACAATGGTTCCTTACCAGCGTTACAGATGCCATAGATGCGGGGCACCACTCAAGGGCAGGACGAAGTTACTTGAGGACAATCAGGGCAGGGAGTTGCCACAGCCGAGTACAAGATGACGGATCGCAAGAAAACCCCAATATATTCAGGGGTTAGGGTATATTTTCCTGATGCACTTGAGGCCATAGCCAGCGTGAGTTTTACAGGCAATGAGCAGCATCATGCGGGCGAACCTCTGCACTGGGACAGAAGTAAGAGTACAGACGACCTGGATGCATGTGACAGGCATTTGACCGATCACGCCAAGGGAATAATCTTCGACACAGACGGCGAGATGCATCTGGCTAAAGCTGGCTGGCGGATCATGGCTGCTTTGCAGAAAATATTAGAATGCAAACGCGAATAGTCTCACTTGTTGAAGCTGCAACTAATACAGGTATTGGTTATCTGATATCTGTAGCAATAGGTCAGATAATCTACCCCATGTTTGGATATCCCATAACGCTGGTAGATAACGCAGCACTTACGGCTATTTTTGTAGGTGCTTCGTTAATACGGTCTTATGGGTTTAGACGACTGTTCAGTCAGAAGCTGAATAAGGTGTTGAGAAGATGGCTCAAGATTTAAGATCAAAAGATCAAGCAGCACAAGATCGGATTGAGGTTTTAGAATC
>SDBV01007907.1_pt1 | contig 14422 bp, 10 predicted proteins | sample 2277081 | NCBI WGS metagenome assembly SDBV01 (sample SAMN10402039, study PRJNA504765) | marine sediment metagenome | isolation source: marine sediment core GS10_PC15, 223 cmbsf | place: Arctic Ocean: Southern Knipovich Ridge | collected 2010
GTCGTAGCCAAGGGCTTGCAGTTGTCTGCCGATGAGGTCTGCCAGAGCTTCCTCATCGTCAACGACCAGGATCCGTTCGTCACCACCCACCGACGTACTACCCAGAATGTCGAGTGCCTTTTGCCCGGATTGAGTGGTGATTATCCGGTATGGCTCTTTGTGGAGCTGCCGTTCCAGCGCTTCGAGCAAGTTTGCGTCATCATCAACTAGGAGAACTGTATGTTTCATGGCCCATCCCTTTCTAATGCTTCAATTCCAGAGCATGCCGAATGGCGAGAGCCAGTTCCCGCACATTGCACGGCTTGAGGAAAAAGCGTCCAATTGCTTCTGTGCTAACCGCGGCATGTGCGAGTTCAAGTGTAGCCTTGCCGGTCAGCATGAACCGCACTGTGTGCGGATATGCTTCACGCACTTCGACCAGAAAATCTAAGTCATTCATTCCTCGCATCTCGTAGTCTGAGACGACAATATCGATGACGTCCTTGGCAAACAGGGCAAGTGCTTCTTTCGCTGACTTGGCCGTGAGAAGAAGGTAAGATTCATTGGACAGCGTTCGGCTCAGTGCCTTGAGCACATTGGGCTCGTCGTCAACCAGCAGCACATGATGTTCCATGATAGTCTCCTTTCGGTCCTTCCTCAGGTCTTCTAATTGCCCGCAGGCTGATGCTTATCTGCTACACACTCTCCTGAGTTCCTGAATGCTTGTCAGACCTGTGAGCACTTTTTCGATTCCGTCCTTATTCAAAGTGCGCATCCCGCTTGTCACGCTGTGTTTTCGGATTTCCTCGACATCGGCCTTCGATGTGACAAGGGCGCGAAATGTGTCGTCAACAGTGGAAAGCTCGTGGATCGCGGTGCGGCCCTTGTAGCCGGTCCCGCCGCACTTCTCGCAACCTTCTTCGCTGGGCCCGTAGATGGTTGGCTTAACCTCTTGTACAAGAGCCTCGAAGCGGTTGCTGTCACTATATTCAACTCTCAGTTCCTCGAAAAGCGCCTCGTCATCTGGTGTCTGGACTCTACATTCCTGGCAAAGGACACGCACGAGCCGTTGTGCCAGAACTCCCGTGAGCACGTCTGAAAACGTGTACGGATCGACGCCCATATCAAGCAGTCTTGTCACAGTCTCAGGGGCGTTATTGGTGTGAAGGGTACTGAAGACAAGATGGCCTGTAAGGCCAGCCTGGACAGCTACAGTGGCGGTATCGAGGTCGCGCATCTCCCCGACCATGATTACGTCCGGGTCGGCTCGAAGAAGGGACCTCAATGCTCCCGCAAAGGTCACCCCCGCTCTCACGTTCACTTGCATCTGGCACAGGCCGGGTTGGGTGATCTCGACCGGGTCCTCAATCGTGAGAATCTTTTTGGAACCATCGTTGATATGCGCCAAAATACTGTGCAGGGTGGTCGTCTTTCCGCAACCGGTTGGGCCAACGCAAAGAAACAGCCCGTAAGGTTTTTGTACGATTCTCTCAAGCACCGACAGGTTCTGCCCCGTCATGCCGAGCCTTGATAGAGAACTTGCCTCTCCAGCGTTAAGCAACCTTAGAACAGCGTGTTCCGTGCCTCCCGCAATGGGATAGGTCTCGACACGAAGTTCGATGTCTAGTGCTCCCCATATCTTGAAGTGGATTTTTCCTGACTGTGGTTTGCGACGCTCTGCTATGTCCAGACCTGCCATGATCTTGATCCGGGATATAATTGCGTTGCAGAAACATCGAGGCAGCGAGACGTTGCTCCGCATGACGCCGTCGATCCGAAAACGGACTTCGACATCTTCACCTGCCACCGGCTCGATGTGGATATCAGAAGCACGTTCATGGTATGCGTCTTCGATGATTGCATTCACGAGTTCGATGATCGCGTTCTCATCGTCATGAGTTTGAAACTCGATTGCTTCCTCGTCCGTCGGCGATACTGTCTTGTCAGCAATTCTCTTTTCGATCTGCAGGATCACATCCTTTGTCGATTGGCTCTGTACGTTGGCGGCAAGGAGATGCTCGATAGCACTCCTGACGTCTTGTTGAGACGAAGCTTGGAATCTAATCTCGCGGCCGGAGAAGAGGATGTCAGCGTCCTCCTCCATAAGCACATCGTCAGGATTGGCCACTGCAATCAAGAGCTTCCCTTCCCGGACACCCACGGGGCAAAACATCCTGTCCTTCAGAAGCCCGTGCCACCCCCTAACCGTGCTAAAAATGTCCACCGGCAAGACAAGGGGGGGGCTAAACTGATAGGAGTCAACCATGTAGCGTTTCTCAAAACTAAGGGGTGCCTCGATCGGAAGGTCTTCTCCGTCCGGATGGGTGTCGATCGACTCCAGGCGTCTCACCTCTTTCATAAGGCGTTTCGCCTCAGTCATGAGATCCTTGTTCTGAAGTCCTTGTTGGATTGAGACTGCGAGGTCCGCATGGTTGCACGGCTTAGTGAAGAACCGCGAAATGGCGCCATCGTTGATCGCGCTCATTGCCGTCTCCAGGGTTGCATTGCCTGTAAGCATGAACCTGACGGTATCAGGATAGCGCTTGCGGATTTGCCTCAGAAGATCTGTACCCTTCATCCCGGGCATGTCTTGATCCGCGACAACCACGTCTACAGTGGCGCTTTCAAGAAGCTTGAGAGCTTGGCTGCCAGAATTCGCGGTCAAAACCCTGTAAGGCTCCACGCACAGAGCCCTCTGGAGCCCCTCTAGTACATTGGGCTCATCATCGACTAGCAGGATACTGTGTTTCATTGCTGCTCCTCGCTCATCGAGATCCCTATGTTGTAGGTGAAATTGAATGTCCAAGATGTAGTTTTCATGAGTGGATTAGCGCCTCTATTGGCTCTGTCACGCCTTTTGCTTCCGCGAAGTTCCGGATCCGTACGAGCAATGCCGCCGAGAGAACCGTACCGGCTCCCACAAGCTTTCTGCCGTCTGCGGTTGTTATGTCTGAAGCCAACTTGAGGCCGACTCGAAGGTCCCGCAGTGAAACCTGCGCTGTTCTCCAGGACGCCGCTTCGACCGCCTCTGGCCTACCCGTCCGACCAACGGCCTTGAGCACTCGGGGATCGTACCAGCCCTCCCGCTCTTGCATTTGTTTCAGGGCCTCTGCCTTTGATTCGCCCGAAGCTTTAAGATCAATATAGTCGTTTGCAACCTTTAGGATTCGCGCGCCCAGGGGAATGTCCGTCCCGGCCACGCCATCGTCGGGAAGGCCTACGCCGTCATAGCGTTTGTTCTGGTACAGGACGATGCGTGCCGCATTGTCAAGGCGAGGAATTCGCCCCAGAAGTTCTTGTCCCACGGCAGGTACGCTGGCCAATGCCTTTTGTTCATCTTCATCCAAGGGATCGCCTACGGAAAGCTTGACGAAGATCTCCTGTGGGATCGCCATGCACCCGATTTGCGACAGGGTGCCGGCCAGCATGATTTCCCATGTGTCTTCCACCTCAAGTTTTGAGGCGAGGGCCGTGACGAAGTTGCGTATCTGGACGGTTCTGCCGAATGCGTACGGATTAACCCATGACAAAACCTCTGCCAGCAATTCGACGGCACCGTTCAATGTGCCTTCTAAGAGTTCCTTTTCAGCCGTGATAAGCCGGTATTGCCTAATACCGGCGACAAGCGATTCGCCCATTAGTTTGGATGGACAAGGCTTTGTGAGAAACCTGAAGACGTTTCCGTCATTTACAGCTTGCATGGCCACCTTGATGTCTGCGTTTCCGGTGAGCATCATCCGTACTGTGTCTGGGGCAATTTCTTGAACTTTCTTCAGGAACTCTACCCCGTTCATAAGGGGCATGTTCATGTCGGCTATGACCACGGCGAAAGGACCATTTTCCTCGATCTCTCTCAGGCCGGGCTTTGGCCCTTCGGCAGTACTTACGGGAAGCGCCTGCTGCAGCTTGCGCTGATAGCCTTCCAGGATATTTGGATCGTCGTCGACGAACAAAACGCGTTCTTTCATTGCTTTGCTCCTTTCGTGCGGTTTGTGGAATGGCATTGAGTCTTCCAAGTTGCAGCCCTGCCTGCAAGCCCAATACGCTCGAGATAATCGAGGTCCATCTGAGGCGTTCCCAAATCGCCATGCGGTCCGTAAGCTTCCTGTGCCAGAACATCTGCAGCGTGAACGGCAGTCAGAGGGCCAAAGACATTAGCAGGACAGCGATTCGGACAGTGATGGAACGCTGCCGCCTGAACGATCGAATCGGGTAGTCCCCAAATGCCCATCAGATAGGCGCCCACCTCGGCGTGGGTACAGCCGAGAGTGTCGCGCTCTGCATCAACCAGCGGCACATTATTTACAAAGGAGTAATCGACGATGTGCCGATAATCATCAATGAAGTTGACGGCAATGAAGAGAAGCCCTGCGTCGTGCAGCAATCCCGCCGTGTAGGCGTCGCTTACTATGTTCTTACTTGCCTTTTCGATTTCCGCTATTTTCCGGGCCCACTCTCCCACCGCAATGCTATGTTGCCACAGAGCATCCAGAGAAAGTTCCTCCGGCAGTTTTCTATCATCGGCCTGGGAGAACACACTCACCATCAGTACGAGAGATCTCACCGCATCGAGGCCGAGCAGACTGGCCGCTTGGGCCGCGCTTGTCACTTGTTGGCCCAGGCCAAAAAAGGCGGAATTCACGAGTTGCAGCACCTTAGCCGTCATTCCTATGTCCGATTCCATGATCTTTCCCACTGCGCCGGTCGAAGCGTCCTTGGACTGAAGTTCGTTCATCAGGGCGGCATACGCTGTGGGCAAGGAGGGCAAGGTGCTGGCATGGGAAATCATCCTTTTTAGTTTCTTGTTAGCGAGCAATTGACGTAGCGCAATGGCGCTGTCCACATGTGCCTTCAACGCCTTCGGATTACATGGTTTCGCCATGAATTGGTGGGCCAGTCCTACAGACCGGTAGGTTGTATTCTTGTCCGACTGACCGGAGAGGACGAAGCGAACAGTGTCGGGGTAACGTTCCTTGACCTCCGTCAGCAGAGCGGCCCCATCCATGCCCGGCATGCGCATGTCAGTCACGATGACATCGAAGGACTGTTGCTCCATAAGGTCCAGGGCTTCTTGCCCGCCGCCCGCAAAGGCGATATGCCACTCTCGCTGCATGGGGAATAACATCCGTTCAAGTCCCTCGAGGACGTTCGGCTCGTCGTCTACAAATAGTATCTTCTTCATGTCACACCTCCGCCCGTGTAGGCGCCTCAGCATCCTTGAACTGAGTATTCACAGCGTGAATGTCATCAAGGTGCTGGGCAAACGCTTCAACGATAGTTGGATCGAAATGACGTCCGGATTCTTCCTGTATGATCGCCACGACCTTTTCTTCTGGGAAGGCGGGCTTGTACGGGCGCTCGGAGCGCAGCGCATCGTAGACGTCCGCAACAGCCAAGGCTTCATCAGCGCTCAGGCAGAAGTGCGCCTTCCATGGCTGCGAATGTTGAGAAAGTATTCGCTCCAGGGTTTCAAGGACATTGGGGTCATCATCGACAAATAGAAGCTGTGCTGTTGGGCTATTCATTTTGCTGCTCCTCTGAGATTGGGATACGGATGAGGAATGTCGTTCCTTTTCCCACCTCGGTCTCGAAGGTCAGGGTTCCGCCGTGTTTTTCCACGATAACGTTGTGGGCTATGGCCAGACCTTGGCCGGTTCCCTTGCCGACGTCCTTTGTCGTGTAAAATGGGTCGAATATCCGCGTTTGCGCCGTCTCAGGGATCCCTGACCCGGTATCGCTAATTCGGACCTCGGCCCACTTGCCGTCGCATCGCGTACTTACGTTGATCATGCCCTTATCATTCGCTCCATCCCCGACCATGTCAGCAATTGCGTGGGCGGCGTTAACCAGGATATTGAGAATCACCTGGTTGAATTCTCCCGGCAGGCACGCCACGTGAGGTAAGCGGGCGTCAAAGTCGGTCTCCAGATCAGCAACGTATTTCCATTCGTTCCTGGATACCGTGATCGTGCTTTCAATGCTTTGATTCAGGTCGATGGGGGTCTTTTCCTCTGTGCCAGGGTGCGAGAATTCCTTCATCGCCCCAACAATCGAGGTAATGCGTCCGATGCCCTCCGAGGATTGGGTAATCGCCCTTGGGATCTGCTTAACGAGGTACTCTACATTTGTCTCCTCGATCGCTGTGGCGACCTCGGCCACCAAGTCACTATCAAGGGTTCCTGTCTTGGCTGATTCCAGGAGCTTGTCGTGGGCAATACGCAGTCCCTCAAGCTGTTCAAAGGCGCATTGCAGAAATTCCAGGTTATCTCCCACATACTGGGTAGGCGTATTAATCTCATGAGCGATACCTGCCGCCAACTGGCCAATTGACTCCAGCTTCTGGGCCTGAACGAGTTGGGCTTCAAGGATCCTTCGTTCAGTGATGTCGGATCCCAACAAGAAGAATCCTGTAGGCTTTCCGCCATCGTCATTTATGGGATTGGCGGTGATCCCAAGCACCCCCTCCGTGCCATTAGTTCGTACGTATCGCATGTCGGGCAACCGGATCGGCTCGGCGGCTGTCAGCCATGCGGAGAGGTCATTTGAAATGGCGTTCCAGTTCCAATCTATTCCGGAATCCACAAGGAGCTTTCCCATCACGTCTGACGCGGCCACGCCGAAGATGCTTTCGGCGGCTTTGTTCCATCGGCGAACTCGCAGTCCCGTGTCCACTTCGATGAGGAATGACGACATTGAAGATACAAGCCGCTTCGTTTCCATATGCGCCTCGTGGAGCTTCTCCTCCGCCTGTTTCGCTTCGGTGATGTCACGCGCAACGTGAACGCTGCCAATCAACTCGCCTTCGGAGTCATGAAGCGGGGATGTACTTATGAGGAAATGCTCACCGAGGCGTTCATCTGTAATACTCGCTATATGTTTCTGGTTGTCTGTGAGCAATTGAGCGTGCGGGCAGCATTCGACACTCTCTTTGAGGCCGTGAGCGCACTGATAGCAGCTCCGGCCGACCGCTTCTTGTGCCGTGCAACCCAGCTTCTCTGCCATGGCCTTATTCACTCGAACAAATCGGTGCTCGGTGTCGATGATTGCCATCAGGTCCGGCACGGCGTCGAAGGTCGCCTCCCACTGCCTCGCCGTTTCCGACATCTGCTCGGCCTGACGTGTCACGTGGCGATGCCTGGTTGCCCGTTCGGCCGTACTCCGCAAGATCTCTATGTCGGGTTCCTTCTCGATGTAGTCGAAGGCGCCACGCTTCATGGCATCCACCGCGCTGGACAGGCTGCCGCGGCCCGATATGACGACGGGCACCGTGCCTAGATCCGCCTCTTCCATTGCGGCCAGCAAGGCCAGCCCATCCATGTCCGGCATAGCGAGGTCAATGAACGCGATATCGTGATTGTCCGCCTTTAGGGCTTTCAGGGCCGCTTCACCCCCATCTGCGGTCGCGCAGGAATATCCGAGGCGCGAGAGCTGACGGCTCAGCATCTCCCGGAATCCTTCGTCATCATCGACGACAAGGACTTTGCATGTTTCGTTCATGATTGTATCTCCTGGTATTGCGAGCACGAATCTTGCGTACTCCCGGTCAATGAGGCTTTCGCCGCCTTTGCTTCATCCAAGACATTCCGGACAGCCAGGGCTAGATCGCGTAAGCTGAACGGCTTGTTGAGGAATGCACTTATGACAGACTTCTTCACTTCTTCAGAGGACATCTTTCTGTCCTCGCCGCTGATTGAGATAACGGGGATGTCCTTCCGGATACGCGTTACTTCCCGTATAAGTTGGCGGCCGGTCATCTTGGGCATGATATTGTCAGTGATAATCAGATCGAAATGCTGTGGCTGCGCGCAGAAGAGTTTCAATGCCGCAACGCTGCTAGTCCTGACCGTAACCTCGTAGCCGAGGGCTTGCAGTTGTCTGCCGATGAGGTTTGCCAGAACTTCCTCATCGTCAATCACCAAGACCCGCTCGTCACCACCCGGAATTGGCTCGTCGTCAAGCTTCTCTTCCTGTGCGGCCGTCTCGGTGAGAGGCAGATACACGTCAAAGGTTGTTCCCCTCCCGGGCTCACTGTCTACGGCGATGGCGCCTTCATAGGCCTGTACGATCCCGTGTACCGTGGACAACCCCATGCCTGTTCCTTCGCCCTCGTCCTTTGTAGTGAAGAACGGGTCGAAGATACAGTCCATTATCTCCCTTTCCATACCGTGGCCAGTATCCTTCACCGTCAGCTTTGCATAGGCCCCTTCGCGAAGGCTGGGGTAAGAGTCCACGAGATCGTTATCGACCTCGACGGACGCAAGATCCACACTCAATACGCCCCCGGTCTCTTTCATCGCGTGGTAGGCGTTTGTGCATAAGTTCATGATGATCTGGTGTATCTGCGTGGGGTCCGCGGTGACCGGGGCACAATTCTTGTCGATAGTGCGCTGAATCTCTATTGTGGCAGGCAAGCTTGGGCGTAGAAGTTCAAGTGCCTCTCCGGCAATGAGGTGGAGGAGAACCGGTTGACGCTCCTGCTCCCTTTTCCGACTGAAAGTAAGGATCTGCTGTACCAGATTCTTGGCCCTATATGCGGCACTTAGGACCTGATCCAAGTCCCCTTGCTCCGGGCTGCCCTCTGACAAGCGCTCGGCGGTCATCTGACCGTAACCGATGATGGCCGCGAGGACGTTATTGAAGTCGTGGGCGATTCCTCCGGCTAAGGTCCCGAGCGCCTCGAGTTTTTGCGCTTGGCGTAGCCGACGCTCCATGGCCGCTTGTTCGGTGACATCCCGCTTGACAGCCACGTAGCTGATGATTTGGCCGCCATCGTCCCGGACAGGAGAAATGGTCGCATCCTCTTCGTAAATAGAGCCGTCCTTCTTCATATTGGTGAAATGACCCGACCAGACTTCCCCGTTGCTTATCGTGTTCCACAACTCCTCGTAGAAGGCGCGATCCTGCCTGCCGCTCTTGAGGATACGCGAGTTCTGGCCGACGGTTTCTTCACGTGAAAAGCCCGTGACACGCTCGAAAGCCGGGTTGGCGTATTGAATCGTCCCATCCGTGTCCGTCACAACGATGACCTCGGCCGCCTGATCGACCGCGGTCGCCAGGCGGCGCGATTCAGCTTCGGCCTGCAAGCGCTGGCGATGCTCTTCCGCATCGCACAAGGCGCGGCGTACTGCCGGAACAAGCCGCGCCCGCTTTTGCTTGAGGACGTAGTCCGTCGCGCCGGCCTTCAGGCTCTCGATGGCCGGCTCCTCGCCAAGTTGCCCGGTGACCAGGATGAACGGCACCTCGGGAGCTTGTTCCTTGGCCATAGCCAGGGCTGTCAGTCCATCAAACGAAGGGAGCGCATAGTCCGCCAGAATCAAGTCGAACGCTTGCTGTTCGAGTGCGGTACAAAACGCATCACGGGTCTCAACGTGAACAATCTCGTGGTCGATCTTCGCTTGGCAAAGCAGCGCTCCGGCAAGTTCCACGTCGTTCGCCTCGTCCTCGAGGTACAGAATCTGTGCGGGGGATTTCATCATGACCTCCTTCCGGATCCTTTCGGATCCTTGCGGCCGGCATCTTTTGGCGGACCGGCCACGTCGCCCTTAGTGTCCAGAAGTTCCATAACATATTCGAAACCGCGCGTCTTTGAGATCGAGTGGATCTCAATGACTGGCGCCTCGTCGGAAAGTTCGGAGGCGACCAAGACCTCACGGAAACGGTCGGATTCGAGGTAGCGGTCAAGGTCTGCCGCCGATTGCCATTCGGTCAGGAAGCGAAAGCGCCGTTCGTCAGCAATGCTCTTCCACACCTCGCAGCGTATACAGCCCACTTCACAGCTCGTGGGTTCCAGTAGGCGTCTCAAGACGCTCAAGAACTGCTGTCGCTGGTTGGCCGCCAGAACGACCTCTAGAGAAGCTTGCATCATCTCTTCTTTCTCCTTGTTGACACCGTCGGATCAGAATCGGCCCGGCCACATCGGCCATGGGTTAGAATCCACCGTGGTTTGTCCGGCTGTTTTCAATTTCCACTCCCTATAGAGCAAGTGATGTGCCAAGCCGCTCAAGGGCACATTGATGGCAGTGTAAGACATTGAAAGGAAAGTGGTTATGCGAGTGCGCAGACGGATCGGGATACAAGGGATTTGAGAAGTAAATCCCGAAATATCGTGAGGGTCACGAACTATCGGGAGTTGTGGTCGGGGCGTCTGATGCCCAGCTTGGTGAGCTTAGATTCGAGGGTGGTCGGTTTGAGTCCCAGCATCTCCGCCGCGCCGTTCTTGCCGCTAACGCGCCAGCCCGTGCGCTCCAGGACATCAACAACGTGCTCCCGTTCGACCTCTTCGAGCGTCATACCTTTTGCAGCGGCTCCGGGCTTTCGACTCGGAGCGGGCACGTGGAGCGTTCCGCCTGTCGCCCGGATCATGGCCCGCTCGATGATGTTTCGCAGTTCACGGACATTGCCGGGCCACGGGTAGCTTTGCAGGGACTTCATGCTCTTGCGCGAGACGCTCTCGATTCGCTTGCCCATTTTCTCTGCAAACTCGTTTACGAAGGCCCATACCAGCGGAGGAATATCTGCTCCGCGTTCGCGCAAAGGGGGGATTATGATTGGGAAGACATTGAGCCGGTAGAAAAGATCTTCGCGGAACGATCCCTCCTCGACAGCCTTTTCCAGGTTGCGATTGGTGGCGGCGATGACACGCACATCAACCGTGATTGTCTTTGTGCTGCCCAGCCTTTCAAATTGCCCCTCCTGGAGTACCCGCAGGAGTTTCACCTGAGTCTCGACCGGTAGTTCGCCGACCTCGTCAAGAAACACCGTCGAGCCATTCGCCACTTCAAAGCGGCCGATCTGCCTCGTAATAGCGCCCGTATACGCTCCCTTCTCCCGGCCGAACAACTCGCCCTCGACGAGCGCGGACGGCATAGCGGCGCAGTTCACGACAACAAGGGGGCGGTCGCTACGCCCGCTCATATTGTGGATCGCCCTTGCCATAAGTTCCTTGCCCGTACCGGTTTCTCCGAGAATGAGAACGGTCGAGTCTGTTACGGCCACTTGTTCCGCCTGTACCAGGACGGATTTCATTGCATCGCTCTGGCCAATGATGTCGCCATGGAGACCCGCCATCCGGACTTCCTCGCGCAAGTAGACGTTTTCGGCTTCCAGTTGCTCTTTCAGGTTCCGCACCTCGACCAGGGCGTTCTTGAGTTCCTCCTCGGCCCGTTGCCGTTGAAGGTGCTCCTCCGCTTCCTGCAGTGCCCGGCGCACTGCGGGTACGAGACGGGACATCCGCTGTTTGAGGACGTAGTCCGTGGCGCCGGCCTTCAGGCTTTCGATGGCCAGTTCCTCCCCGAGTTGGCCCGATACAAGGATGAGCGGTACGTCGGGGCATTGTTCCTTGGCAATGGCCAAGGCGGTAAGCCCGTCAAAGGAAGGGAGGGAGTAATCTGCCAAGATCACGTCGAACGCGCCTTGCTCTATGGCCTCACAGAACGCTTCGCGGGTTTCGACGTGGACTATTTCGCAGTCAATGCCCTCGGCGGACAGCATGGACTGAACCAGTTCCACATCGTTTGGATCATCTTCGAGATGGAGAACCCGCAAAGGGGATTTCATCGCTTCACTCCTCTAACAAATCACTCTACACACACGACCTCCACGGCCAAACAAGATAGAATCAGTCTGTTTGCATCGTGCCGGGAGGCGGTTCGTTGAGCACCGCCCAGAACAATCCAATCTCCCGGACCGCCTCAACAAACTCTTCGAAACCCACAGGTTTGACCACATAGGCGTTCACGCCCAGATTGTAGCTCTCAACGACATCTCTTTGTTCTCGGGATGTGGTGAGAACTATCACAGGAATGAGTTTTAGGTTATCGTCCGCGCGGATTTCCCGGAGGACCTCAAGGCCATCGACTTTGGGCATTTTCAGATCGAGGAGAATGAGGGCGGGATTGCCCGCAGGCAAGGTTTCAAATTTGCCCCGACGGTGGAGCAAGTCAAGCGCCTCTTCCCCATCGTGAGCAACCATGATCTCATTCGCTAAGCTGTGCTTTTTGAAAGCCTCGAGCGTCAGTTCGATATCTCGCGGATCGTCCTCAACCAAGAGGATTCGCTTCAGTTCCATACTAAAAAATCCTTTCTCCCCTTCTGACTTCACACTTCCCTCTTCACACTTCTAACTTCAACCTTCTTCTACTTCGCGCGGTAGCGAGAAGTAGAAGGTAGCTCCCTCGTCCAACTTTCCTTCCGCCCAGGTCCTTCCACCATGGCGATGAATGATGCGCCGGACATTGGCCAGGCCGATGCCCGTGCCCTCGAATTCCTCCGTGCCGTGCAGGCGTTGAAACACTCCGAAAAGCTTATCGATATACTGCATATCGAATCCAACTCCATTATCCCGAACAAAGACGACGACTTCGTCTTCCTGCCCAGGGACGGTACCAATCTCGATGCGGGCCTCTTCACGTGTCGCCGAGTATTTTAGGGCGTTCTGAACAAGGTTGGTCAGAACTTGCCGCATCGTCGCACGGTCGGCTTGAACTTTCGGAAGCGGGGCCACTTCCCAGGCAATGTCCCGGCCCTCCGTCGCCTGCGCACATTCTCTGACCACTTCCTCGACCAACTGCCCCAAGTCCAACTCATCCTTGTGTAATTCTATTCGACCGGCACGTGAAAATGCCAGCAGGTCATCTATCAAATGCCCCATCCGCTCTGCTGACTCCGCGATAACATTCAGATGTCGGCGCCCTTTCGTGTCGAGTGCATCGGCACTACCTTTCTCAAGGAGGTTCACAAAGCCGGCGATGTGGCGCAGCGGCGCGCGCAGATCATGGGAGACCGAATACGCGAAGGCGTCCAACTCCTGGTTACTTGCCACCAACTCACGGCCCGCGGCGTCGAGTTCCGCGTTACTAGACCGCAGGTCATCCATGACATTCACCATCGCACTGTTCAGTTCCTCCGCTTCGACGACACGCGCGTCCAGTTGCGTTGTGCGCTCCCGCACCAGATCTTCCAAGTGCTCGCGGTGCTTCTCTAGTTCCCCCTCGGTCCGTTTTTCTTCAGTGATATCTTGTGCGAACCCGAACATCTTAAGAGGTTCTCCCAATTCGCTTCGTTCAGCCACCTCCCCAATCGCCCGAACAAACCGGACTTCACCATTATCTTGGCGGATAATCCGATGCTCGATGTCATATTTTGGTTTGACTCCATTTGAAACATCCTCAAAAGCTTTATTGATAGCTCCTGTATCATCAGGATAGGCAATGTTCATGAGCTCGTCCATCGAAAGTCTGGACTTTGTGACACCGTGATTTCGTTGCCATTGTTCTGAGAAAAGAAATTCGTTGCTGATAATATCCCATTGCCAACTTCCAACACTGGCCATTCTCTCTGCTTTCGATAACAAAGTGTTACTTTCAAAAAGCGATTCTTCTACCCGCTTGCGCTCCTCGACTTCCTTTTCCAAGTCTCGCGAGTATGCCTCCAAGCGCTCAATAATCGGGTTGCCGACCCGGAAGAACAGCGCGGTGCCGGCCAAGACAACGAGAAGGGCGACTGCGGCGGCTGAGAAACCAGACTTGATGAAAGGCTCGCGAAGCTCGGCGAGGTCGATCTTCGCCACGATGCCCAGGTTCAGCACAGCGACCGGCTCATGGGCGGCCAGGACCGTTTTGCCCCGGTAATCCAGGCCAATGATGGTTCCGGACAGGCCTTTGAGCGCCCTGCGCATGGGTTCGGCCAAATCCGAGTCGAAAGCCACCGGCGCGGGACGTTCGACGGCGCCGTATCGATGCCGCAAGACGAAGACGATAGAGTCCCCATCGCGCTGCGCCAGCGAGAATTCCCCCGTCTCGCCAAAGCCCTTGAAGCGCTCATGAGCGTCGATGATCTGGCTCAGGGTCGCGGCAGAGGCATCGTGATCCGGATCTTCATCGCGCAGTTTGCCGGCTATCTTGGCGTCATAGCGCGCGACCGCCTCAATCAAACGCGCTTGGCTTTGCGCGGTGACTTGCAGCATCTCCCGATGCTCCCGGACCTCCAGGCGATAGAGAACGACCGTCATGACCACCATAACCATCGCGCAAGCCCCGACCATGATGAGAGCCAAGAAAAGAAACCTCTTTCGTGCACTCATGGGCTTGCTCGCGCGCTGGGCGCCGGCCAACAGGCTCACCGGAATAGCCTTTTCTCCTGAAGCGCCCACTGCGGCAGCCCCCAGCATCAAGAAAGCCAACGCCGTCGTCAAGGCCATGGGAACCGTGGCGCCTTGCCCATAGAGCAGTGGGCTTCCAAAGAGATACGCCAGGCAGAAGAGTAAACCGATGCCCAGTACCAGACTGCCCAGGCTGCCTGCAAAGTGCCCGAAGCGAGTTCCCCGGCCATGCGTTCGGACCCGCAAGAGCAGGGCAAATGCGGCAAGACCCGCAAGGAGGAATAAGGCTCCCGTGGGCGGGGACATGCGGGCGACAGGGATCTCCCCGAGATATCCGGCGCTCGG
>SDBV01007908.1_pt1 | contig 14420 bp, 11 predicted proteins | sample 2277081 | NCBI WGS metagenome assembly SDBV01 (sample SAMN10402039, study PRJNA504765) | marine sediment metagenome | isolation source: marine sediment core GS10_PC15, 223 cmbsf | place: Arctic Ocean: Southern Knipovich Ridge | collected 2010
CTATTAGAAATTAGTGGTATACTATTATAGATAGCAAATGGTTAAGAAACAGGGGTTTATAATGAAAATTAAGAATGGGACTGGTATATTGCTCATTGTTGTTACAGCTTTACATGGTGCAGACACTCCACAAATACCGTTAATAGTATCCGATGCAGCGACTGGCGCTCAGATTCCACCTGACAACTATTATAGTAGTGCCAATCTTGCACGCTTAACCACCAAAGGCGAAAAAAAGCATGCACCGCTGGCGATTATTATTGATGAAGTAAATCAAGAAAATCCTGATAGTGATTATCAAGCTTTAACTGCAAATCTTGCCCACATGCTTCAAACAGCCTTTGTACCTACTATAGTGAGCCGCTCAATCGTTTATAACTACTTCTTTCGCAGAAATCGTGCTCGTGTAGACAAAGATGATCCTAATGATGATCATTGGTTTATACCACAAAACAATCCTGTTCTCTTTAATAAGTGGCATCTATATGATGTTCCCCGCTCGCAATTCTTTCTGTTTGTACCCGATCATTACCTCAAACACTATAAAGACAGTCCAGGTCTTAATCTAGATTGTTTAACCGATATTAGTGCAAAGCTGCCAACCGCACAAGATTATGACACTATTATAGACTACATCAATGATTATAAAAAAGCATCACAATTTTCAATCGGTAATCTTAGATCTATTTTAATCACTATCAAATCATCAGAACATGCATTAACAAAAGATTTAACCAAAGCAGAACTGAAACAACTGGCTCAACTGCCTATTTGGGATATTATCCTGCATGGTCATGGCGTATATACAAGCGCCATCGGTAGTGCCATCGGTGGTATTCCGCCAGCAAAGGCTCAAGAGCTGCTGACTTTCCTTGATAACGAACTGCCTGTTGGCCTTTTATATATTGAATCATGCCATGCTGGAGGAAAAAATCTTAACCTATTAGAGTTTTACCAAACAATTAATGAAGAGAAGGATGCTTCACCCGTAGATCCCTTTTTTGCTTTGTTGGTGGAGCTGCAGTCTGATGAAACAATTAATGAAGAGAATGTTTTACGTAACCTTGATTACATTCTTATTGTTGGTTCAATTACCGATAAGACAACCTGGACTTTTTCTGGAGGACAATCCAATAAATTATTTTATCAACTCTATAGCGATGCAGCGCTCTTGCAAGGCAAAGGTAAATTACTCGATACTCTTCTGAATAATCTGAATTCTCTCTATCGCCATTCAGGCTCTCCGCATGGTAGCAGTAATATTCCTCAAGTCTGGTTGCCTGGTGGTCTGGGTTTTCAGACTTATCAGATCAACAATAAGGTCCAAATCATTGGAAATGTTAAGGCCCGCGTGCATGAGGAAGAAAAGCGTAACATTGTGCTATCTGATAGTTTGATGGCCGTCCTTGTTTATGCCAATCGCATTGAAGTACCCATTTTAGTAAAGCCACATGTTCTCAAAATAGAATCACGACAAGATCTACGTAATGAGTTTGTTGATTTGCGAGCTAAATGGATAAAGAACATTCCAAATGTAGCTGAGGCACTACTACTGGTGCAAAAACTACCTGAAAAACTTGAAAGCTATTCTGCACTTAAACCCATCCTTAGCAAAGACAGTGAGAATCGGATTGCTATAAAGGCACTGAATTTATTATATCCAGAATTTATTTCAATGTTACGAGGCAACTCCATACAATATTTCTCAAAGATTGTGTTGCGGCCACCTGAGGGTGAAGAAAAGGAGCTAACTGGAGTTATGCATTTTATACGAGATACTTTTTTTGATATTGGCGATCAGGCCACAACAAAAACATTTTTGATAGAAGAGTTAATAGGCAATAATGATATTTCAGCACTGCTTGAGTTAAGTAGGTTAAAAAATGGTGACGCCGACCCACATCCGCTTGAAAAGCAACTTGCAAACTCAATTGGCAAGAAAATCACTTTAGAGAAGGTAATCATTGAAACTAGTAAACATTATGCACAGTTAAGGTTTATCTTTGATGGCACAGCATGGTCTTTTGGCTTTGAACCTAAACAGCCAATCTTTTGGAACTTTGTACAAGACTTCCACGAAGAAACACATATTTTGCTTTGGAATGAATCGGTACAGAAAGTAACAAGACCAGAAAAAATTGTTCAAAAAACAATTAGCGAAATCTTAATCAAGGATGCACGGTGATCACACACTAAAAATTACGTAAAGTAAAACTCTAATGAATTTCTTGAATAAATAATGCCTGAAGGCGGAAATTGCTACTTTGGTCTAATAAGCGCTAACAAATCGATTTACAAATAAATGTGATGCCGATACTCTAAAACCCTATGTTACAATTAACTCATAAACAACTATTTCATACACTCAAAAAACAGCTTCCGGATAAGGCAGTCATTGTAGAGGCAGGATCTTTTACTGGTAAAGATACCAGGCAGTTGGCACAAGCATGGCCACAAGGGGCCATCTATGCATTTGAGCCTGATCCACGCATCTTCAAACTGCTTGAGAACAATACACAGCAGTATCAAAACATTCATCCATTTCAGTTAGCGCTGAGTAACAAAAGCGGCATCTCCTCTTTTTGGCCTTCAGAGCATCCAAAAAAGCCCGGTGTGCCATCACAAGCTGGCTCATTACTGCAACCTAAAGAGCGACTCAAATGGTCAAACATTATTTTTAAAGATCCCATATCAGTTACTGCAGTGACATTAGCAACTTGGGTAAAGCAACGCAAAATTGATCACATAGACTTTTTGTGGCTTGATCTGCAAGGATACGAACTCCCCGTTATGCAAGCAAGCAAAGATCTGATTAAACATATCTCATTCATCTACACCGAAGTACATTTTGTTGAAGCCTATGCAGGACAAGCGCAGTATCATGAACTGAAAAGCTGGCTTGAAGTTCAAGGCTTTACCATGATTGGCAAAGATTTCCAATATCCGTCAAGCTGGTTCTTTGGTAATGCTCTCTTTGCCAAGAATCACTTAAAGTAATCTATGGTCAAAAGCAATCCTTCATCAAGTGATACCTTTGGTTCCCAATTATAACGAGTCACTGATCAGATTTATACACGAACAATATTTTGGACGCACAGCTTCCGAAAGACATGATTGACATCCAAGGCACACACCGCAACAAAGTGGATCGGTTATACAGTTTTGATTACCCGATTTATATTCTGCAACCATCTGCACTGTATGGCTTCCGGTAGCAAGCGGTGCTGATGGTGTGAATTCCCAGGTATTTGCAGCAGCTTGCGTAATAACACGACCAGCCTCTTGCCCATCAATATAGACGGTAATATTTGCTGGGTTTTGTGCTGTACCACTAAAGGTTGGTTGTGGTGTGTTGCAATTACCTAGATTGGTTGGTTGAGTGATGGTTGGTTCAACAAGCACCTCATCATTGCCGTTTTCGTTGAGATACCGTGCAATCGCAAAATTAGCAGGACTAAAGTTATTCGTACCAACGGTTACGATTTTACCATCACATTGCAAAGCAACTGCCTCTGTCGTTGATAAATTAACACCAAAAGTTGTCGTTACAAATCCATTAGGAGGATTAAAACTTGCATCATCAATGGTACCATTAGTATTAAACCGTGCAAGCAATGCAGAATTATTTAGGAAGCCACTTACAACTATTTTTTGATTATTTTGTATGTTTAGTGCTAGACCATTATAACTTTGACCACTCATTGAGCTCGTAGGATAGACTGCCTTCCCGTCATTATTTCCAAATGTTGCATCAGGCAATCCATTTTTTGTAAATTTAGCAAGTGCAATCTGTACTGTTGTTTGGTTAGTTCTTGTTGTTCCAATAACAATAATACGCCCATCGGGTAAAACATCAACCCCACTTACACACTCATCATTATTATTGGTAAAGATCGCTTCAGCTACGCCACTTGATCCAAACGAGGTATCGAATGATCCATCACAGGCTATACGCACTACCTGAAAGCGTAAACGTTGGGCAATTTCTCCCACAAGCCCAACTCCCCCAACCAATATGTTTTCATCATCACCAATTGATTGCATAGCAACGGCAAACGCAAAACTCTCACGATTATCAGGGATCACAGCCTTATCATATATGCGTATTCCCGCACCGCTTGCAAAACTAGAGTCAAGAGTACCATCTGGATTCAGAACTGCCACAGCATAATACGGTCCGTCTCTAGGATCAGTGTTATTAGATGCCTGACCAACCACAACAATCCGCCCATCACGTTTGAGAGCAACAGCATATGCTATTGTTGGCTTCTGTCCACCATCAGGAAATGGCACTACTGTCATGCCATTGTTTCCAAACGATGTATCTAAACTACAATCTTGATTGAAACGTGCAACAACAAATCTTTGGTTGAATGAAGTTCCTACCGCTACCACCTTATTGTCAGGCTGTACTGCAAGACCATTAAGGCAATCATTTAGCCCAAAAAATGGAGCTAAACAGTTCATACAAGCCACTGACCCATCTGGCGATAAACCAAGTAACGCAAAACCTTCGAGTTGGTTTGATTTCTGAGTGCAAACACCACCTGCTACAATCGTACCATCATAACGTACGACACACGCATGTCCAAAGTCACTTTTATTAGGATCTACAGGATCTTGAAAATTAAATGTTACCGTACCATCATTATTTGGACCAAATGAATCATCCAACTGTCCATCAAAGGTATTAAGCAAACTGGAAATAAGCACTGCCATACAAATTTGTTTGTTCATGTCTCATCCTTTTTAAAAAACAGGTTTATATTCAAAGAAAAGCTTATAACTTTTATCAAAAAAAAGAAATGGCCGCAAAGTAGTACACTACTCTACGGCCATATAATATTTGTATGTTTGTTAACAAATAGGAAAATCAACACACAACGGGCAATATTTTGGACGCACAGCTTCAGAAATACATGATTGACATCCAAGGCATACACCGCAACAAAATGGATCGGTTATACAGTTTTGATTACCCGATTTATATTCTGCAACCATCTGCACTGTATGGCTTCCGGTAGCAAGCGGTGCTGGTGGTGTAAATTCCCAAGTATTTGCAGCACCTTGCGTAATGACATGCCCAGCCTCTTGCCCATCAATATAAACGGTAATATTTGCTGGATTTTGTGCCGCACCTCTGAAGATCGGTTGCAATGTATCGCAATTACCCAAATTAATTGGTTGTGTGATAGTCGGTTCGACTATTACTTCGTCATTGCCATTTTCATTTAGGTAACGCACCACTCCGATCTGATTTTGAAGACCAACAATGCCAAATGCAACAATCTTACCATCACACTGCAATGCAGTTCCCAGAAGTTCTGCATCATCCAAACTAGTTACAAAACCGTCAGGTGGATTAAACGTAGAAGTATCTAGCTGCCCATCCTCAGTAAACCTAATAATCAAAAACTCACCTGAACGATTACCCCCCACAATGATTTTTTGATCATTCTGTATATTGAGAGAAGCGACCGCTTGCACGTTGTCAAATGTCACCGTTCCACCCACACCGAATGATGTATCGAGCGTTCCATTATTTTGAAGCTGTGCAACTCTTAACTTACTGTCAAGATTACCACCTATAGCAACAATACGCCCATCCGGTCGAAGATCAACACCAATAGCACCCTCATTGATCATACCAAAGGGCACTTCTTCAACACCATTGAGGTTACTCCCAAAACTCTTATCTAAGTTACCATCTGGAGTAATACGTACAACCTGAAAGTGATTCCTTCCGTCATGACTACCCTGTCCAACTAAAACAATACTTCCATCCGCCTGAATAGCAACCCCAAAAGCAATACTGCCCTCTGTATTGATCGGAATAAAATCAGGACCATAAACCCTCCTTCCAGCACCATTAGCAAAACTAGAATCAAGACTACCATTCGGATTTAAAACTACCACCACATAAAAGGGTCCATTTCCTTGAGCATCTTGCGCAGTACCTACAACAACAATACGCCCATCTTGTGTAAGGGCAACTGCAAACGCTTGGTTTACAAGAGATCCAGAGAATGGTACTTCAATTATCCCCTCATTCCCAAAGCTCGTATCGAGAGTACAATCCTTGTTGTAACGACCAACAATAAAAGCCTGCCTAAAAGGCTGCATGATGATATGAATACCTACAGCAACTACCTTATTGTCTGGCTGAACGGCCGATCCCTCCCAAAAATCGTTTGAGTTCATAGATATAGGCTCCAAGCAGTTCATACATGCTTCAGATCCGTCAGCTAAAAAACTCACTAAAGCTAGACCCGTTTCACAGAGTCCAGCGGCAACAATCCTACCATCATGACGCACAACACCGCCGCCACATGCACTTTGAAAATTACTGGATGTAAAACTGAATAGCACTATGCCACCTGTGCCAAATGTATCATCAAGCTCACCATCAACTGCAAGAGCGAGTTGTCCTTGCATCAAAAAACAGGCAACGAGTATGCCTTTTATATAACTTTTCATTATAGAATCCTTTTCACCTAATGATTAAAATGCCATTGCGAGTTTGACCCATACTGCCCAATTATCAAGTGCATCGCAGTCGCGCCCCCATTCATATGAACCACCAAGACCAATCAATGCTGGAGAATCACACACGCAACCGTCATAACCAATTGCAGCATATATGGTATTGCTTAAAGCACCTGGTGTTGCACCTGAATTAAGATTCAGATCATTGCAGGTTATTGCAACAAACGATTCATCCGATGCAGGAACATTGCTACCGGTCACCGATTGGCAAATTTCAGCACAACTAGCAGATACTGGATTGATATTACAATCACCCACTAGATCATAAATACCAAAATTGCAGGGAAATTTGCAGAGTTCAACACGCTCTTTTGCACGCCACCAAAAATCATACCCAAGCTCAACATTCCACTGACAACGTTGATAATGCAATGCAAACCACCAATCAATCGTACTTCCTGGCGTTACAAACACATCTTGAGTGAGTATGTTGATGCCTGGCAATGAATTGGAGCGTGCACATGCTTGCACTACTTGTAGATACCGTGACCAATCACCATTTTTACACAGATCGAATGACCTTCTTTCACATGCACGTAATACATAGCGATATTTAAAATCGGTTAATAACGTTAATTCACTGTTATCACATACCCACAGAGTGTAATCCCCTATGATACCCGCACCAATGCTGCCATGGTCACTACCAACCATTGGCTCAAAAATAAACTCAGCATTACTGCTGTTACCGGTCGCTGCGATACCCACGATATATGGACTCAAATGATTGGTATCACAATAGAACCAATCATATCCAAACTTGATCTGCACATCATCAACACCCCGACTGGTCAATGAACAACATTTGGCAAACTTGCCATAGAGCAAATTACATTGATTGAGTGCTTCACATACATTGGTAACACCACAAGCAACCCCTGGGCCATTGTTTTCCTTCTCACAGAAATTAAGTTCATGTTTTGCTCGCATCGCCGCAAATGCAACACTTAACCAGCTATGGCAAAACACACGTGAAAGATCGAAGCGGAAATTAAAATAAGCACCTGCTACTGAACGTCTTGGACGAATAGTAACGCAAGAGTCAAAACTGCTGCCACCAGCAGCAATTAGATTAAGCCATAATGAACCAACATCCCCAGTGCCATCCTCCTTTACTGAAATATCACATTTTTTGCATGGCAAAAAGAACTCTGCGGCCTTTTTACCATCTGTTGATCGTTGATAAAAAGGAGAAACCTGCATGCTCCACCAAATACAATCATCCTCACAGAGCACATCATGATACCACCAATAGAGGCTTAAGTTGTGTTGAAACACGTTGTTCGGTGTTATTTCACGGGGTCTGAAAAAACTGTGTGAACCGCAATCATCTTTACATCCCTTGTTTGAGAGGCAATCACCACATTCTGTTCTGCATGGTGCCGATTGCACATTGCAACCAGAACTTAATCCACACGGATCGCATGGATTACATTGATTCCCACAATTAAGTCCATGTGTTACATGAACTACTGAAAGCATACTTATCACCATAACAAGATGCTTCATGAATCGTATCTTCATACGAACTCCTTTTTAATAAAATTGAATCTTCAGCTACTCACTTTGGCATAACATAACAACAAAACCACATGTAGTATTTAAAACATTACGCATCTATTTATTTACCATTACGTAAAATAGGCAGAACCAATAACATAAGATTTACCATCCTTTTCTACCGATTCAACATAGGCAAACTTATGCGCACCCTTCTGCCTAAAGCTTACCTGCCCAGGACCATTTTTAACCGTGTTTATAAATAAACGAATATATTCTTTACCATCATCATCTTTAACATTTATGAGATTTCTCCAGATAAGCCTATATTCATCACCATAGACAAAGCAGTAACCACTATAGTCTATAACAAATATCTCTAGATCCCCCCGAATAAACTTGCCATCTTTTTGAACAAACTCATGAAATGCAACTTGACGCGGCTGATCAACCAAATAATCTGATGCCGTTTTAACCAGTAAGATTGCACTCTCTCGTTTAGATATTGGATACAATCCACATGCCATCACATATGATTCAGTACCAAGATCAATCTTTTCAACATAACTCGACTTAAACAGATTGCGTATTTTATAATCAATCCAACCAGGCTCAACCTGTGCCTTCTTGATCATACTGCGCACATAAAATTTGCCATCCTGATCTTTAACGTCCCAATAGTTTCTACCCACTAAAGCTGGTTTTCCTCCATGAGCTAGGCACTCTCCTTCAAGTGAATAGATCGCCAAATACAGATCACCATATCTAAAATCATTCTCATATATGGTTGTTATAGCTTCAGTTGCTGCCGACAAACCATTTGCTTTCATAAACCTAAATCCTTTGCGCAGCAAATCGACCGCATGTTTGCGATCTGCATCAGGATAAAAACCACAGGCAATGAAATAATTTTTTCCCTTTTTATCAGTTACTTTTTCTGCATATGCACGTTTTGTAGCATTTTTCGAAATATAATCAATCCATATGCCTTGGGTACTCTCTTGAAGCTTTGCTACAATTTCTTGATTAATTTTTCTTCCTTTTGCATCAGAAGATTCCCAAGCACTACTGCCAATAAGACCTGGGCTATCACCTTGCGCTACAATCTCCCCTTCAAAATCAAGGGCATAGAGATAGAGATCACCTAATACAAACTGACCCATTGGGTAACTCATAACAGCAAAAACCTCATCGGAAGAGCGACCTATTTCAATTGCTTGATTAAACAAAGCAACAGCCCCTTTGACCAAACTTATTACTGAGTCTTTTTTTGAATGTGGATAGTAACCGGTTCCCACAACATAGAACTTGCCCTCGATCTCAACCTTTTTTGCATAGGCTATCTTTGTTGCATTACGCCAACCATACGTTAACCAACCACCGCCCTCTTGTGCTTTCTTGATCACTTCCTGTGCAATGGGAATGCCAAAGGAGTCACGCGAATCCCACAAATTTTCCCAAATAAGCTCCGGCTGCTGACCATGCGCAAAACAGATACCTTGCATGTCATACACAAAGAGGTAAAACTCTCCAAAAGTGAAATCAGAACTATGACTTATAGCGCTGAAGGCTTCATCTAAAGGATTACTTTTCATATATTCAATAGCACGATTAACCAGATCAATCGCATTCTTGTTCTTTGCTTCAATATTAGCTGTCGTTTCTGTATCGCCATTGCCTGCATCAACCTTTTTTTCTTGCTGAGGTAGAGTAACCGGAGGTGCAATCGAAGTTGATTGCTGCCGCACATGAAGAGAACCAAATGATACTATCCCAAAAAAAATCAAAATATTTTTTTGCCTCGTTTTCATAGTTTATCCTTACTAATTACGCCGACTGCCAGTGAAGCGTAACAAAAATAAAAAAAGGTTGATAAAATCAAGATAGAGCATTAAAGCACCAAGTAACGCTGCCTTATTTCGTGTTTGGTTATCACCAAGTAGACGTTGACCTAATGCTTTTAATTTTTGTGTATCTGCAGCCGTCAAGAGAGAAAAAATAACGACACCGACCATCGAAATAATATAATCAAACCAAAAACTCTGCAAAAAGAGATTAACCAACATGGAAAGAATAAGCCCCCAAAGCACCATGATTGAGACATTACGCACTTGCGTCAAATCTGCTCGGGTAAAATAGCCATATAAAGCCATCCCACCAAACATGCCTGAAGTCACTATAAAGGTTGAAGCTATTGAGGATAACGTAAACTCACGTAATATTAATGACATGGTAATACCAAGCGAAACAGCATAGACCATAAAGAGTATGATTGCGGTCATATAGTTCATCTTATGGATCATAGCACTCAACGCAACAACTAACCCTAACTGAGCAATGAAGATAAGAAGTAATAAAAACGGTTGCTCTTTTATACGATAGAAAAATGCTGGAGTCAGTGCAACATACCAAGCTGTCCCTGCAGTTACTGCCAATGCAAGACACATCCAACCATAGACCTTAGCCATAAAGTTGCTCTGTGCATATTCATATACATATCCTTGCTCTTGCAACATCCTCACTCCTTTTTTATTTTTTTTGATCATTCTGTTACTACCCTATAAAAGTGCATACAAATCTGCAACAGTTTAAACAGACATCCTGTCTGAAGTTGGCTGATCCATAAATCCATAAATCCATAAAAATAGATTCGCGATTATTTGAGGTATATGCTATAACTAAATGAATATTAACAGTATAGAAAATAGATTATTGTAAGGAGACACGCATGGCAGTTGCAATAACCAATGATAATTTCAAAACAGAAATTGAACAAGAACAAGGCCCAATCATCTTGGATATATTTGCCAGCTGGTGCGGTCCATGCCAACAGATGAAACCCATATTTGAAGAGCTTGAAAAAGAACTGGGTGAAGCTTATAAGTTTGCTGAACTCAATGTTGATGATGCTCGTGACATTTCAATTAAATATGGTGTTACTTCAGTACCAACCTTTATCTTTATTAAAGAGGGACAGATTAAAGGTAAGGAGACGGGGTATTTGAGTAAGGATGATCTTAAAGAGAAGATTGAGAGTTATTTGGGCTAGGTTTGCCCATACCCCACCTTTTAAAATAATATTTTTCCTTTTTTCTTCAGATATTCTTTTTCTTTTTTTCATTTCTTTTGCGCCCTTCCCGGGCAGGGGCAAGGAGGTCTTGTCACCTCCTTTGCAGGCCGGACACCAGCATGCTGCTGGACTGCCTTCCCGCTCGTTATACTAACCACACGCTCTTTAACCTGCTACGCAGATAAGAGCTTTGGGTTAGGGACGAGCTATCAGTCTATTTTCTTTTCTATATGTAAATTAAGCATAGCATAGTTGAGGCAATTGTACTGGCTAAGGCATCTCCTCTTGATCTTTTCGAGAAATTCACTATTATTAAATATATAGCATTGAGAATATAAAAAAATACCAAATGGAGGAACAATCATGAAAAAGATTATATTTACTTCTTTACTGCTTATAACACCCTTGTGCAAAGCGGCTGACTCCCAAGACATGAACGAAATCATTGCGGCCACAGACTGGGGGCTTATAGCACAAAGCGTAAGTTATTACAGTGAAATATACACAGCTCGCTTGTTTGGCTCACCTTGGCTCCGTCTCAACGGATACCAACTAAAAGCTATTCCTGAAGATCTTGACTTTCCTGAATTGTTGTACCTCTTCCTCAATAACAACCAGATTCAGGTTCTTCCTGCAGATCTTTATCTACCTCAGCTAGAGTTCCTCAGTCTCAATAACAACCAGATTCAGGTTCTTCCTGCAGATCTTCATCTACCTCAGTTAAGGAGACTCGAACTTAATAACAACCAGATTCAGGTTCTTCCTGCAGATCTTTATCTACCTCAGTTAAGGGGACTCGAACTTAATAACAACCTAATTCAAGCTATCCCCGGCAATCTTAACCTTCCTCATCTATATCGCCTCGAGCTCAACAACAACCAGATTCACTATATCGATCCAAATGTACTTGACCAGTTTCCACATTTACAGGAGCTTCGTTTAGAGCAGAACCACCTCCAGCAAGAGAACATCGATCAACTGCAAGGGTATGCTGAAGCTCACAACCTTAATATCGTTTTTGGCGAACAAAAGCCTATCCACAATATTAAGGGTGCTAAAAAATCATAAATGGATATAAAAATCATAAAAAGAACAATTATGAAAAAAATTATATTTACTTCTTTACTACTTATAACACCCCTTTGCAAAGCGGCTGACTATCAAGATGCAATGGAAGCTTTGGCAATCGGAATGACAAATCTTGCAAGCGGAGGCTTCTTTAAAGATGTAGCAAATGATGTAAATCTATACCTTTTGGGTTGTTACATCAACATGTTGCCAGACCTAGTGGAACTAGATTTCAGCGGACTCCAGCTTGCAGCCTTCCCTCATAACATTCGCCGTGATCTTACAGAAACGCTCAAACTCAACAATAACCGATTTGTCACTATCCCTTGCAATCTTAACCTTAACCTTCCTTATCTAGAAAGACTTGAACTCAACCACAACCAGGTTGTAGCCATTCCTGATAATCTTGAGCTTACTTATCTGCAAAGGCTCTCCCTCAACAACAACTATATTTCTTCTGTTAACCCTCAGATACTCAACCAATTTCCTGCGTTGCTCTATCTTGATCTAAACCAAAACCCACTCAACCAAAAAAATGTGGATGAACTCAGAGAGGCAGCACAACAAGCTAATCGAAACATTGAAGTTATTGCAGATGATATTGGTGATCAATATGCTCCCCCTGGCGCAGGTATAAAACCTGCTAAAAAATCATAAAAGGAACAATCATGAAAAAGATTATATTTACCTCTTTACTGCTTATAACACCCTTCTGCAAAGCGGCTGACCCCCAAAATGCAATGGCAGAGGTCCATCCAGACGCTTGGGTTAATATTGCAAATTATACAACTCAATACCTCAATATATACACAGCTCGTTTGTTTGGCTTAAACCACCTAGATCTCATCGGATACCAGCTTACAGCTATTCCTGAGGATCTTGACCTTCCTAATCTACAAGTACTCAATCTCAGCAATAACTTGATAGAAACTATTGCCAACCCTAACCTTCCCGACCTGTATCAGCTCTACCTCAACAACAACCATATTGAGTATGTTGATCATCTTGACCTTCCTAATCTACAAATGCTCAACCTCAGCAATAACCACATTGAGTATGTTGACCATCTTGATCTTCCTAACCTGATTGATCTCAGGCTCAGCAACAACCGAATAGAAACTATTACCAACCCTAACCTTCCTAATCTACAAGCACTCAACCTCAGCCACAACCAGATTGCAGCCATCCCTGACAATCTTAACTTTCCTAATCTGCGGAACCTTGACCTCAACAACAACCAGATTGAGTATGTTAACCCTCAGATATTCAACCAATTTCCTGAGTTACGCTATCTTGATTTAACCGAAAATTCACTCACTCAAGAGAATATAGATGAACTCAAAGTGGCAATACAACAAGCTAATCGAAACATTACATTATTTGCAACTGCTAATCCTTCCCCTGGTATACGTCTAAAACCTGCTAAAAAATCATAAAAGGAACAATCATAAAAAAGATTATATTTACTTCTTTACTGCTTATAACACCCTTGTGCAAAGCGGCTGACCCAGATGCAATGCAACATCATCTTGCAAACGTAAACGCAAACGTTTGGGTTAATATAGCAAATCGTGCAACTCAATACCTAGGTTATTACGGCTCTACATACAAAATATACACAGTCCGCTTGATTGGCTTATACTATCTAGACCTCAACGGATACCAGCTTACAGCTATTTCTGAGGATCTTGACCTTCCTCATCTGGAGTGCCTTCATCTCCACAACAACCAGATTGCAGCCATCCCTGGTAACCTTAACCTTCCTCAGCTGTGGTACCTTGATCTCAATAACAACCAGATTGCAGTCATCCCTGATAATCTTAACCTTCCTAACTTGCGAGTCCTCTGGCTCAACAACAACCAGATTGAAGCCATTCCTGACAATCTTAACCTTCCTAACTTGAGGCGGCTCTACCTCAATAACAACCAGATTGCAGCTATTCCTGACAATCTTAACCTTAACCTTCCTCATCTGGAGTCCCTCGAGCTCAATAACAACCAGATTGCAGCCATCCCTGACAATCTTAACCTTCCTAACTTGTGGCGGCTCGAGCTCAATAACAACCAGATTGCAGCCATCCCTGAACATCTTAACCTTCCTCACTTGTGGCGGCTCGAGCTCAATAACAACCAGATTCACTATATCGATCCAAATGTACTTGATCAGTTTCCAAATTTAAATCAGCTTCACTTAGAGCAGAACCACCTCCAACAAGATAACATCGATCAGTTGAAA
>SDBV01007909.1_pt1 | contig 14419 bp, 13 predicted proteins | sample 2277081 | NCBI WGS metagenome assembly SDBV01 (sample SAMN10402039, study PRJNA504765) | marine sediment metagenome | isolation source: marine sediment core GS10_PC15, 223 cmbsf | place: Arctic Ocean: Southern Knipovich Ridge | collected 2010
GGCCCACCCGTGTCCGTAGCAGTCGCACTTGACAACGGCGCATACTTTCACGTCCGGTGCAAGGCACCGGCGCAGGGCTGAGACGTTGGTGCGAATCGCCGAGACTGAGATTTCCGCCTTCAGGTAGTGCATGCTGTTGTCTTTCACCGCCGGCTGCCGGGACAGTATTCAATCGCTTCACTTCGGTATCGGATACCAAAATGAATGATTTCCAACCCCAAGTCAATTCGGTTATTCTGATATACTGACGAATTTGGCGACGCTCCTGTCCGGGGCGTGTTAAAACCCCCGTGGAGGGGTTTATATATACTGGTTGTAATTCAAGGCAAGAGGATGAATCGAAACGTAGCAATTATGGGCGCCACCGGCGCGGTCGGGGCGGAGTTTCTCAGGCTTCTGGAAGAACGCGACTTTCCCATGGACGCCCTGAAGCTGCTGGCCTCACAGCGCAGCGCGGGCAAGAAGCTGACTTTTCGCGGGGAAGAACTGCCCGTCGAACTGCTTGGGGAAGATTCCTTCGAGGGCGTGGACCTTGTCCTGGCGTCGGCGGGTGGGGGCATCTCCAGGCAATTCGCGCCGCTGGCTGTGCGAGCCGGGGCCGTCGTCGTGGACAACACCTCCGCGTTTCGCATGGACTCCGACGTCCCGCTCGTGATCCCGGAAATAAACCCTGAGGACATCAACAACCACAAAGGCATCATCGCCAATCCGAACTGCTCGACGATCATAATGAACGTCCCGGTCCACCCGCTACACAAGGTCAACCCGATCCGCCGGATCATCGTCAGCACTTACCAGGCCGCCAGCGGCGCCGGGGCAGCGGCGATGGAGGAACTCAAAACCGGCGCGCGGGCCATGCTTGCGGACGAACCCTTCACCCCGAAGGTGTTGCCTTACCCCGCGGCGTTCAACGTATTCAGCCATAACTCGAAGATCGGCCCCGAAGGGTACAACGAAGAAGAAATGAAGATGGTCTTGGAGACCCGCAAAATCTTTCATTGTGAGGACATTTGCATCGCGGCCACGTGCGTCCGCGTCCCGGTGCTGCGCGCCCACTGCGAGTCGATCAACCTCCAGTTCACCAACCCCATCACCGAGGACAAAGCCCGCGAGATTCTCGCAGCCGCCCCGGGAATCAAAATCGTGGACGATCGCCGCAAAAACTACTTCCCCATGCCGCTGGACGCCTCGGGTCGGGACGAGGTCCTCGTGGGGCGCATCCGACAGGACATCTCCCAGCCCGACGGGCGAGGGATCGAAATGTTCGTCTGCGGCGACCAGATTCGCAAAGGCGCAGCCCTCAACGCAGTCCAGATCGCGGAAATGCTGTAAAATTCCGCGTGCAAACAAGCCTGCCGGCAGGCAGGACAAATACTCTCCGTTAGTTTCTGGCGATTCTTCCCTCTGTTCTCTACTCCTCTATGATGAACGTAAGTGTGTTGGAAACCAACTTGCCCTTCAACACCTTATACGTCTCGCCAAAATTTGTGGCCGTTCCACCCTTGCAAATCACGGTGAAGCGAGCCGTATGCTCTCCCGGAGATAGCTTGAGCCCTTCGGGTAAGTATATAGGTATGCTTTCAAATCCACCCTTGCCCGTCCGATCTATAAGCTCAAGCTCAGGTACTTTGACAGACGGAAAAGAAATAGGCTTACCGTCGATCTCCAAAATAGTGTTTTCACCCAGGAGGGAAGCGCCCTGCTTCGATACCCTTCCAGGCAAGAAGAAAGCCAGAGGTGTGCTAGACTCCGATTCTATCTCGATAGTGAAGCAAAGCCTCTCGTTTTTTTTCCATATTTTGCAGTAGTCGGTCAAGCGGATACTCAACCCTTCCAACGGTGGCCCGTATGGAATTTTCTTGGCTTTGGCATGCCTGGCTTTGATGCCTGGCCGGGCCTCTAATAATTCTTTGTAGAACCGCGATTTATTCATGCGCCCGCTACGTATCAGCGAAGCATAGCGGTCCAGCGAAGAACACGCCGGCCGAAACCCTCCAAGCCCGATGTACCAGACGAAGTATTCAAAGGGGTCCATTTCGGAAGATCCCGACGCATTCGGGTTAATAGCACCGATCGACATGTACCACTTGCCGTCGATTTTCCTGGTACGAAACGTCACGCTTTCGCCGACAGAAGCAACGGCCATGTCGCCACTATGCTCAAAAGGAACTCTGCTCCAATCGATCGGGTCATCTCCAGGGATTCCCCACTTCAAAAACTCCATGGGGCTCTCAACTCCAACCAGGAAGTCCTCCGCGGCATCTACGCCATACTTGTCCTCTATCAACTGTGCCAAAGAGGACGCTTTCAACCAGAAACGCTGTGCTTCTACGAGGAGTTTGTCGTAGGTAGCTTGTCGGGACGGTTCCATGCACTCCAGCATTGTTGCGAAATCTCTCGCATCCAGTGCCCCGTAGAAGCATGCCGCCAATGTCTGAGGTGAGCTTCGATCTACTTGAACAGGTTCCGGACTGCGAACTGTCTGGCAACCAGTAGCGAACAAGAAAAGCATAGCAGCGATAGTGACGTGCATCAGAGGTAAATTTTTCATGTGTTTCTCCTCATGGTCCTGAACGCGATGGTACTCAGCCGCACTTACGTTTCAAGCTCCTGTGCAAAAAAGTACTTGCACAGAAGCTGGTTGAATATAGCGAAGATTGAACTGGGCGTTTTGAGTCGTCAGTGTGTACCATTATTACCCATCGATTTGCATTTCGCTGCAAGGCCGATTTTACAGCTTTCCAAATGCCGGGCCAAACGGTAGTTTTTACCACATGAACGAAGAGACGCCACACAGAAACTTGAAGCTGGTGATCGCTTACAACGGCGCGGGGTATCACGGGTGGCAGAGGCAGGCGGGTGGGGTCGACACCGTCCAGGAGCGGATCGAGTACACCGCGGGGCGGGTGGTGCGGCATCCGGTAACCGTGCGCGGCGCGGGGCGGACCGACGCCGGCGTCCACGCCGAAGGGCAGGTCGCAAACTTCCACACAACGAACATGACGGTTCCCCTTGTCGGGATGCGAAGGGCGATGAACTCGCGGTTACCGAAAGACATCGCCGTCCGCTCGATCAACGTCGTCCCGGACGAGTTCGACGCCTCCCGATCGGCGGTGGGCAAGACCTATCGCTACCGCATTCATCTTGCCCCACATCGGCCGGTGCACCTGGCGGGGCTGGTGTATCATTACTGGCGGGCCTTGGAAATCGAGCCCATGCAGGCAGCGGCGGGGGGGTTGGTAGGGCAGCACGACTTCCGCGGGTTCGCATCTTCGGGCGAGGAGCGTGAGACCACCGTACGCACTATCTATCGCTGCGAGGTATGCGAGCTGGACGGGGAAATCCAGGTTACCGTTCAAGGTGGCGGGTTTTTATATCACATGGTGCGGAACATCGTCGGAACGCTCATCGAGGTCGGCCGCGGGCATTGGACACCCGACCGAATTGAAAAAATCCTCGCCTCCTGTGACCGCCGCGACGCCGGACCAACCGCGCCGCCAGATGGACTCTACATGCTCTGCGTCCACTACCGCCCCGAAGAGTTGCAAGTTTGTAGGCTGGGTTGAGCGGTCTCGCTCAACCCATCTTTCTTACTCTTGCTAGCCGCGAACGCCTAAGTGAGCGGTTCTTCGCAACACAAAAACGACGATTCTTTGTCCCATGACTTTGACGCATGGGTACAAGACATGCCTTTCCCCGAAGCGGAAAGGCATGTCTCGTCTCTCATAAACGTCCAGGGACTCACAAAGAACACGGCTTGACAAGCAAGCCGTGCCACCCGCGGATCACATTTGTAGGTATACAGGTTCCCCTAACGAGCATCGACAATCCGCTCATCAATATAGCGGATCATGGAGTAGCAAACGGGCTGAAAATGCTTCAACCAGAACCGAGACCCCGGGATGTTCTGCGGTTCGAAGTCTACGGAGCATCTCTCGTAACCTGCAGACCGCGCCCAAGCGACAGCGCGGTCAAGCAATATGGTTCCAATGCCTCGGCCATGATAGTCTGGTTTCGTTATGCCCGCCTTGATACTGGCTGTCTTCGGGTCATTAATAATGAAGGCAGCAATTGGATTACCCGGCTGAATGTGAATGTATCCTACCGGAACTTGTCCGTCATATGCTAACCATGATGGGCGCTTCGGATCAGTCAATCGCTGCTCGATTTTCTGTCTGTCCGGGACACCGCCGTCACAGAAAAAGATGGGCGCCGCAGCCATGTGCGTCTCAAGGGCGCTCAGTAGATTCATTACGGCATCGGTGTCTTCGATCCCTGACTGGCGTACCTCATGAGCTGAGGGACCGTGTGCCACCGGGCTTAGGTCGCGCATGGCGTCCCCAGCCATCATTCCGAACTCTGTCCAGAAGAATGCGTCCAAGACTTCTTGCTGGTCTGCCAGCGCCGTTATCAGATGTACCAAACACCCGTCATCGACCCAGCGGCGCGCAATGTGAGCATACATGGCGCGGTAGATATCACGACGGCCTTTGGGGTCAGCGGCGTGGGCCCACTCCGGGCTGTAGATGGTTCGCTTGCCCCTGAACGATGAGAGAACCTGTCCCATCATGAATCCGACGACCTGTCCCTTTCGAATAGCAACAACACCGGGTGTCTTTACTGCAAATCCTTGAAGCTTAGGCAGTATCGAACCAGCGTTCTCATGGCGGGGAGGCATAGAGGGCACGCGCAGGCGTAAGGTGCGATACCCGGCCGTGAACAGTTCAGCCGCCTCTGAAAAGTGCTCCTCGGTCAGTGGGTTTACTTCGTATTTGCCTTCCCGTGTCGCATACGTTGTGATCTTCATATCAAGTCTCCCTTCATTGACCGTACTCAGCAGAGCATGAACGGGATAGGCCAGTTGCAGAAACCCGGTAGGCGCCGGCTTGAATCGAGTGCATCAATGACCGGGTAAAGCACACCTTCCCGCAATTCAATCGCCATCGCAGCGGCGCTGCGCTTTGCTTCGGCTATGGCCCATTCAGGTTCAAGAACCTCCCGCGCCAGCCAGCCGGAAGGATGATGTTCCAGTGATGTCGGCTTGACGGTTGTGATGACTTCACGGGCCAGCGCAGGGTCGTCGGCAATGAGCAACTTCAGCTTTGCACCGTCAACGGAACGGAGCGTATAGCCGGCCCGTAGGCCATCCTCCGTGCGCCAAACCACGGCGTTCGTGCCCGGGAATGTCCATTCCGCCAAGTTGCTTCCACGCAGCCAAGCGAAGTCTACGTCCGCCCACTGTGCGGTATATCGTTCGACGAGCCACGGAATGTCCGCCGGCCGAACCGGCCAGGGGATTAGCTTCTGCGAAGGCGGTGGAAGCTTCTCGACGTCGATCATTACCTTGGCGAACCCGAAGCATTCTTTGTATCCAAAACGCGGGTAATACGACGAATGCCCGTTGAGGAACGCCACGGCGAATCCCTCGCGTCGGCCGAGCTCGTGGCCGCGATGCAGTATGGCCCCGCCTATGCCTTGTTTCTGATGGCTGGGGATTACAGCTACGGGCCCGACGGCGAGTGCGGGCACAGTCTTGCCTAGCAGGCGGATGTTGGCCGGCGTGAACAGTGCATGACCGACCAACTGATCGCCATTCCAGGCAGTGATGGAAAATCGTCGGTCAAACGTCGGGATGATTTGGCGGACGAGCTGCACCAAGTAAGCTTCATCCATTGACCGAAAGGCTTGGCAGTTGACCACGTCAATGGCTTCTTCGTCGCCGGGCTTTTCGCTTCGTATCTTAATGCTCATTCAGTGGCTCCTTGTTCATTCGCTCAACAGCCGCCGCACGGGCCCGCTCGTTGGGAACGGGCCCACACGACTTTCTGGCTGGTTCCAAGAATTACTTCTCCGCAGAAATCGAATGCTCCCACTGACCAGGAGGAACACTTTGTGGGGCTTCCATGGTAATGATAACCTCGACTAGCGGCCGGAAGTACGCATCCACCGCTTCGATATCCCGAGGAGTTTCGGATGGTGTCAGGTGGTCGAAGAGGCAGCCTGCAAACCACCCGCCGTCATAAGTCGCTCGAACCTTACGGAACCCGGTCCCTTTGATCCACGCCAACCATGTGGCGCACGATGGATGTTGCGTTGTCCATTGTGCGGCTTCGACGACGTGCGGAGCGAGTTCTTCCAGTACGTCCGGGGTCAATCCGCCCATCGATACCTCTTGGGCGTATTCGGCGAACAGCGTTCTGACGCCGTCGTCCGATAAATTCGTCGCCAAACCGATGTGATGGACAAGCTCTTCGTCGGGGTGGCGGTCAAAGACAATCAGACGCGCTCGCTCCTGATCAATCCATAGTCCCCCCAGCTCCCGTTCTCGCCCGTCCCGGTAACGTCCGAGCGATTCGTAATCCAATCGCACACGCCCGCCGCAGCGGAGGACCCGATACAACTCGGTCAGTGTGGCCTTCGGGTCGGGAGTCTGCTCGATGGACGAGGCTGCTACGACGGCGTCGAATGATTCATCCTCGAACGGTAGGGGCTTACCCGGCTCGACATGCACGAAGTCGACATTGGTGACTCCGAGGCGCTCAGCATTTTGTGTGCATATCTCCGTGCGGCGCTTTGACCCGTCGACACCGACGATCTGTTCGACCATCGGCGCTATCAGCAGTGACGGCCAACCGTCTCCCGGGCCAAAGTCCAGTACCCGCCCACCGCCGGCGTGCAAAGCGAAGTCCAGAATCTGACCGCGGTCAACGAAATGACCCCGCTTCGTGGGATCGAACGGCTGGTAGATGACCGCCAGAGATCGGCCGGATTGCGATTCGGTCTGATCGTAGATGAACTCCACGGGGCTCGATTGCTTCAAGTCTAGGTTGTCCCGTATCCAGCGGATCGCCTCGCCCGCTGGATCGGCCTTCTTATTGCTATGCATAGTGCATGATCTCCAAAGATTAGGTTCATGATTTGAGTCTTCATCCGGTTTGCGATCAGTATCCGCTTCATAATTGATCTCCCTTCAAACTTGGTGCAGATTTTCTGCACGCTGATTTCTTCGAATGGAAACGGGCTCGCTTTGGCGTCACGCCATTGAGAAATGCGACAACGGGGAAAGAACCGGCCGCTCCGGTAAGGAACGGCCGAGAAATGGTCAGCGTTCTATGTACTCAGAACGGGTTTCTCAGATCCGTACCCACTGGAGGCGTGACATTCCGGCGATTTGTTCGATTCTCGCAGTCATCTTATGCCTCCTTCCCGCGGCCGTGCCGCTTGGGGGTGATCTTCAATATTGCCTGATATGACAAATATTCTAACCCCCCGGCCGGACAGGTCAAGAAAGAAAACGCCGCCATGCAAGGATTTCGTGGCAAGGAGGCACATATGCGTCAGGGCTATTCCTTCCTCGCCTTGATCGAGAACATCAACGGAATGCTGTCGGGAGCCGCATCATATCGCCACAAACCGTCCTCATGTTGCGTCAGGAACGGTCTATGGGGATACATGCAATATGGTAATTCGTGAAGATACTCAATACGAAGGCCTGCCCCAAGCAGCGAATTGATGAAATCGCCTATACTGTGTGTCCATTCGTGGGTAATGCGGGTGACGCCGGGTTCCGCTCCTGCATAAGAGCCGGTAACTTCTTCACGGATTGGATCGACTGAGTGAAAATAGGGGTAGTGGACGATCGGCGTATCCGCGTCGGCGAAGATATCCGCAAACGGATGGAATTCATGAATATAGAACGTTCCCCCTCGTTTGAGGAAATGGGCGGTTGTCTCGGCCCATTTTTTTAGGTCCGGCAGCCAGACTGTGACACCTCGTGAGGTGTAGACGATGTCGAACTGGCCTGACAAGTGCTCCGGAAGATCGTATACGTTGCAGCAGATAAACTCAGCCGGAATGTTCAGTTCCGCCGACAGCGACATGGCCAGCGCGACTGCCTTTGGCGAAAAGTCCACGCCGGTTACTTCCGCGCCCAGCCGTGCCCACGACATTGTGTCCAACCCAAAATGACACTGAAGATGCAGCAGGCTCTTGCCCGAAACGTCACCAAGTTCTTCCCGTTCGATGTCCTGCAGCGTGCACTTCCCGCGTTTGAAGCCCTTGACATCGTAGAATTTGGATGTCTTGTGCAATTCAGTCCATGCATCCCACAGTTCCTTGTTGGCTTTCAGAAATTCATTCATTTCAAATACTCATATTACTCGTTAGCAGTTTGTTGATCCACCTCACAGCTAATTTCCATCCAATAGAAGCGGACCATCCACTTGTCGCGGTCGGGCCTGAGGTTCGGCAGCAGTGGCGCCCACTTGGGATCGGCGGGGTCTATCGGCTCGCCTTTGTTCTCCCGCCAGAATTCATCGTCGTCCCGCAGCATCCCACATTTCTCGTAACATCGAACGGCACGTTCGTTTGTCGCCGCCACGTCGAGGCGTACGCTTCGGATGCCACTGTTCAGTGCAGCCTCCAGAAGCAGTGCAAGCGTCTCGCTACCGTAACCCTGTTCGCACAGGTCCGGACGAATGCGGATGCCCATGTTGCCGACTGCGGCCTTGCTCCAATCTATACGGGCAAACGCATGAACACCGATGATCTCACCGCTTGCCGACAGGACGACCGAATACTGACAGCGGTCCGGGGCGTCGATCCGCTCCCACCAATATCGGCCGTCCTCAGATCGTGCCAAGTCATCGATCATATTGGCCCAATCGTGCGGCCAGGAATACTCCGGCCAAGCGGCGATCTGTGGCAAGTCTTCCGGGACAGCCCGACGGACAATTGTCCGCTCAGTGACTATTTTTTTCGGTAGATGATCCTTGGTCAGCATGCTTGCAACCCGTAGGCTGGGTTGAGTGGTCTCGCTCAACCCACCTTTCTTACTCTTGCTAGCCGCGAACGCCTAAGTGAGCGGTTCTTCGCAACACAAAAACGACGATACTTTTTCCCATGACTTTGACGCGTGGGTACAAGACATACCTTTCCGCTTCGCGGAACCTGCCTGCCGGTAGGCAAGTAGGCACCCCACCCGCTAGCATTGTTACAGCTCCAAATACCAAATCAGCATTGCTTCATGCGCGAAGCGTGCGTCATGGGCGTAGCCATAGCGGTCTATCGATCCGAGCCGACAGCCGCATGAAGCGTAGAAGCGGCAGGCTGGTACGTTATTGTTCTGCGTCTCGATCTTGAGTTGCTTGCAGCCTTGCTTGCGGGCCCATTCGACGGCCTGATTGAGCAAACGCGAGCCAAGCCCCTGTCTCTTATAGTCAGGATGCACACGAATATCCCACAGCACAGCCAGGTCGTCTCGGCCCTGAAGCATATTCACTTTCGGGGTGCGAAAAGCGAGGGTTGCACCGCCAACGGCTTTGTCGCCGTCAAAGGCCATAAGAAAGAGCCAGTTTGACACGTCGAAACGGCTTGTCCAACTGGAAACGTTTTCCTCTGGATCTTCGTCATGGTCTTTGACGTATGGCTGATCGAACGGCGTTTCCGTGAGCGTCAGCCCGCCGAACCCACCGTCAATCTCATCGACGCGAAAGATCGACTCCACCCGATGTCTCATGGGAATCTCACCGTACTGCTCAAGCGAATCCGCCCCGACTTGTCTGATCTCAATTGCCATGCTTCTCCCTTTCGCCTTTCAAGCGCGTAGGCTGGGTTGAGCGGTCTCGCTCAACCCACCTTTTTTTCATAGTCCCTGTTTACCTTTCCATGCGCGATACGTGCTGCCACATATCGGTGTTGCGGCCGAGCTTTTCCTTGACGGGTTCGGAGGCCTTGGTCAGGGCGGCGAGGGTCGCGGGGTCGAGGTCCAGTTCCGCGGCCTTTGCGTTTTCGGCGGCCTGGGCGGCGTTGCGTCCTCCGACGATCACACTGGTTACGCCCTCCTGCGCCAACAGCCAAGCCAGCGAAACCCGGCCCATCGGCTGGGCTAATCCATCACAGATGCGACGTATCTCCGCCAGGGCGGCGAAGACCTCTTCTTCGCAGCCGCCTTCACCGTGACGCGAATATTCGCGATCGCCGCTGAACAGCCTCGTGCGGGCACGCTCGGGGGGTACGTCGTCGGGTGAGGGGAACTTGCCCGTCAGGAGACCCTGCGACAGCGAACTGTAACAGAGAATGCTCATCTGCTGCTCGACGCACATCGGCTTCAGATCGTGCTCGATGGGCCTGAACAGCAGGTTGTAGGCCAATTGGTTGCTTTGGATCCGGCCGATCGAGGCCAATTCCCGCAGGTAGCTGACCCCGAAGTTCGAGACGCCAACGGCGCGGATTTTCCCCCCCGATCTGAGCTCCTCCATCCCACCAAGCGTTTCGGCGAGGGGTATGTCACGCGACGGCCAGTGAATCTGGTACAGGTCGATGTAGTCCGTACCCAACCGGCGCAACGACCTCTCACAGGCAGCGCGGATGTCTTTCGGGCTGGGTCGCCCGGAGGAGACCTTTGTGGCGATGATCACGTCCTTGCGAACGTCCGCAACTGCCCGCCCGAGGATCTCCTCCGACTCGCCGCCGCCGTAAACCTCGGCCGCGTCAAAAAAGTTCACCCCCGCCTCCAGCGAGGCATCAATGGCGGCGAGAGAATCGCCCGGCGCATTGGGGCCCCAGGTCCAGTCCTTGCTCACAAGCGACCAGCAGCCCTGACACACAGCCGATACTTTGATATCCGTTCCGCCCAACTTGCGGTATTTCATCGTTTTCTCCAAGGGTGGGAAAGATTCGCATAATATCGCCGTTCTCCATCGGTTGCAAATCCCCTCGGCCGACAGGATAAAATTGCCCCTCAAGAAATGCCCTCCGGGGACTTGCATGAGGTGCGGGGAAGGCGTATAAGGACCAATCTGGAAGCAGTGAATTCCGTGGATACCCAGTACGTTGTAATCAAGCAAGGGAAGGAACGGGACATGAAGGTTATCGCACAAACGGCGGGATTGCAGGAGGCGTTGACGCTGGTCGGGGGCATCGTTGCATCGCGCACGCCAAAACCCGTGCTGCAATGTCTCAAGCTTATCGCCGCAGAGGATACGCTGACACTGATGGGAACCGATCTGGAGGTGGGAGCCCGCTATCAGATCACGGCGGTGAAGGTCGAGGAGCCCGGGGAGGCGCTGGTCCCGGCGGACCGTCTGACGGGGATCGTCCGCGAATCCTCCGGCGATGAGAGCCTGACTATCGAGACCGACAAAGAAACCTGCCACGTCAAGGGCGCCGGGAGTCATTTCAAGGTGCTCGGGTATGATCCGAGCGAGTACCCCGCCGTGGCGGAGTTTCCGGACAAGGCGGACTTCCAGGTACCCTCGGCCGTGCTATCGAACATGATCGGCAAGACGCTGTTCGCCACCGCCAGGGCGCACAGTCATTACGCCATCTCCGGGGTGCTCTGGGAGACATCGGGCAAGAAGCTGCAACTGGTGGCCACGGACGGGCATAGACTTGCCCAGACAAAGGGCTCCCTCCCCAAGGCAGCGTCCGGGAGCACCGCAGCGATAGTACCGGTTAAGCTGATGGGCCTCATCCAGCGGCTCAGCACCGAGACCGACGAGATGATCGAGGTCAAGATCGACGAGAACCAGATACTCCTCCGCACCTCCCGGGCGACGCTTCTCAGTTCGCTGGTGCAGGGTAACTTCCCGAAATACGCCGACGTAATCCCCAAGGAATGCACCCGCAAGGCGACGATCAACACCGCCGAGTTCGAGCACCGCATTCGCCAGGCTGCTCTGCTGACCAACGAAGAATCCCGCGGCGTGAAGCTCAATTTTCAGCCCAAGGTTGTTACGCTCACCAGCCGGGCGCCCGAAACCGGCGAGGCCGAGATCCAGTGCCCCATCACCCTGGACGGTGAGCCGGTGGAGATCGGTTTTAACCCATCCTTCATGATCGACGCGCTGCGAGTCGCGGACGTCGACGAAATTACACTGGAAATGAACGCGTCCAACAAGCCCGCCGTCCTCAAGGCCGGGACCGATTTCCTGTACGTGCTCATGCCGGTCGACCTGGGCTAGCCCGTCGGAGGTAATTTCTGATCGGATAATGTTTTCTTGTTGACGTGTCCGATAAGAAGGATATCCTTGTCGGTTCGTTACGGGTCGTCTGGTTGTGGTTTAAGGCGGCCTGGTGACTGAAGACATCGGTCCTGTTTCATGACGGGAGCAAGGTCATGGATGACACGCAACTTCGCACGATCTGGCAGCAGCGCCAGTATGGGCGCCGCATATCCCCCCTTTCGGAATCTCTCGGCGTTCTGATGAAGCATCAGCTCAAGCGGCGGGTCAGGCAACTGAGCGAACTGGCGTGTATCTGGGACGACGTTATCCCCGCCCCAATCCAGGATCACACCGCCATGGAAAGTTTTCGGAGCGGTGTGTTAACGGTTCTGGTTGACTCCGCTTCACACCGATTCCACCTTCAGAACCTGCTGAGAGGCGGGGCCACAAAGGCAATTCAGCAGCGATTCAGCGGCGCGCTGAACAAGATTCGCCTCGTACCGGGGCAGTTCTACTCCATCGACCTCGAAACCGGCCAGAAGCGATATCAGTTTTGACACGCGGGCGCAAAGACGCAACACTGCCTTCGGGGGCAATCAAAACTCACGAAATTTATGTGCGTCTCCGCGTTGCGGGGCTCCTGCCCCGCAACGGCCCCGAAAATGCAGGTGAATCATGGCAGAGCAGGTGCTCCACTATGCGACGAATCAAACCTAAAATGTTGTAGTACTCTGTATCAGGCAAAATGATGGATTTTGTCACCCTGAGCGTAGCGCAGCCCACCGGGCAAGCGCAGCCAAAGGGTCTCCTCCCGCCCGAGTAAGTGAGATTCTTCGACTGCGCCCTCCGGGCTTCGCTCAGAATGACAACTTACTCATTATTTTGCCTGTTACAGAATGCTAGAGATTTTCCAGCATGTGGCCAAGCTTATCTCGCTTCGTTTGAAGGTAGTCGCGATTGCCATCGTGTGCGGGTATCTCCAGCGGTACGCGCTCGGTGATTTGCAGCCCGAAGCCCTCCAGGCCATAAATCTTGCGTGGATTATTGGTCATCAGCCTCAGCTTCTGCAATCCCAGATCGCGGAGGATCTGGCTGCCAACGCCATAGTCGCGTCGGTCGGCCTCGAAGCCCAAATGCACGTTGGCCGCGACCGTATCCATGCCCTTCTCGATCTGGAGCTTATAGGCCCGCAACTTGTTGACCAGCCCGATCCCTCGCCCCTCCTGCCGAACGTAGACGACCGCGCCTTTGCCCTCCTCGACAACCGCGTGCATGGCGGCCTTCAGCTGCGCCCCGCAGTCGCAGCGCAGCGAATCAAACACGTCGCCGGTCAGACATTCGCTGTGCACGCGTACCAGCACCGGTTCGGTGTGAATAACGGGCTGATTATTCCCGTCGAGTTCGCCCACCCCGCCGTAGCAGAGGGCAATGTGAGGCTCGGGATCAACGACGGATTTATAGGCGATCAGGCGGAAGAGGCCTTCTTCGGTGGGCAGGTCTATCTCCACCTCGCGCTGCACGAGCTTTTCCGACCGCAGTCGATACCGGATCACATCCGCCACGAAACACATCTTCAGGTCATGCTTCCGACAGAAGACATCGAGGTCCTTTTTTCGGGCCATCGTCCCGTCGTCCTTCATGATCTCGCAGATAACACCCATGGGGCACAAACCGGCCAGGCGGGTAAGATCCACACTGCCCTCGGTCTGCCCCGCTCGCACGAGGGTTCCCCCCTCGACGGCCCGCAGGGGAAACATGTGCCCTGGGCGGACCAGGTCGCTGGGACGGGCGTCGTCGCGGCAGGCGACCTCGACTGTCCGAGCGCGGTCCGCCGCCGAGATCCCGGTCGTCACGCCCGTCGCCGCGTCCACCGTCACCGTAAACGCCGTCCCGTGCAACGCCGTGTTCTCGCTGACCTGCGGATGCAAGGCCAACTGATCCGCACGCTCGTTGGACATCGGCATGCAGATCATGCCCCGCCCATGCTTCGCCATGAAATTGATGATCTCGGGGGTAACCTTCTCCGCCGCGCAAACCAGGTCGCCTTCGTTCTCGCGCGATTCGTCATCCACCAGAACGATTATGCGCCCTTCGCGTAATTCCTTCAGAATATCCTCAATTGAATCCACTATCATCCGTTCGGTGACGTATTTCGAGGTTTACAATTTTCCACGAAAATCATTTTCCCCCGGGATACACAAAAATATACTATATCAGGGGTCTGTAAACTATTGTTTTTTTGTTCACCCGGAGGTGTGAGATGAATGAGCGGCCGCCCGTTCGTGCAGGGATGTTCTATGAGAAATCTCCCGACGCCTGTCGGAAACACGCCACGGAGCTGATCGAGTCGGTACGCCTGCCCGACGACCTCCCGGAGAGGCTCTACGGCGGACTGGTGCCCCACGCCGGATGGGTGTACTCGGGGGCGTTGGCGGGAATGACCTTCAAGGCCCTGCTGGGACGGACCAAAACCG
>SDBV01007910.1_pt1 | contig 14419 bp, 9 predicted proteins | sample 2277081 | NCBI WGS metagenome assembly SDBV01 (sample SAMN10402039, study PRJNA504765) | marine sediment metagenome | isolation source: marine sediment core GS10_PC15, 223 cmbsf | place: Arctic Ocean: Southern Knipovich Ridge | collected 2010
ATCGTACAGCGCCGCAAATAAAAAGAGTGTCATTGATAAGGCCCGCTGCTACGGCTGCGGCATATGCCGTTCACTCTGCCCAGCAAACGCGATAGGACTCCAAGACAGAAAATGGAATTAAAAACTATCATTGCGCCGAGTCCCGAACGTATCCTCGGATACAAAATTAAAAAATACGGCATCCTCCCAAAACTACTCTCGTAGATTAACTACAAAATTGTAGGCGATAGAGTGCATTACTACATTATTGTAGCATTATCTCTTGCCTGTGGTTACAACTCCAATTGTTATAACTCATTTTTTAATAAGTGGTTACATCATATCTGGCGATATATTTACGTCTTTGGCACGGGGATTGCTTAAGTACAATAAAGGTTTTATGAAGAATTACTGTTTGCAATGAAAGGTGCCTGAAGATGAAAAACAATGTATTGGCGGCAGGACTATTGTTGATGCTGTTCGCATCTATGGCGATAGCGGAAGATGATTTGAGCTTTGAGATTACTTCCGATTTCTTCGGCAAGTACGTCTGGCGAGGCCAGCTACTAAACGACGACCCCGTCTATCAGCCGGGCGTTAGTATTACCAAGGGAAAGATGACCTTCGGGTTCTGGGGCAATCTTGACCTGACCAACATCAACGACCGAAGCGGCGACTTTTCCGAGTTGGATTATTACTTCGATTTCTCGGATGACTTTCCCGGCCTCAATGGAGTCAGCTATTCGTTGGGTGTGATTTACTATGATTTCCCCGGCGCAGGCGCAATGGGCGGCAGAATCCCTGATACGACCGAGTTTTACTGGGGACTGCAATTCGATTTACCGCTCAGCCCGTCAGTAACGGTTTACCACGACCTCGATGAAGCTGAAGGTACGTATGTAAACCTTGGCTTCGGCCACAGTATAGAAGAAATCGCAAAGCTGGGTGATACGCCTGTCGGCATGGAAATCGGTGCAGGCCTCGGCTGGGCAAGCGGCTCATACAACAAATACTACTGGGGTACTGAACAGAGCAAGATGCAGGACTTATCGTTTAGCGTAGCCTTCCCGGTAGAAGCTTTCGGCTGGACGTTTACTCCGAGTCTTAATTACGTAACGTTACTCAGTGATGATATTCGCGATACCGATGCATACAGCACGGACAGCGATTACTTCTTCGTTGGAATAAGTATGTCAAAAAGTTTTTAGGGTGCTGCCGGCAAAGGTTGCTGGTGTCAATTTTGAAAGGTATCAAAAATGAGTGGTGTCAGGTTTTTCTTATTATTGTTTGGCTTAGTGTTTCTTTTAAGCGGTCCTGGTTTTGCCGAGACCGATGCTATCGAAGCTGTAAAAGAAGAACTCCAGCTTAATATCAATGTAGTCTGGACGTGCATAGCTGCGTTTCTGGTGTTCTTCATGCAGGCCGGATTCGCAATGGTCGAGGCGGGCTTTACCCAGGCCAAAAACGCCGTGAATATCCTGATGAAGAACCTTATGGACTTTTCGATTGGTACAATAGCCTTCTTCCTGGTGGGATTCGGATTGATGTTTGGCGCAACGAATGGTTTTTTCGGTACGACGGATTTTGCGATCAAGAACGTTTTGGGTGACGGTGCACACTGGAACTACACATTCTTGATATTTCAGACGGTATTCGCCGGTACGGCCGCGACAATTGTATCAGGTGCGATGGCCGGACGAACGAAGTTCAAGTCTTACCTGGTTTACAGTGTGTTTATCTGCGCATTTATATATCCGATTTTCGGGTCGTGGGCATGGGGCAGTTTGCTCAATGGCAATGGATGGCTCGAAAAGCTTGGATTCTGCGATTTTGCAGGCTCTTCTGTAGTGCATTCTGTTGGCGGCTGGCTGGCTTTGTCTGGTGCTATTATGCTTGGCCCTCGTTTCGGAAAGTATGGTCCCGACAGGAAACCAAAAGCTATTCTTGGTCATAGCATACCATTGGCGGCACTGGGAGTATTTATCCTGTGGTTCGGTTGGTTTGGGTTTAACCCAGGCAGCACTACGGTTGGTAACGGAGAAATCGGACGTGTAGCGGTTACTACTAACCTCGCGGCAGCGGCAGGCGCCGTTATGGCAATGATTATCTCATGGCTTAAAGGTAAAAAACCTGATGCTTCGATGTCGTTGAACGGCGCACTGGCAGGACTGGTTGCTATTACGGCCCCGTGTTATACCGTAACACCTATGGGTGCATTGGCAATCGGGGCGATAGCTGGAACGTTGGTGGTATTAAGCGTACTGTTTATTGACGAAGTGCTCAAGATTGATGACCCTGTCGGCGCGGTTTCGGTTCACGGTGTGTGCGGAGCGTTCGGGACTCTTGCCTGCGGCCTGTTTAATGCAGAGGGCGTTATAGGCATAGCCGAGGAGAGTACAGGTTTGTTCTACGGCGGCGGATTCGGACAACTTGGTATCCAGGCTATCGGAGTTGGTGCATGTTTTGCCTGGGCGTTTACCCTTGGGATAATAATGTTTACAATAATCAAGAAAACCATTGGTTTACGAACTAGTGTTGAGGAAGAGCTCAAAGGGCTCGATATCGGTGAACACGGAATGGAAGCATACAGTGGCTTCCAGATTTTCAGTACCTCATAAAAAATCTGGTTAGCTCCCTGCATTGCAGGGGGCTGTTGCCCAGGCAAAAATTAGACCGAACTGTTTCCGGTTAAAACCAAAACGGAGATATAAAAATGAAACTTATAATAGCTTATATCCAGCCACACAAATTGAACGACGTAAAACAATCGCTGTACAAAGCCGAGGTTTATAAAATGTCCGTAACCAACTCGCTTGGTTGCGGAGCTCAGAAGGGCTACCACGAAAGCTATCGAGGCGTGCAGTTTGACGTCAACCTCCTAAAGAAAGTAAGAATTGAAGTCGCCGTTAACGATGACTTCATTGAAAAGACTATCGACGCCATTATCGCTGGAGCCAGAAGCGGAACTATCGGCGACGGCAAGATTTTCGTCGTTGACTTGCCCGAATGTATACGAATACGAACCGGTGAAAAAGGTCAACTCGCCATAGGCTAAAGCAAGGCACCACTTCCTTGCAAGCGCCCTGGGCCTCGCCTAAAAGCGAGGCCCAATTTTGTAGACTCAACACCAGAATCTACAAAACTGTGGCTTATGGCCTTTATTCCTACAAAAACGTAGAACTTAGCACTTCGTCTAGACAGGTGTAGATAGTTTGTAACCTATTATTAGACAAGGTGTTATAAAAATATAAAGGTGTAGTTTTAGCTTTTGGCACGAAGATTGCTTATATAGACCTGTGTAAAGAAAACTGTTTAGGGCAGTCCGCCTGTAAATGGCGGACAATTTGTTGGGAGCTAAAGAAGTGGTGCCGGGGAATAAACATTTTATTGCGCCGAAGTTGCTGTGGCTGTTTGTCTGCGTGTTTGTGTTGTCCTTTGGGACTGAAGCTGTATTCGCCTCTGATACCGACATTGACATATCCTCGCTGGGCCTTGCCAACGATAGATTCGTTTACAGCGGAAACCCAATGCAGCTCGGAATCCAGATGGTCGGCTCGGTTGCGACAGTTGCTTTCGTACTAATTTGCATGGGTATTGTATTCAAGCTGATTGATGTTACCATAGGCCTGCGTGTCAGCAGAGAAGAGGAATTACGCGGTCTGGATATCGGCGAGCACGGAATGGAAGCCTATGGCGGGTTCCAGATATTCAGCACGAGTTAACTTGTTGACCCTTAGCGCATTAGGAAACGAATAATGAAATTGGTGATAACATATATTCAACCGCACAAGCTGAACGACGTAAAACAAACCCTATACAAGGCTGAGGTCTTCAAGATGAGCGTAACCAACGCCCTTGGTTGCGGCGAACAGCTTGGGTTTGAAGAGAGTTATCGCGGAATTAAATTCGAGGTTAATCTGCTCAAGAAGGTGCGAATCGAAATCGCCGTCAATGATAATTTCGTCGACAGGACTATTGATGCCATTATCGAAGGCGCTAAAACCGGACAGATCGGTGATGGCAAAATATTCGTCCTGGACCTGGCCGAATGTATAAGAATAAGAACAGGCGAAAAAGGTAACGATGCGATTGGCTAACTGTAGTCACTCGAAACCTTTTCTAAAACATTACAGTACTTATTTAAGGTGATTTGAAAGGACAGTATGATGACCCCAAAAGATTTCTTCGAATTCGCAAAGAAGAACAATGCGAAGATGGTCGACCTGAAGTTCGTTGACCTGCTGGGTACGTGGCAGCACTGCTCGTACCCCATTAATTGCTGGGACGAAGACACATTCGAGGACGGCCTTGGTTTCGATGGTTCCTCGATTCGCGGCTGGCAGGACATTCACATGTCCGACATGCTCGCAATCCCCGACCCCGATACGATGGTGATAGACCCCTTCTTTGCCGAGCCGACTGTCAGCGTCATTGCCGACATCGTTGACCCGGTGACAAGGGAAGACTATACACGCGACCCGCGTCACGTGGCTCGAAAGGGCGCCGCCTATCTCAAGAAAACCGGTATCGCCGATACATGTTACATCGGCCCAGAGCCTGAGTTCTTCATCTTCGATGAAGTGCGGTACGAACAAAATCAGCATACCGGGATGTATCAGATTAACGCTGTAGAGGGCGCCTGGAACACTGCCCGTTTCGAAGAGCCCAACCTTGGATACAAACCCAGTTTCAAGGGCGGATACTTCCCTGTGAGTCCGACTGATACCTATCACGACCTTCGCGGCGAGATGGTGTATGAACTGCAAAAGGTAGGAATCAAGATTGAGGCACATCACCATGAGGTAGCCACCGCCGGACAGGCTGAAATCGACATGCAGTTTGAAGAACTCCTGAAGATGTGCGACCAGTTCATGTGGTTCAAGTACATCATCAAGAACGTCGCAAAACGCAACGGTAAGACCGTGACATTTATGCCAAAGCCCATCTTCGACGACAACGGCAGCGGCATGCATACGCACCTGTCACTTTGGAAAGGCTCCAAGCCGCTGTTCGCAGGTGACAAGTATGCGGGCATGAGTGATATGGGCATACATGCTATCGGTGGCATCTTAAAACACGCCGCGTCACTGCTTGCGTTCGCTGCGCCGACCACTAATAGCTATCGCCGACTGGTGCCAGGCTTTGAAGCGCCGGTCAACCTGGTAATGAGTGCCCGTAACCGCTCTGCCGCCGTCCGTATCCCGATGTACTCGATGAACCCCAAGACAAAGAGACTTGAATTCCGCTGCCCAGACTCGACTGCAAACGGTTATCTTGCCTGGACCGCCATTATGATGGCTGCCATTGACGGTATTAAGAATAAAATCGACCCCGGTCAGCCCCTGGACGTGGACATCTATGACCTGGATGCAAAAGAACTGGCTAAGTACAAACATACGCCCGGCACACTCGAGGATGCTATCGATGCGCTTGAAGCCGACCATAAGTATCTCACACAAGGCGGCGTGTTTACTGACGACCTGGTTAAAATGTGGATTAAGTGGAAACGTGACGAGGAAATAAAGCCTCTGCATCTGAGGCCCCATCCGCACGAATTCCACATGTATTACGACAGTTGATTCTCGAGCGAACTTTTGGGGTCGTTGGCGTTAAGCCGACGCCTTAACCCTCCTCGATGCGGTTGGTCTGCGCCGAGGAGGGCGTTTTTCGCGCGCGATTCGTTGACACCGCACGAGCAATTTCGTACTGTACCGGATTGATTATAAAAAGTGGTGCAGAATATGGGGCGCAAATTGATAAAACAAGGTTTATATGACCCTGCGTTTGAGCATGACGCCTGCGGTATCGGTGCAGTCGTAAATATCAACGGAAAAAAAGAGCACGCCATTATCGCCTACGGCAAAGAAACAATAATCAATCTACATCACCGAGGCGCCGCAGGCGCCGACGATATCACCGGTGACGGAGCGGGAATTCTCTTTCAAATTCCCCACGATTTCTTCAAATCCCAAAGTAAGCGTTTCAAAGTGGACCTGCCCCAGCCGGGACGTTACGGCGTCGGTATGGTTTTTGGCTCCAAAGATAAAGAACTGAGAAACAAATGTGACGAAATACTCGAAGCCGCGATAACCCACTACGGTATGAAGGTAATCGGTTGGCGAGATGTACCTTCCAAGCCAGATTGTCTCGGCAAGATTGCGTTAAGCGGTGAACCATCTATAAAACAAATATTCGTCGCCGCCGGTAAATATGACCCGTCTGAATTCGAACGGCGTTTATACATGGCAAGGCGACGCGCAGAAAGAATCGCCGCCGAAAGATTCGGTCCCGACGGTAAAGATTTCTATGTACCAAGCCTTTCATGCAGGACGATTTGCTACAAAGGCATGTTCATGGCATGGCAGCTTTTCGCCTATTATCCGGATTTGTCAGATGAAAGATTAAAGTCCTGCCTCTGCATTGTCCATCAGAGATACAGTACTAATACGCTTCCGAACTGGAGGCTCGCCCAGCCGTTCAGGGCCATCGCCCACAACGGCGAGATTAATACTCTCCGCGGAAACAGCAATTGCATGAGAATCCGCGAGCGTACAATGGTCAGTAAAGTCTTCGGATATAGCCTGCGTGACCTGCTGCCCGTTATTACACCCGCCGGAAGTGACTCGGCCTCATTCGATAACATGCTCGAGTTTCTCGTTCAGAGCGGACGCTCTCTGCCGCACGTTATGATGATGATGATACCCGAAGCCTTCGGCCCATCGTATCACATCAGCACCGATAAACGCGCGTTCTATGAATATCACGCGTCTATTATGGAACCATGGGATGGACCCGCGGCGATGGTCTTTACCAACGGCCGTCTTATAGGAGGTACTCTCGACCGTAACGGCCTGCGGCCTTGCCGTTACCTCGTCACTACCGACGGCCTCGTCGTCCTTGCCTCCGAAGCAGGCGTGATTGAATTCCCGCCGGAAAAAATTCAGCGAAAAGGACGACTAAGACCCGGACACATGTTCCTCGTCGATACCGTCGAGGGAAGAATAATTACAGACAACGAAATAAAGAGCAAAATCTCAAGACAAAAACCATATCGCCGATGGCTCGACCAGAGAATCGAACTTCGCGGCCTGTTCGATACTCCTCAGCCCGCAGTCAGTGACACCGAAACTATTGCACTGCGACAGCGCATCTTCGGTTATATGCGCGAAGAACTGCGCATGATTCTTATGCCAATGGGATTAAACGGACAGGAACCCGTCGGCTCTATGGGTAACGATACTCCGCTGGCCGTACTCTCGGATAAACCAAAGCCCCTGTTCAATTACTTCAAACAGTTGTTCGCCCAGGTGACTAATCCGCCTATCGACCCGCTTCGGGAAGGCCTCGTTATGAGCCTTATGATGTTCACCGGAAAAAGACGAAACATCCTTGAAGAAAGTCCCGAACACTGTAAACAGTTGAAACTGCCGCATCCTATTCTGACCAACGAGGACTTGAATCGTCTGCGGTTAGTCAAGAGGGAAGATTTCAAAGTAGCTACTGTCTCAGCCGCTTTCGATGCCTCCGCGGAAAACCCTGCCGAGGCTTTAAAAGCTGGTCTGGATAGATTGCTCGATGAAGCAGGACAGGCCATCAACGACGGCGCCTCGCTGATTATAATCAGTGACCGGAATATATCGCAGGATAAAGCGCCTATACCCTCACTGCTCGCGGTAAGTGCGGTCCATCAGGGCCTTCTCAATCGCCGTCTCCGAAGCGAGGCTGGACTCATTGTCGAAAGCGGTGAACCACGAGAAGTCATGCACTTCTGCCTCCTTACCGGATTCGGAGCTAATGCCGTCAATCCATACCTTGCTTTCGAATCGCTCGACGAACTTCAGCGACAGGGAGAACTACCCTCCGAAATGGAGCCTTACAAAATCGCCGATAATTTCATCGCTGCAATAAAAAAGGGTATCCTCAAAACAATGAGCAAAATGGGTATCTCGACGTTGCGAAGCTATCACACCGCTCAACTGTTCGAAGCAATCGGGCTAAACCAGGACGTGATTGATAAATACTTTACCGGGACAAGCTCGCGTATCCAGGGCGTTGGATTGAAGGAAATTGCAGATGAAGTTTTGCAGCGCCATAAACTTGCCTACGCGCCGCGAAAAACTGGTGAACTCGACCTCGATTTCGGCGGCGAATACCACTGGCGAACTGACGGCGAGCGGCATCTCTGGAATCCAATTACCGTCGCACGCCTCCAGCATGCGGTCAAATTCGAAGACGCAAAGGCATACGAAGATTACAAACAGGCTGTTAATAACCAGGCCAAAAAACTCTGCACACTACGAGGACTCTTTGAATTCGTCCCCGGTACACCAGTGCCTATCGAAGAAGTTGAAACCGCCGAACAGATCGTCAAAAGATTCTGCACCGGTGCGATGAGTCACGGCTCTATCAGCAAAGAAGCCCACGAGTGCGTGGCCGTTGCGATGAATCGCATCGGCGGCATGAGTAATACAGGTGAAGGCGGAGAGGACCCCGCAAGATATACGCCCGAAGAAAACGGCGACTCAAAAAACTGCGCCATCAAACAGGTAGCAAGTGGCCGATTTGGAGTCACCATCGAATACCTCGCAAACGCAAAAGAGTTACAAATAAAAATGGCACAGGGCGCAAAACCCGGCGAAGGCGGACAGCTTCCCGGACACAAAGTCACCGCCGAAATAGCAAAAATGCGATATTCGACTCCCGGCGTGACTCTGATATCGCCGCCGCCGCATCACGATATTTATTCGATTGAGGATTTGGCGCAGCTCATCTACGACCTCAAGTGCAGCAATCCTGGCGTAAAGGTCTCGGTAAAGCTCGTCGCCGAGGTCGGTGTCGGCACTATCGCCGCCGGAGTCGCAAAAGGCAACGCCGACGAAGTCCTAATCAGCGGACACGACGGCGGCACAGGCGCCAGCCCCCTCTCATCTATCAAGCACGCTGGTGTCCCATGGGAACTCGGCCTCGCTGAAACTCAGCAGGTCCTTGTAATAAACGGCCTGCGTAATCGAATACGTGTTCAGACCGACGGCCAGCTAAAAACCGGAAGAGACGTCGTAATCGCCGCTATGCTCGGCGCCGACCAGTTCGGTTTCGGTACAGCAGCACTGGTAACGTTAGGTTGCACCCTTCTTCGAAAATGTCACGAAGGTGCCTGCACTTACGGTATCGCAACCCAGGACCCCGAATTGCGAAAACGGTTCGCCGGCAAGCCCGAATACATCACGCGTTTTATGTTCTTTGTCGCCGAGGAAGTCCGCCAGATTATGGCGCAACTTGGCTTCAGAAAATTCGAAGACATGGTCGGTCGAAGTGACTCTCTTTGCGTCACCAAAGCAATCGAACACTACAAAGCAAAAGGCCTCGACTTCTCGGCAATTCTGCATCAGCCGCAGTACAGCGACGTCAACGAAATACGTCTTTCCGCGACCCAGCCGAACAAAATCGAGGACCATCTCGACCACAAAATCCTTCAAAAAGCAAAAGCTGCTATCGACTCCGGCAAAAAAACTAAACTAAAAATGCCGATTCGAAACATTAACCGGACCGTAGGCACTATCGTAAGCAATCGAATCGTAAAAAAACATGGTGCTGACGGTTTGCCCGACGGCACTCTCGAAGTCGACTTCACCGGCTCGGCTGGCCAGAGCTTTGGCGCATTCCTCGCGCCCGGCGTAACTCTGAAACTCATTGGCGACAGCAATGATTATCTCGGCAAGGGACTTAGCGGCGGACGAATCGTCGTAATTAAACCGCCCAAATCTCCCTTCGTTGCGAATGAAAATATAATCGTCGGAAACACACTGCTCTACGGAGCGACCCGCGGCGAAGTCTTCATCAACGGAGTCGCAGGCGAGCGCTTCGGCGTACGAAACAGCGGAGCAACCGCCGTAGTAGAAGGCGTCGGCGACCACGCCTGCGAATACATGACCGGCGGAACCGTTGTTGTACTCGGACAGACCGGATGCAATTTCGGCGCAGGAATGAGCGGCGGAACCGCCTACGTACTCGACGAGATGCAGCTTCTTGACACACTCTGCAACCTCGATATGGTCGAGCTCGAAAGCGTCTGGCGGGCCGCTGACAAGGAACTGCTCAGGGACCTCATCGAACAACACTACAAATGGACTCAAAGCAACCGCGCAAAATACATCCTCGACAACTGGAACGACGCCATCGGCAAATTCGCAAAGGTATTGCCGATCGATTATCGCAAGGCCCTCGAAAAAATGCGCGCCGCCGAACAACGTGGCACCGACACAACTCCGGCTACCGAAGAGGTGTTTTATGGGTGAGACAAAGGGTTTCTTAAAATATACCCGGCAGGACATCGAACACCGGCCAGTCGAAGAGCGTATCGGTGACTTCGAAGATATCGATATACCCCTGTCACCCGACGACCTCATCCTCCAAGCCGCCCGATGCGCCGACTGCGGAATTCCCTTCTGCCATGGTGTCGGATGTCCCGTTTATAATCGGATACCGGAGTTCAACGATTTGGTCTATCGCGGTAAATGGAAAGCAGCCTGCGATAATCTGCATTCGACCAATAACTTCCCCGAAATTACCGGGCGAGTATGTCCGGCGCCGTGCGAAACGGCGTGTACGCTGGCAATCAACGATGAGCCCGTGCTGATTCGCCACATCGAAAATCAGATTGTCGAAAAGGGTTTTGCCCAAGGCTGGATTGTCCCCGTGCCCGCTGAAAAGAAAACCGGCAAACGTGTCGCCATTATCGGTTCCGGCCCGGCAGGACTTGCCGCGGCCCAGCAACTGGCACGGGCGGGGCACGATGTAATGGTCTTCGAAAAAGATAACAAAGTCGGAGGGCTCCTGCGATTCGGAATCCCCGATTTCAAACTGCCAAAGTCCATCATCGACCGCCGGCTCGAACAGCTAAAAGCTGAAGGCGTCGATTTCCAGACCGGTGTTTGCGCCGGTGAAGATATTTCCGTCCGCTACCTCCGCAAAATGTTCGACGCGGTCTGCCTCACTATGGGCGCAGGCCAGCCTCGTGACTTAAATGTCCCCGGCAGAAACAGCGCCAACATAATGTTCGCATGGGATTTCCTCACCACCCAGAACAAACTCTGCTCCGGCGAGCCTGTCGATTCCGATTCGGTCCCCAACGCCAAAGATAAAGTCGTCGTCGTAATCGGCGGCGGTGACACCGGCAGCGATTGCGTCGGCACCTCCCGGCGACAGGGAGCAAAACAAATCATCCAGCTCGAAATCCTGCCCAAACCGCCGCAGGAAATTCCCGTCGATACCCCCTGGCCGATGTGGCCTCGCATCATGCGAACAAGCACCAGCCACGAAGAAGGCTGCGACCGACGCTGGTCAGTAATGACAAAAAGCTTCGATGCTGCCGACGGCAAAGTAACCGCTCTGCACGGCTGCGAAGTACAATGGCTGCAAGCCGACGGCAAATGGCAAATGAAAGAGCTGCCCGGAACCGATTTTGTCATTAAGGCAGATTTGGTCCTGCTCGCTATGGGTTATGTCCACGTAGTCCACAAGGGAATTGTCGCGGATATGGGCCTGAAACTCGACGACCGCGGTAATGACGACCGCGGTAATATAGTCGTTAATAATTACCAGAGCTCAGAAGATTGGGTCTTCGCCGCAGGCGATACCGTTCTCGGCGCATCACTTGTCGTCCGCGCCATCGCAGGCGGAAGAGAAGCAGCCGACGCAATCGACTCGTGGCTGAAAGAACAGTAGTTCAAATTCTAATCACAGATTTTCACTGATTTATAATTCATTTCTTTGTTTCCTTGGTGGCTGAAAACAAATCCGTGAAACTTGTCGCGACGAAGCGCAGCAAAGACGGAATCAGTGTAATCAGCGATTAAATTAGTCGTTAGTCTTTAGTCGTTAATGAATAATCCTGTCAATCAGCGTTATCTGCGAAATCTGCGTCTAAGAAAGTCGTTAGTCGTTGGTCGTTGGTCTTTAATGAATAATTTTTAATCTGTGTTACCTGTCCTCCATAGCCTTGGCGACAGAGGAATCTGTAGCTAAAAATTGAAAAAAACCCCCGCCTTAAAGGCGGGGGTTAATAAGATTGGGATTTTCAGTTATTTGGCTCTGCCGGTTTTTCGGCGCCAGCAGTCAGCGGGCACTTTTTCTTGGAGGCTGCGTCTTTGGTTTTGCCGCCAGCCATCATTTTACCGCACATCTGTTTCATCGTAGTTCCAGTCTCGCCGAGGGCTTTGACCTTTATCATTTGCTCTTCGGTAAGAACGGCCCGGGTTTCTTTGCGGGCATTTTCGAGGATGGCAGTTATTTTCGCCGCCTGCTCCTCGGAAAGCTGAAGCTCATCTTTAATCACCAACAGCAAGGCCGGGTCCGTCGGCTGCAATTGAGCATTCATCGTCATACTGCAGCGAACCATCTTGCACATTGGCATATTCATTTTTGCGGCCATTGGGCAGGACGCCATTTGCTTTGCAGCGGCGGACATCCCATTCGGGTCAGCCTTTGCGGCCTTGCACCAGGGACAATCGCAGGCTGCCGTCATAGGCTTAGCCTGGTTTGCATCCGCCTTGCCGGTAGCCTTAGCGGCGGATTTATCGCGGGGGCACCAGCCGCAGTGTGCATTCGAGATAGAAGTCAGAGAGACTGTGATTGCCAGCACCGCCATCACAACACAAATTGTAACAATAGTTCTTCGTGACATAATAAGACCTCCATTATTAAACTTTACATTACATTGCTTAGTTGAAGAGTTTAATACAATCCGTCCCATCAACAGCATGACGATAGCCATGTCTTTGCAGTATTGTAACAGCCGGGAAATGTTTTTCAAATGTATTGTTCCCCGAGTCATAAAAAAAACACCACCCCAATAAGGGCAATGTTCGTCTATAATCAGGCGTTAGTATTCAGGCCGTCAAAGGCGAGTCAGCGATTAAAAATTGAAAAAAACGGTTGTCAAACGACCGGTAAATTTGTAAACTCTCTTTTTTAATGAGCTACAAATTTGGCGCTAAAAAGTGGTCTACAGAACGACGCCCTGCGGTTGGAGGGCGTTTTTTTTAAGCTATACGGAAAAAAGAGCGGTTTTGCCGCGGAGAACGCAAAGAACGCAGAGTTTATATAATGTCACGGCGGAGATAATAAGGTTTTTTGTGCCTGTTTTTCTCTGCGAACTCAGCGGTCTCTGCGGTGAATGGAAGATAGGAAGATATGCCTAAGCGTAAGGACATCAAGAAGATACTGATAATAGGTTCCGGGCCGATAGTCATCGGCCAAGGGTGTGAGTTTGACTACTCCGGCGCCCAGGCCTGCAAGGTATTAAGGGCCGAGGGCTTCAAGGTCATTCTGGTCAACAGCAATCCCGCGACGATTATGACCGACCCGGAGCTGGCCCATCGCACTTACATCGAGCCGATTACACCCGAAGTAGTCGAAATGATAATCAAAAAGGAACGGCCTGACAGCCTGCTGCCGACGTTAGGAGGCCAGACCGGCCTAAACACCGCCGTCGACCTGGCCGAGAGCGGCGTTTTGAAGAAGTACGGCGTTAAGATGATTGGCGCGAACCTTCGCTGCATCAAAAAGGCTGAAGAGCGGGACAAGTTCAAGAAGTGCATGGAGCAATGCGGCCTGGATGTTCCGCGCAGCGGCTTCGCCCATACGTGGGACGAGGCCAGGAAGATAATCGACCAAGTCGGCTTCCCAGCGATTATCCGCCCGAGCTACACCCTCGGCGGCACCGGCGGCAACGTCGCCTACAACATGGCCGAGTACGAGCAGTACATCCTGTGGGGCCTGCATCTGAGCCCGAAGAGCCAGGTCCTCGTCGAGGAATCCCTCGTCGGCTGGAAGGAATACGAGCTCGAAGTCATGCGCGACGTCAAGGACAACGTCGTTATCGTATGCGCAATTGAAAATCTCGATGCTATGGGAATACATACGGGCGACAGTATTACAGTTGCGCCGGCGCAGACTTTGACGGATAAAGAGTATCAGATAATGCGGGATGCGTCGCTGAAGATTATCCGGGCGATTGGTGTTGAGACGGGCGGGTCGAATATTCAGTTTGCGGTCAACCCGGCCAATGGGAAGCTGTACGTGATTGAGATGAATCCGCGTGTATCGCGGAGTTCGGCTCTGGCGAGCAAAGCCACAGGATTTCCTATAGCGAAGATAGCGTCGCTGCTGGCGGTGGGGTATACGCTGGATGAGATTGATAATGATATTACGAAGAAGACGCCGGCTTGCTTCGAGCCGACGATTGATTACTGCGTGGTGAAGTGGCCCCGGTTTACGTTCGAGAAGTTTCCGAAGACGAAACCGGAGCTGACGGTGGAGATGAAGTCGGTGGGCGAGGCGATGGCAATCGGCAGGACGTTTAAGGAGGCGCTGCAGAAGGCAATCCGGTCATTAGAGATTGACAGGTATTCGCTGGACGGCAAACATATTGAGCAGGGGC